>ERZ773202.1921-NODE-1921-length-11983-cov-3.087357_pt1 | contig 11983 bp, 10 predicted proteins | sample MGYA00580998_ERZ773202 | MGnify/ENA primary metagenome ERZ773202 (study PRJEB29015, sample SAMEA2737803) | human gut metagenome | biome: human gut; feature: human-associated habitat; material: faeces | place: China | collected 2012 ...
CCCTGCATTTGCAGCACCGCCATGTACTCGGGATATCTGCCGCGCAGGGCTTGCTCGCGCTTCATGTACTCGCTGGCCTTTTCGATGGAAAAGAGCTCCTTGCGCGCCCAGACGTAGCCCTCTTTTTCGATCTCGCGCATGTTGGGCAGCCGCCCCTTGCCGAACTGCTGCTCCTTTTTCGCGATGCAGTAGTTGACGAGCGTGTAAACGACGTCCGCGGGCAAGCCGAGGTTTTCGTACAGCCCTAACAGCTTCTTGACCGACGGGGTCGAGAGCGGGCCGAGCTTGTGCTCCACCTCGCGCAGAAGGCAGGCGAAGCGCCCGTCGCCCTCCAATTTGCGCGCGATGTCCTCGCGCGTGTACTCGGGCGGCTCGCTGAGCTGCTGGGGCGGCGGAAGGGGCGCTTCCTCCTTCTTCTCCGGCGCGCCGACGAGCTTCATCTCGTAGAGCGCCTGCTCCGCCGCGCGAAGACGCGTTTCGTCCCACTTGAGCTCGCGCGCGAGCTTGCCGGAGTCCGCCGCGCCGCGCGCATGCAGGATGGCGAGGTACAGCAGCGCCGCGTCGCCGCTGCCACCCGCGATCAATCGCTTGACCGTCGCCGATGAGAGCGTGATGTTCTCCTCGGTGCTCAAATGCAGCACATAGCCTGCCATGTTCCCCGCCTCCTTTCGTCCATTTTCGATTCCATTATTCTACATGAAATTTTCCCGTTCGTAAACATGAAATTTTTTGCTTCCCCCTTTTCACATTTTCACTCCCGTGTTATACTGTTAAAGATTATATGGGTGGAATTTGCCCTTTTTTGTGCAACGCCGAAATAGAAAGGAGCACACAAACATGGAAAACCGCATCACGATCTCCATCTGCGACGAGGAATACACCTTTGTCGCCGAGGAAGCCCCCTCCTATATGCAGAAGGTCGGCTCCTACGTCAACGACAAAATGAGCGAGCTGCTCGACGCTGCCAAGGTCGGCCGCACGGACGCCGCCGTGCTGACCGCCGTGAACATCACCGACGAGCTCTTCAAAGAGCGCGAGGCCGGCGACGCGCTGCGCCGTCAGGTCAAGCAGTACCTCGACGAGGCTTCTCAGGCCAAGAATGAGGTCAGTGAACTCAAGCGTGAGATCTTCAAGCTCCAGCAGCAGAAAAAGTAAGCCTTGACGACGGAGCTGTTAGCGCCCGCGGGCGGGCAGGAGGCGCTTGTTGCCGCCGTACAGAGCGGCGCAGACGCCGTGTATATGGGCTTTGGCGCGTTCAACGCGCGCCGCAGCGCGAGGAACTTCTCTGACGAGGAATTCCGCGCGGCGGTCTCTTATTGCCATTTGCGGGGCGTGAAGGTCTATCTGACGCTCAACACGCTCGTCACCGACCGCGAGTTCCCCGCGCTTGCCGCGGAGGCGCGCACCGCGTCGGAGTGCGGCGTGGACGCGATCCTGGTGCAGGATTGGGGCGTTCTGGCGACGCTGCAAAAAATCATCCCCGACGTGCCGCTGCACGCCTCGACGCAGATGAGCCTGCACACGCTCTCGGGCGTTCAGGAAGCGGCAAGGCTCGGCATGACGCGCGCGGTGCTCGCGCGCGAGCTTTCGCGCGGGGAGATCAGCGAAATCTGCGCGAATAGCCCCATCGAGATCGAAACTTTTGTCCACGGCGCGCTGTGCATGTGTTACAGCGGCCAGTGTGAGATGTCCGCCGTCATCGGGCGGCGCAGCGGCAACCGCGGCGCCTGCGCCCAGCCCTGCCGGCTTCCCTACGGTTTTTCCGGCAAGGCAAACGCCCATCCGCTGAGCTTGAAGGACGCGTGTCTTGCGCCCTTCGTGCCCGAAATGCAGGACGCGGGCGTTGCCTGCCTCAAGATCGAAGGGCGCATGAAGCGCCCGGAATATGTCGCCGCCGTGACGGAAATATACGCGCGCCTTCTGCGCGAGCATCGCACGCCGACGAAGGACGAGCAGAAAAAGCTCGCCCTCGCTTTCTCGCGCGACGGCTTTACCGAGGGATACTATCGCGGCGTGCGCGGACGCGAGATGTTTGGCACGCGGCCCGAAAACGCAAGATGGCCCGAGGACTGGTTCAGCGAGATTCGCGCGCGCTATGAAAAGGAAAATTTGCGGCTTGTGCCGCTCACATTAGAATGCACCATCCGCACCGGAGAGCCGATGCACCTGACAGCCGAGGACGCAGACGGCCACCGCGTGACCGTCACCGGCGCAGTGCCCGAGGCGGCGCGCAGCCGCGCCGTCACCGCGGAAGAGGTCGAAACGCGCCTCAGGAAAACCGGCGGCACGGCATTTTCGGCGGCGCAGTGCGCCGTCGCACTCGACGGCGGTCTCGCCGTCAGCGCGGGCGCGCTCAATGCCCTGCGCCGCGAAGCGCTTGCGCTGATGGAAGCGCAGCGCACCGCCATGCCGGAACGCCGCGTATTCGACTTTGTCCCGCCCGAAACGGTCAAAAACAGCGCGGACAAGCCGCTTTTGACCGTCTCCCTCCACAGGGCCGAGCAGCTGAGTGAAGAGCTTGTCGCCCTCGCTCCCGCGCGGGTGTATGTGCCCGTCGAACTGCTGGCGCAGCTTGACCTTTCGCCACATCTCGGCAGAACCGAATTTTTCGCGGTGCTGCCGCGCATCTACCGCACACAGGACGAGCCTATTTTGCGCGCGCTGCTCGAGGACGCCGCCAAAAAAGGCGTCACGGGCGTGTCGCTCGGCAACCTCGGCCACCTGCCGCTCGCGCGTGGACTTGATTGCAAGCTGCACGGCGGCTGGCCGCTGAACCTCTACAACTCCGCCGCGCTCGCTTTCTGGAAAGAACAGGGACTTTCGAGCGCGTGCGTCTCGTTCGAGCTGCGCGACGCGCAGATTCGGGACCTCAGCAAGTGTCTCCCGTGCGAGGCCATCGTCTATGGCCGCCTTCCCCTGATGCTCACGGAAAACTGCCTGAATGCGAACGCGTTCGGCTGTCGATACTTTACCGAGCGCCCCGCCTCCGTTCCCTGCGACGGCGCGTGCGCAAGCGCCCCCGAGCTCACCGACCGGCGCGGCGAGCACTTCCCCGTGCTGCGCGCGTGGGGCTGCCGCAGCGAGATCGAGAACGGAAAGATTCTTTATCTCGCGGACAAATCGAAGGACTGGCAGACGCTCGGTCTGCGCTTTGCTCAACTCCGTTTCACGACCGAGAGCGCCTCTGAATGCGTCCGCGTGCTGCGCGCGTATCAGGGTGAGACGGTCGAAGCGCCGGAGAATATCACCCGTGGTCTCTTCTATCGCGGCGCAGAATGAATTCCAAATTGTAATTTTTTATCTTGATTATACTTTTTATTATCAAATAGTGAGGCAATATCATGGCAATCGTTTTGGCATCTCAATCCCCGCGCCGTCAGGAGCTGCTCGCCCGCATCGGCGTGGAGGACTTCAAAACGCTCTCGCTCGACATTGACGAGAGCTATCCGGAAGGTCTTTCTCCCGAGGACACGGTGCGCTACATTGCAAAGAAAAAATTCGACGCGGCCGCCGCCCTCTGCGCGCCCGATGATCTCATCATCACGGCGGACACGATGGTCTTTTTGGGCAATGACCGCCTTGGAAAACCGCGCGACGAGGAGGACGCGCTGCGCATGCTGCGCGCGCTTTCCGGCCGCGCTCACACGGTCTGCACGGGCGTGAGCGTTCGCCGCGGCGCGCAGGAAGAGCGCTTCGCCGTGTCCACGCGCGTCTTTTTCCGCCCGATGACGGACGACGAGATCCGTGCCTACATCAAAACCGGCGAGCCGATGGACAAAGCCGGCGCCTACGGCGTGCAGAGCCGCGGCGCGCTCTTCGTCGAGCGCATCGACGGCGACTTTTTCAACGTCATGGGACTTCCCGTCGAGCAGCTTGGCTTAGTGCTCGCGCGCTTTGGCGTCAAGCTCCTCTAACCTCTCCCCTGCCCTACGATGAAAGGAGGGTAAGCCTTGAAAGATTTTTTCCGTCAGCACGGGCTGCGCATTCTGGCCGTCGCCGCGGCGGTCGCCGTGGCATTGAGCCTTTTGACCTACTTTTCCTCGACGTCCTCGGTGCTCGAAAACATCGCGGGCGTGCTGACGTACCCGTTCCGCGCCGCCGCCACCGCCGTGAGCGACTGGGCGGCCGACAAGCGCCAGTATTACGAGGACACGACCACACTCAAGGAGGAAAACGCGGCGCTTAAAAAAGAGATCGCGGACCTTCGCGCCCAGCAGCGTCAGGCGCAGGCCGACAGCGAGGAAAATAAGCTCCTGCGCGAGCTTTTGAAGCTCCAGCAGCAGCGGCGCGACTTCACGTTCGTCTCCACCGCTGTGCTTGCCCACAGCGAGAGCAGCTGGACGTCGTCGCTGTCTCTCAACCACGGCACCGATCAGGACATCGCCGTGGGCGACTGCGTCGTCAGCGCCGAGGGGTATCTCGTCGGCGTCATTTCCGAGGTCGGCCTCAACTGGTCGACAGTGCTGACCGTCATCGACACGGACACCGAGCTCGGCGCGCGCATCTTCCGCACCGGCGAGGTCGCCGTGGCGGAGGGTGATTTCGCCCTGATGGGTCAGGGCAAACTGAAGCTCTCGTACCTCACGTCGGACGACGAGGTGCTCATCGGCGACCAGATCGTCACGTCGGGCCTTGGGGGATATTACCCGAGCGGCCTTGTCATCGGCTCGGTCGAATCGCTCCAGACCGGCGACGACGGCCTTGCCCGCTACGCGGTCCTCACGCCCATGATGGACTTTAACGCCCTGACCGAGGTGTTCGTCATCACGGACTACGACATTGTCGACTGAGGGAGGCGCGCATGAATCTCACCCAAACCACCGCGCTTAAGTGGACGTTTTACGCGCTCGCCGCCGCGGCGCTCTTTTTCCTGCGGCGGCTGCTTCTCGGGTCGATGACGTTTTTCGGCGTCATCCCCTTTCTGCCGCCCGTCATTTTGGCGGTCATGGCATCGTTCGAGCTGCCGCGCTCAGCCGTCATCGCGGGCATCGTCTTCGGCGCGCTGTGCGACCTTGTGCTCCCCGCGCCATTCGCGTGCTTGTACACGATCGCGTTCACGCTTGCGGCACTGCTCATCTCAACAGTTGTCAGTAATTTGTTGCAGCAGGGCTTCGCCCGTGCGCTGCTCTCGACCGTGCTGGCGTTTCTGCTTGTCGATCTTTTGCAGGCATTCGCTCTGCTGCCGCGCAGCGGCTCGACCGCCATTTTGCCAATGCTGCACCTGTTCGCGCGCGAAACGGCGCTCTCGTGCCTGCTTCTTCTGCCGGTCTATCCGGCGCTGCGCGCCATCCGCCGCATCTTCCCCGACTGATTTTCCCCATTTTCCCCAAGCCTCAAGGAAAGGAGGCCGCTATGGATCCCAAACGCTTTACCCGCCGCCTGATCGCGCTCGGCGCGGCGATGTTTTTCTGCGCGCTCGTATTCGTCGTCACGCTCTTTGACGCACAGATCGTCAACGGCGACGATTACCTCGACAAGTCCATCCGCACGAACGCCAAGACCGAGACCGTCAAGGCCTCGCGCGGCATCCTCACCGACCGCAACGGCAAGGTGCTCGTGTCGAACCGCGCGGTCTACACGCTGAATTTTGATTCCTCGCTCGTCTCTTCCGACGAGCTCAACGACGCACTGCTGCGCGTCATCGAACTGATGAACGCGCAGGGCGTTGAAATTAAGGACACGCTTCCGCTCGCCAGGACCTCGCCCTACGCCTACGACACCGCGAACGGCAGCGCGAAAACGCTCGTCAAATACCTCGTCTCGCTCAAGTGGATCAATGAAAAGAACGTCGGCGACGACGGCCTCCCCACTACGCTGACAGGCTCTGCGCTGTATCTGAAGCTGCGCAGCGAGTACGGGATCGACGAAACCCTGCCCACCGGCACGGTGCGCACGCTCATCGGGCTGCGCTACTCCCTCGCCTCCGCCAAGATGAACGGCTCCACGACCTTCGAATTTGCGAGCGACGTGGATGTTTCGCTCATTTCCCTCATCAAGGATGGCAACTATGCCGGCGTGCAGGTGGATACCTCGTCCGTGCGCGTTTACGAGACCGACTACGCCGCCCACGTCCTCGGCTACACCGGCAGCATTCAGGACTGGGACGATTATAAGGATAAGGACGGCTACACGCTCGCGAGCACCGTCGGCATCTCCGGCGTGGAGAGCGCCTTTGAAGAATATCTCCACGGCAACGCAGGCAAGCGCCTTGTGACCTTCGACAACGACTCCGGCAAGATCACCGGCGAGCTCTACTCCGTGGAGCCCAAGCCCGGCTCCACCGTGGCGCTGACGATCGACATCGACTTTCAGGCTCAGGTGGAGGAGGCGCTTAAAAATACCGTCTCTTCCATGACAAAATCCGACGGCATCGACCGCGGCGCGGCCGTGGCCGTCGTGCAGGTCGGCACGGGCGACGTGCTGGCGCTCGCGTCGTATCCGACCTATTCCCTCTCGACGTTCCGTCAGGACCTTGCAGAGCTCTCCACCGACCCCTTGCAGCCGATGTGGAATCGCGCCACGCAGGGAAAATACGCCCCCGGCTCGACCTTAAAGCCCTTGACGGCCATCGCCGCGCTCGAATCCGGCGCGACGACCGTGCGCGAAAAGATCTACGACTCCGGCAAGTGGACATACCCCGGCTACTCCGCGAGCTACACCTACTGCTGGAAGCGCAGCGGCCACGGCTCGCTCAACGTCCGCGGCGCGATCATGAATTCCTGCAACTATTTCTTCGCCGAAATGGGCTACCGCATGGGCATGGACACGCTGCGCGAGTATTACGCCAAATTCGGTCTCGGCGCGCCGACCGGCATTGAGATCGGCGACACCGCAGGCCGCCTTCCCTCGCAGAACGAGGGCGAGAACCTTGCCCCGTGGGCGGCGTTCGGTCAGGCGAATCAGGAATACTCCCCCCTCCAGCTCGCAAATTACATCGCAACGCTCTGCGGCGGGGGTGACCGCTACGCCACGCACCTTTTGAAAAACGTCCGCTCCAGCGGCTCCGGTGCGCTCGCATACGTTTACGACGCCGAGCCGGTCGAGACGATCGCCATGAGCAGCGAAAATCTCTCCGCCGTCCTCGCCGGTATGCACGACCTCGCGACTGACGGCGCGGTGTCGCAGTATTTCAAGGACTGTATCGTCGACGCCGCGGCCAAGACCGGTACGATCCAGACCGGCGACACGAAGAACAACAACGGCGCGTTCGTCTGCTTCGCCCCCTACGACGATCCGCAGATCGCCGTGGCCATCGTCATCGAAAAGGGCGGCTCCGGCGCAGCGTTGGCCTCCACCGCCGTGCAGGTGCTCAACGCTTACTTCTCCAACACGTCCGCGTCCTCCGCGATCACGGGCGAAAATACACTGCTGGGTTAAGCGCGCCGTTTCGGCGCGCTTTTGCCTGTTTCAGCCGCTTTATTTGGCAGAAAGGAATGTGTTATGTCAACTAAATGGTTTGATCCGCGCGATCTTCTCTTCAAATCTCCCTTTGGCGCGGTGCCCCGCGGCGCCGATGTCTCGTTCTGCTTTCGCCCCGAGCGCGGCGCGGCGGTCACGCGCTGTGAGCTGCTTGCTCACGGCGAGTTTGCCGACCAATGGACGACGGTGGAGCTTACTCCCGCGCAGGAGGACGGCCACGTCGTCTATCGCGGCATCTTCACCGCGCCGGATGACGTGGAGCTCGTCTGGTACCACTTCCGCCTCTCGTGGGCGGACGGCGGCACGAGCTGCTACGGCAAAAACGGCCTCTGCGCGTGGGACGCGGTCGAGCCCTGGCAGCTCACGGTCTACGACGACACACACAAAACGCCCGCGTGGTTCGGCCGCGGCGTGACGTATCAGATCTTCCCCGACCGCTTCCGCCGCGCTAAATCTCGTGATGTTGCAGGCCTTGTCGGCCCGCGCACGCTGCACGAAAATTGGGACGAGCTTCCCGAATACCGCCCGAACGCCGAGGGCGAGATCACGTGCAGCGACTTTTTCGGCGGTGACTTGCAGGGGATCACGGAAAAGCTCGACTACCTCGCCTCTCTCGGTGTGACGACACTCTACCTCTGCCCGATCTTCGAGGCCTCGACCAACCACCGCTACGACACGGCCTGTTATGAGCGCATTGACCCGCTGCTCGGCGATGAAGCGGACTTCCGCACGCTCTGCGCGGAGGCGAAAAAGCGCAGCATCTACGTGATGCTCGACGGCGTCTTCAACCATACGGGGCGAAAGAGCGTCTACTTCAACGCCGACGGCTTTTACGACGACCTCGGTGCGGCGCAGGGCGAGCAGTCGCCCTACTACCGCTGGTACAACTTCCACCCCTTCCCCGACGAGTACGACGCCTGGTGGGGCATTAAGAACCTGCCCGCAGTCAACGAGCTGGAAAAGAGCTATGTTGACTACATTATTGAGGGCAACAACTCCATTATCAAGCGCTGGCTGCGCGCGGGCGCATCCGGCTGGCGGCTCGACGTCGCCGACGAGCTCCCCGACGAGTTTATCGCCAAAATTCGCGCGGCGATGAACGAAGAGAACCCCGACACTTATCTTCTCGGCGAGGTCTGGGAGGACGGCACGACGAAGATCGCCTACTCCCAGCGCCGCAAGTACCTTTTGGGCCGCGAGACGAACGGCCTGATGAACTACCCGTTCCGCACGGCGCTGATGGCCTTTCTGCTCGGCGGCGGCGCGGAATACTTCCGCGACAGCATGGAGGAGCTGCGCGAAAACTATCCTGCGCCCGCGTTCTACGGCGCGATGAATTTCCTCTCGACCCACGACACGCCAAGGCTTTTGACGATCTTAGGCCTCACCTCCCCCGCGCCGCAGACGCGCGACGAGCGCGCGGTCTATCAGCTCAGCGATTCTGACCTTGCGCGCGGCATGTCGCTCCTCAAGCTCGCGGCTCTGATCCTCTACACCTTCCCCGGCTCGCCGATGCTCTACTACGGCGACGAGGCCGGCATGCAGGGCTTTGAAGACCCGTTCAACCGCGGAACCTACCCGTGGGGACACGAGAATGCCGAATTGGTGCAATACTTCCAACAGCTCGGCGCGCTGCGCAAATCGCACGAGGCACTGCAAAGCGGCACGATCGTCTACCATGCCGCGCAGGGCCGCGCGCTGGCGTTCTCGCGTCGCACGGAGCACGACCACTGCCTCACGGCAGTCAATGCGGGCGACGAGCCCGTCACGCTCACCCTTCCGTGGGACGACACGCTCGCCGAGGACGCTCTGTCCCATCAGGAGTTCTTCTGCGGCAACGGCCTGCTCCGCCTGACGCTCGAGCCCTACGGTACGATGCTGCTGACCCAGCCGCAGGAGTGATTTGTTTCAAGTGAAACACTGATTTCAGGTCATGGTAAAGGTCAGCGCCTTTACCATGACCCTTTTCTGTCCTCAGCACTGCCCCAGCGGTGATACCCCATCACCGGCCCAAACAGGGGCAAATCGGGACGTAAAGGCCTGTGCCTTGTCATGTTTCACGTGAAACAAATTTGCAAAATTTGAGCTTCCCTGTTGAAATTGAGCCGTTTTGTGCTATACTGAACAAGAATGAAAATGGATCAATGCTTCTATGACTAAGGTGGGTGTTTTTTTGGCTAAAATCGTTGCAATCGTCAATCAAAAGGGCGGCGTCGGCAAAACGACGACCTGTGTCAACCTGACCTCCTCCCTCAAGGAGAAAGGCAATCGCGTCCTGCTGTGTGACTTTGACCCGCAGGCCAACTCCACCTCCGGCATGGGTGTGGACAAGGCGGCCTCGCGCGGCGTTTATGACGTGCTCATCAACGGTGCGGACGTCACGGCCAGCGTGGCGCACACGCGATACGGCGATGTGCTCCCCTCCTCGAAAGCCTTGGCGGGCGCGGGCATCGAGATGATCGACCGCGAAAACCGCGAATTTCTGCTCAAGCAGGCGCTCGATATTCTCTCGCCCAATTATGACTTTATCCTCATCGACTGCCCGCCGTCGCTCGAACTCTTAACGGTCAACGCCCTCTGCGCCGCGAATTCCCTGATCGTTCCTGTGCAGGGCGAATATTTCGCGCTCGAGGGCCTGTCCGACCTGATGCACACGGTGCGCATGGTGCGCCGCAGCCTGAATCCCGGCCTGGAGCTCGAAGGCGTTCTGCTCACGATGTTCGACGGGCGCACGAATCTTGCCCTCCAAGTTGCGGAAGAGGTCAAGCGCTACTTCCCCGGCAAGGTGTATTCGACCGTCATCCCCCGCAATGTGCGCCTTTCCGAGGCACCGAGCCACGGCAAGCCGATCAACTACTACGACCGCACCTCCCGCGGCGCGGAAGCGTACAGCGACCTCGCCAACGAGTTTTTGAAGCAGAACCGCTGATACATTAAATATAAGGGCGCATTCCGCCCGCTTCATCCCACAGAAAGGAGAAGTTTCCATGGCAAATGCAAACCGCGGGCTCGGCAAGGGGCTCGGCGCGCTGCTGGGCGACGCCGCCCTGCGCACCGACACGTCCGACAACCTCTACCTCCCCATCTCGCAAATCGAACCCTACGCCAATCAGCCGCGCCGCCACTTCGATGAAGAGGCTCTGCAGGATCTGGCCGATTCCATCCGCGAGCACGGCATTATCCAGCCGTTGACGGTCCGCCGCCTTTCTTCCGGCTACTATCAGATCATCGCGGGCGAGCGCCGCTGGCGCGCCGCGCGCATCGCCGGTCTTGCCGAAGTGCCCGCCATCGTCATCGAGGCGGATGACCGCAAGATGACCGAGCTCTCGCTCATCGAAAACCTCCAGCGCGAAGACCTTGACCCCATCGAAGAAGCCGAGGGCTACAAAACGCTGATGGACAACTACCATCTCACGCAGGAGGAGGCCGCCGAGCGTGTCGGCAAGTCCCGCTCCGCCGTGGCAAACAGCCTGAGATTGTTAGGGCTTTGCCCCGAAGTGCGGCAAATGCTGCAAAACGGTGACCTCTCCGGCGGTCATGCCCGCGCGCTGCTGCCGCTCAAGGCCGATTTGCAGCTCGACGCGGCAAACCTGATCGTCAAGCAGGGTCTCAGCGTCCGCCAGACCGAGGCGCTCGCCAAGCGCCTGAGTAACCCTAAGGAAGAGCGCAGACCCACGAACGACGAGCTCATCGCCGAGAGCTACGGCCGTCTGGCCGCGCAGGAGCTCAGCGATAAGATCGGCCGCACCTGCCGCATCGTGTCCGGCAAGAAAAAAGGCCGCATTGAGCTCGACTATTACGGCATCGACGACTTAAACGATCTGCTCGAAGCGCTCGCCGCCATCAAACGCAGAAAGAACGGAGACGAATAACCATGTCCGATTTGATTCACGAGGGCCCCAAGGACCCGAATAAGCCGCCCGTACCCGGTGAAGAAAAGCCCACCACCGAGCGCGAGCGTATGAAAAAAGTATATACTTACGTTGCGATCCTCTTCACCGTGGCATTTTTGCTGATTTTGTGGACATTTCTCATGAATCAGCGCAGCATCAACGAGATCAAGGACGGCAACACCGCCCTGCAAAGCACCTTGCAGCAGAACGACTCGCTCGAAGCGCACATCGCTGAGCTTGAAGAGCAGCTTGCGACCGCGGAAGAGGACAAAAAGGCGCTCGACGAGACCGTCGGCCTTCAGTCCAACCAGCTGCGCGCGCTCGACTGGCTGCTTGAGATCGAAAACGCCTACAACACCGGCGATCTCGACGCCGCGAAAGACAACATCCGCTCATTCGAGGAGACCGGCACGGTGGAATTCCTGCCCAAGGAGCCGTTGCGTACCGGTATCACCGGCGACGACGCCCCCTCCCCCGCCGCGCGCTACCAGTCCATTGTGGACAAGCTGTTTCCGGACGGCGTAAAATAAGAAGTCAAATGGTCATTTACTTTACAACGATAACGAGGTAAATCATTATGCTGGATATGAAATTCCTGCGGGAAAATCCCGATCAGGTCAAGGAAAACATCAAGAAGAAGTTCCAGGACGCAAAGCTGCCGCTGGTGGATG
>ERZ773202.1923-NODE-1923-length-11981-cov-2.261194_pt1 | contig 11981 bp, 8 predicted proteins | sample MGYA00580998_ERZ773202 | MGnify/ENA primary metagenome ERZ773202 (study PRJEB29015, sample SAMEA2737803) | human gut metagenome | biome: human gut; feature: human-associated habitat; material: faeces | place: China | collected 2012 ...
TGAATTGAGTGAAGATATCAATATTAATATGGGACGCACAAGTGAAAGAAATGTTTTCCGGAGTCAGTACTTGCGAAAAGGACAGAATTTTACCGGTTATGTATCGATGACAGATGACATCGATGTAGAGCTTAAGGAAGCAGTTCTGGAAGTTTTGAGTAAAGAGATCCGGGTAGGTAATAGACGCAGTGGCGGCTATGGAACCTGCTATACGGTTCTGGAAGCCATGAATGGGGCAGTTCCTTACGGAGAGGTACGGACTCAGAAATCATCGAAGGAGTTCTATCTGGTGCTTCTTTCCAATCTGGTGATGAGAAGTGAGATCGGAGAGCTCTGCGGATTGAATCTGGACGAATTGGCAGATCGTTTAGGCAGCGGAAAACTGGAATTAAAGCGTTGTGCAACTTCCACGGCCCAGGTTTACGGTTATAACCGGATCTGGAAGGGAACCATTCCTTCCGCTAACATGTACGAAGCAGGAAGTGTGTTCTGCCTGATTGCAGATCAGGAGATTCCGGAAGAAAACTTCCGCCGAGTAGAAACAGAAGGACTGGGTATCCGGACTGTGGAAGGATTTGGCCAGGTGGCATTTATGGAAGGATTTGGCCAGATCATTTATAAAAAACCGATGGAAAAAGCGGTAGAGCAGGTGGAGATAATACAGACTTCTGAAAAGAGCAAAATCCATGCAGAGGAAGATTGTCGTCTGGCAGCCAGAGGACTTTTACAGCACCGGATTGAACGAGGCATGGAACGTTATGTAGTAGAACATACGGATGAATTGAGAGGAATTACCTCCAGTCAGCTGGGCGTGATTGCATCGATGTGTATCAGCTGTCAGTATAAGCCGGAAAAGGCAGAGTGGAAGTTTGGAAGTTTTCTGGTTCATTCCAAAGAAAAGACAGAGCGCTACAAAAAGCAGGATAACAAGAAAAAAACGGATTCCTACCATCGTTATCTGGAAAAAATGTGTAATTCTGATTTGTTTGAACTGCTTGAAATAGACGGAAAAAAGGTGATGGGAATCCCGGCTGATCAGTTGTTTGAGCCGGATGAGCAGATTCGGTATAAGCTTCAGCTGATGGAGCGGCAGATACGCTACGCAAACAGGGAGGGAAGAAATCATGGCTGATAAATACGGAAGTTTATATGATCATATCGTATCCTATCAGATCACGGCGATATGTAAGGAACCGCTGCACATCGGCGGAAACGATGACAGAGCCGGAGGAATTCTGATTCATCCGGTAAAGAATGTCCCATTTATTCAGGCAACCGGATTAGCCGGAGCGATGAGAGATTACCTTGCAGATGAGCCGGAACTGCAGAATAAACTGTTTGGTTCCAGCGCGGACGGCTCCGATACAGGAAGTAAAGTCCGGATCAGCGATGCATTTTTCACGGGAAATGTCATAGATACCGAATTGAGACCAAGAGTTAAGATTAACCGGGAAACCGGTACCTGCCAGACGGTTCAGACCAAGGGCGGACAGAATTGGTCCGGCCAGAAGTTTGAGATGGAGTCAGTGGCAGCAGGTTCTGAATTTACATTTAAGCTCTATTTGTATGAACGGGAACATGAGTATGAGGCAACGATAGAGAGGATATTAGGTGCTCTGCAGGCTGGCAATATTCAGCTTGGCGGTCAGAAGAGCAATGGCTGCGGATATGTAGAGTTCAAAGAACTGCTGAAAATCGATTATGATATGACCCAGGAAAAAGACCGGAAACTTTGGAGAGATGAGTCAAAAGAGGGACAGTCTATTCTGGAGGAGCTAAAAGAACGGGTATCCACGTTGGATCACCGCATTCATTTTGAGCTGAAGGGTAAAGTGGACAGCGAGATCCTGGTCAAATCCATCGATGTAAGAGATTATAATGAGGAATCGCCGGATGTAGAACAGATGCGCAGAGCAGACGGAGAACTTCTGATTCCGGCCACTTCGATTAAAGGTGTGCTGCGAAGCCAGATGGAGAAAATCGCAAAGCTGAGACAGCTTCCGGTATCGGATATTGAGGCTGTATTCGGTAAAAATGCAGAAAAAGAAGAAAAAGGATTTCTGGGCTGCATTCATTTCTTTGATGCGATGCTGGAAAAAGGCGGTGAGCGTCCGCCACAGAAGCGGATTCACATCGATAAATTTACCGGTGGTGTGATGTATGGAGGACTTTTCAGTGAGACTCCGGCTTATGGTGAACTCACTATCCGGGTTGATCTGGAGGAGGAGAATAAAAAGGCTGCAGGCCTTCTTCTTATGGCACTGCGTGACGTAGGATTGGGTATTCTCCCTCTGGGAAGCGGAAGCAGCATCGGCAGAGGTTATATAGACGGAAGTGAGCTGCTGATCAAAGAAGGAACCGAAGTGATCGCAAAGATCAACTTAAAGAGCAGACAGATTGAACAGGGCGCAGATTTGATCACAGAGTATGTGAAAGCGGTCTGAGAAGGGATGGCAGATTATGAAAACTTATAAACATCTGGATGTCCGGGCGGTATCTGCGGAGCGTTCAGAACTGAAGGAAAAAGCAGCACAGTATCATTATGTAATTGCTCATATGTACAGTGACATCCTGTGCGGAAACTGTGTTCATGATGGGATTAACTGGGATGAACTGGTGGAATTAAGAGCATTTGATGAAAAAGGCGAACTGCATGTATACGAGCAGAATGGTTCTTTGAAGGCTGTAGAGATTACGGAGAAAGAGAATGCTGATGCAGAAGAGGATACCGTGATCAAGTACTATCAGGTCCGTAAATCGATTTCTGCTTCCAAGTCTCCATGCAGACTTGCAGTGAAAGAGTATCTCGAGGCAGATGAAGACGGACAGGCCGTAGTTGTCTATACAAGACCCTTTGGATTGGAGGCGAAAGCAGAATGAGTTATGTAGGAGCACCCTATAACTTCGTACCGTTGGGCAAAAAAGTATACCGGAAAGACGAAATCACAAAGCACAGTGAGATAAGCGGCTTATCCGGATATCTGGAGTATCAGGTTACTGCCAAAACTCCTATCATAGTTGACGGCGGAGATAAGCATTTTTATAAAAATAAGGATGGAAAGGCAGCCATTCCGGGAAGTACCATGCGGGGGCTGGTGCGCAGCAATATGCAGATCTTAAGTCAGTCTTCTATCGCGGATGATATTGCAAATGCAAAGCTGATGTACCGGTGCGTAGGCGGAAGTTCAAGAAACCTGAATAAAAAGGTGTACGATGGTACCTTAGGTTCTGATACGGTTGTTGTCGGCAAGGGAAGATTTTCTGTCTTAAAGAACGTTAAGGGTGGATATATCGGCTGCAAGAATGGAAAATATTACATTATTCCATCCAGCATCCAGACACTTCAGCGTGAACTAGGCGAGATGAATTACTATGTTTTAAGTGAGCGCCGGATCATTGAAGATAAGTTTCGTGGATTTGAGATGTTGAGAAAAAGTCCCTGTGTACTTCAGAACTCCAACACGAGACCTTTTGTGAAAGAAGCAAGAGGAAACCGTGTTCAGTATAAAGGCGACAAGAATGTAAATTATAAGCCGTATTTCAAAACAGTTTATTATCAGCCGAAGGGAATGCGGAATATTTCTGCTTTATCAGAAGAACCGAAGAATGGTTATAAAAAGGGTACACTTATCACCACCGGTTTCATGAATCAGAAAAAAGCATTTTATGTAATCCCGGAGATGGCAGAACTTCCGGTAAGCGAGTGGATCCCGATTGCACCTCAGGATATAGATAGTTTTAAACGTGATTTTGAGGGAAGAAAGAATCAGTTGACCGTGGCAACCGGATTTAATCTGGCTAAGATGGAGAAGGATGAGAAAGAAGAACTGAAAAAGGAAGTGAGCCGTTTCTTTGGCCTGCCGGAGAATGGTGAGATCAAACCGGTATTCTATATTGAGTTAGATGGAAAACTGTACTTCGGATTTACTCCAAGACTTCGTCTTTTCTATGAGAAGGAAATCTATGATGGATTGTCGAAAGAACAGAGAGACAATAGCCTTGACTACTGCAAGTCCATGTTCGGATTTGCGACAGATAATGAAAGCTACCGTTCCAGACTTTCTTTCCAGGAGGCCGTGATAGATAAGAATATTTCTGAAAATGGAAAAACAGCGGTAGTGCTTGGGGAACCGAAGCCTACCAGTTATCTGGATTATCTGGTTGGAAAGAATGGTGAAGCAGTTACGTATCGCGGTGATTTTGCTTTAAGAGGTATGAAACAGTATTGGCTTCATACGAAAGAGGCTGCCAGTGGCCTTGGAAATAACAAGGACGTAGGATCTGATTTCTATCCATACCCGAAGGAAACTTCTTTCACCGGGCAGATTCGTTTTTCAAATCTGAGTGAAGAAGAGCTTGGTATGCTTCTCTGGAGCCTGCTTCTGGAAAAGAACAGCCAGCAGAACATAGGAAAAGGAAAAACCTATGGATTTGGCCGTGTAGAGATTTCGCTGAAACAGCTGAATATTCTGGATACGGCTGCCATGTATAACAGTGAGACCCTTTGCTTAGAACCCTACCGGGAAGAGAAAGAACTCTGCAGTGAGTATGTGGATAAAGCTAAGAAAGATATGACCCGGTTCCTCGGAAAAGATGTGATGGAACATCCGCCGGTTCGTGATTTCCTGTTGATGAAAAATGGCAATGAGATCCCGGATGACAGTAAGACACATTATATGAGCATCGAGGGGCGTGACAGCGACTATCAGGTCCGCAATAGGGAACAGATCCCGCTGGATACCATTGGAGTTGTTATGGGTAAGGAGAAGAGAAAAACTCAGGCACAGACTGGTCAGGGTAGTCATGGAAATGGATATAACAGTGGAAAATGGGGCAAGAATAATTCTTATGGAAATAAGAATTCAGGAAGCAGAGAATATAAAGACAGTGGCAATGCGACCACGTCTATGGCCAGCGTGTTTGCAGGAATAAAAATCGATTCATAATGTGGAACAGATAGTTTACCACCCATAGAAAAAACCGGGATTATCCCCGGTTTTTTCGCTCTTTTAATGACTTTATGATGTGTTCTCTCAGACTTTTAGGTTCCTGTACGATAGCAGAACTTCCAAATCCGTAGATCCAGGGACGGAACTTGCTGATGCCGTAGACGGTATCTTCGTAGTACAGATAGCCGTCTTTTTCATAGAGCTGTCCCTTTGTACGGCAGGTCAGATCCCGTTTTACTTTTTCCCAGACATTAGCCTCGTTATAGAACTTTACCTTGACATGTTCCGGCTGTTCGGAGAAGCAGTTTCCCCATACCTGGGGAGCGATGGAATCAATGATGGAACTATCGCCTGCATCGACTTTCTCAGTCCCGGGCCACAGATCCAGGATGCGATCTAAGCGGTGAACCTGAATCTTATTCTCAGAAACAGACAGGACGCAGTACAGGTTTTCAGACTCATCGTAGGATATCTTCAAGGGCTGGAAGGTAATCTTTAGAATCTCTCCTATGGAGTTTTTATAATTCATGGAAAGAGATTTCTTTTTTTTGATTGCTTCATCAATGATCTGAAGGCGGGATGTCAATTCCTGGTAATCATGGATGGTACGATAGCTGTCCTTTATCTGAAGAAAGGATGTTTTTGTAATTGGCGAAGGCTTGTCAGGTGTAATATCCTTCCGTATGGCATCCAGTGCCAGGGATTCATCGTAACTTAAAGCAATATTGAAGTTATCAGATTCGGTTAAGGAGCAGTTTTCGATATCAATCGGGATATGATCGCAGTCACCATTTAAAAGTTTTTCTTCTAAATCTGGATCAAAACGGTTAAGCATATCTGCGATAGTATATTCAAACTGGCTATCTTCATCGGACATGTCACCATCGCTTTGATTTTCTTTAAACAGATCCTTGATATTTTCGAAATCCAGGAAGATCCTGTTTTCCAGATTCTCCGGGATAAAAGAAATATCACCATCATATTTTGAGTTTATGGCTGCCTGCCATTTCAGGATAGCAGCGATGTCCAGGCGGATCGTATCGATCGGAATCTGCGTATAATGATGGAGCTCCAGGATGGACATTCCGTCAAGGTCATAACTGCCTCTGGAGATCCAGCTGTAATAGGTCTGAAGACGGATATAAGGGTTTTCGTAATTATTCATACTCATCCTCCTCGTATCTCGATAAGGTTCGGTCTATGGAAAAATTCATTTTGTCCTTTAATGAGGCAGGTTCGATGACGTGGACACTACGTCCGAATTGCCGGAGATAATTTGCAAAATCGCCCAGACCGCGGATGGTGTCCTGGTATTCCAGCTGATTTTCTTCCGGAAAATAGGTGATGGAAGCACCGCTGCGATGCTGTTTCAGGTAGTGAATTTTTCGTTTGACATTGGCTTCCAGATCAAAGCGGACCTTGACCATAAGCGGTTCTTCCAGCGATATGCTGAACATCTCGGAGAAGATATGCTGATATGTGGTAGAACGATAGCTGTCATTTGGAAAATCCGTGTTTTCAATGGTGCTTATACGGCTCATATCGATAATCGAATTGTATTTTTCGGTCAGAGCTGGTTCTTCCGTATATTCTTTTCCCAGGAGATACAGCTTTGCTTTTTCTACACTGTAGATAACCAGGCCGGTCTGGAAGAGAATCGTAAGCATCTGGCCGGCTTTGGTTTTGTAAGTGATGCGTATCAGCTTTTCCGCATAGCTGGAATCCGAGAGCTTTTTCATCCATTGATTAATCTCCTCCAGCATTTCGTGCTGTTTTCCGTAGGTCAAGTAGTTGGGACTGGAGACGGAACCAAGATTGTCGGATAGCTTTATGATTTCTAGTTTATGTGCGATGGAATTCAGCTGGCTGTGGTAAGGAGAGGCAGCTGGAAGCAGTTTTACCTGTTCTAAAAGTTTGCTGACCGTCTCCTTGGAAAAATGATGCAGAATCGGAACGGAACGACCGGTGGCATGGTATGTGCCATCGGATGTAATGGCAATCTCTTTTTCCTGTATTAGTGCATTCCACAGATTGTCGAATGCGGTTTTAGTGATATCCATCGGCAGTTTATCACAGTTATCGTCTGTTTTACTATTGTTACCTGGCAGGAAATAGCGATCTTTTAGCAATTTCGCAGTGTCGTGTTTGCGCTGGAGGTTCTGGATAACATTGTATTTTCGTAAAATTTCCTTGGATATCGGTAGGTAGTAAACAGGAGGAGCAGACGGATCTTCTGAGATGAGTGTATAGTAGGCAGTTTTATTTCTGGTTGTGCTTTCCAGTTCAAAACCTCGTTCTTTGAGGCGTTCTATGTAGTTGTAAGTGCTAGCCCGATTGCAGACAAGAAGGTTCTGGATGTCTTTTGCAGACAGTTCCTTTTGTTCATAAAATGCATGAATCAGTGTTTGAAGCTTTTCTTCCACTTTCTTTGATCCCATAAGCAAAATCCTCTCATATGTTTGACTTGATGTGATACTCTGAGTATACCAGATAATGGTGGAAAAGTCTTAAAATGAATATGGAATTTGCAAAAAAACTGCTGCCAGAACTGTATGGTACGGAATTTTCAGTCCGGAAAATGCCTGCCTGGAACAGTTGCAGCTGGCGGCTTTATAGCTGGCATAAAATTAAGATACCATAGAGATTTTGCATGAACTGTGCTATCATTATTAAAGATGCAAAATTTTTTGGACATATAACCCAGACGATCCTTTCAGGCCAGTATGTGGTTTACAACGGAAAATATTATGAAGTGCATGAGATTTCTCCGGATTACGGAATTGTGCTGCGCCGTGCCTCTGATCTGTACAGCAGCCGACGGTATTACCGTCAGCTCAGAACCTATCATATGGGTAAAGTAGAACAGAGTGAGATGGTCAGCAGCCGGAATGTGGCAGGCATGAAGCTTATGACAGGCTGCTGTGACTTTTCTGTAGATACGGATGGTTATCTGGATATGCAGGATCTGCATGACTGCAGGACAGCCAGACACGTGGATCTGAGAGAAGATCCGAAGGCCGGATCCTACAGACGAAGCTATCACAATAAGCGGATTCTTACTGTCAAGCTTCCGGATATGGATGAAGATATGCGCTATACGCTGGGGCTTCTATTCTCCGAACTTTTTCGTTCACTGTATCCAGCCGGATGGGCGTATCTGGCTGTTCTCGCGAAAAAACCGGAAGATTTAGAAGAAACATACAGTCTCCTGACTTATGACCTGGAAGAAGAAAACAGTACAGAGAATCTGTACATAGTGGAAGACAGTGAACTTGATCTGGGACTCCTTGACAGTGTGATCCGAAATATGCCGCGTCTGGCAGCTATTGAAACCATGGTTCATGAGCTGACTCATATCTGGCAGTATCTGAACTGGAAAGACAGGGAAAAGGCCTGGAATCTGAAAATGGAGAAGAAGGCCTATACGGCAGCTGCCCGGGATATTCTGTATGAAGGAATGGCAATCTGGGTATCTATCCAGTATCTGTATCAGGTGGGAGAATCCAGTTATGCTGCCGGTCTGGAACAGATTCAGATGGCTCGGGATGATGCCAGAGGAGCCGGATTTAGGCTTTATGCAGCACAATATCCATTGGTTAAGGATATGACCGCACTTCGGAAGACTCCATTTACCGAGTATATTCCAGTAGACTTAGAAAAGGTCAAATCAGAAGCACACCGCCTTTTGGGATAACAGCGGAAAGGCTGCTAGGCATGTGTGGGATAACAGCAGCACGGACCGTGGACTGTGCTGCAGGGAAAGGATAAGAACATGAATCAGGATGATTTTTTTGAAAATGAAACGCTGGGAACGGCATTTCTTTTTATCCCGATGGATTTAGACCATGAAACGGCGGAGCAGAAGATGGGCTGTGAAACATTCCGGGAAGAGCTGGAGAAGGGCGATGCGTGGAAACTGAAGGATGATAAGGACAGTAACCGCTATATCTACCGTTATATTACGGACAAGATGGATCTGGGAAATAAAGCGGACTGTCTGTATCTGCACTATTGCCTCGCAGATGAGGCAGCCAGAAAACGCGGCTGGGGTGAGGCTGGAAGGCTCTATCGAATCAAGGATACTGACATCCGGTTTCAGATTCAAACGGTGCATCTGTTCACCTTCAAGACGGAAATAAAGATAGCGGCGATTCAGCTGGAATTTGCCAAGGATGCTCCGCTCTATATTGCAGAAGGCCTGTATTACCTGAAAAAGGTGCATCAGGAAATGCTGATTCCGGATGCTCAGATGGAAGAAACAGAAACTATTCTGGAAGCAGTCCGCGGACTCTTTCCACCCTGTCTGAAAGAAAAGCTTCGTTTCTTTCCTTATCTGAATGAGGGAATGGAGCGGGCCAATACCATGAGTCTTGCCTTTGAGCCGGAACGGGAAAAATGGAAAGAGCATCTGTATTTTTTGAAAAATGCTTACCGTACTGAGGGATTCTTCTATAACGAGTGGATGGATCAGGAGAATGAGACGCTGTTTACCTCCGGTGACTACGTATGGGGGGTGACCGGGGAAAATCTGGCTTGTCTGGTGCTGCAGAAAACAGAACATGTAACGAAACGGTTTCAGAAGCGGTTTCAGGAGGAATATCTGCTGACCTATATCCTTCTGCTGCATCGAAAGTTCGATTTGTATAAGATTATGACCGATTTCGGCATCGGAGAGCAGAATGATCTGCAGACATTGAAGTCTTATCAGAAGCATCTGAATATCTATCGGACGGATTATGAGTATGAACGGATCACAGAAGTGCCGCAGTATCACAATCTGTATAAAAAAATCGAAGAGAGGATGGAACTGACTGCATTATTTGACGATGTGATGGAACCGGTCAGCGAACTCAGCAGCATGCAGATGGAATGGGCCGAGGAAGTCAGGGCTGAGCAGGAAGGCAAGATGGAGCGGGCATTGGCAGCGCTTTCGTTCTTAGCTATTTTCTCAGCGCTGATTGATGGATGTGACTATCTGCAGACACTGATTGAGGACTTTATGGGCGAGGGTCATCTGAATATTATCGTGCCTCTTCATGTATTGTGCAGTTTTATTATACTGTTTGTGGGGATAAGAGCGCTGATGAATTTCAGAGGAGTTATATTCAAAAAAAGAAAAAAGAACAACAGTAAATAAGCAGAAATGTAAAAGAACCGGGAAATGGTAAATGGATTTTCCTGGTTCTTTCATTTTAGTGGGAATACCTTTGTAAGTGTCCAAAAACGATGAAAACTGCCTGTTACAATATACTCATCAAAGAGATGGAGGTAATGAGTATGAAGAATAAAAAGATGAAAAGCGGTGGACTTTTAACTCTGGCATTCTTAATGGCAGCAGGCAATGTGATGCCGGCATTGGCAGGTTCCTGGCAGCAGGATGCAGCAGGATGGCGTTGGAAAAACGATGACGGATCCTATCATGCAGGCAGTTGGCAGTGGCTGGACGGAAACCGGGATGGTGTATCGGAATGTTACTATTTCGCACCGAATGGCTACATGCTTGCCAATACCGTGACACCGGACGGTTTTCAGGTAAATACAGAAGGTGCCTGGGTGGAGAATGGAACCGTGAAAACCATGGGAACACCGGAAACCGTTACCGTGCCGGAAGGCCGATGGGTGAAGGGAGACGGAGTCAATGCAGGTAAATGGTGGTGGCTGAATCCCAATGGAAGCTATCCGATCCATACCTGGAGGTGGCTGGACGGCAATCAGGATGGTGTGGCAGAATGCTACTATTTCGACGATAATGGCTGGGCTGTCACTTCTGGACTGACACCGGACGGATTCCTGGTAAATGCAGAAGGCGCCTGGGTGGAGAACCAGGTAGTGAAAACGAAAAAAGCAACCAGAGGAGGTGGTGGACCCGCCGGTGTCGGAGGCGGAACATCCGGAAAAACAGGATCCGGCGGAGGCGGTTCTTCATCCGGCGGAGGTTCTCATGGCGGCAGTCACAGATATGAGGATGATGACGATGATGAATGGGATGATTATGCAGATGGATCGGTGTCCGGTTCTGCCAATGATTTCAAGACAGCGAATTTCGGCATGATGACTTCCAGCCAGTGGAAGGAAACAAAAGCCGCTATCGAAAAATTCAAACAGGAATATATTACCGATGGCATGAGTGACATGGAAAAGGAGATTAAGATTATCGAATGGCTGGTGCAGAATTGCCGGTATCAGTCCAAGAGCGACTGGTCTCGCTCTACCGCATACAGCTGTATCATTCTCGGCAAGGCACAGTGTGCCGGATATGCAGATGCATTTCTGCAGACAGCCAAGCTCTGCGGACTGGATGCAAGATATATCCACAATTCCTCCCATGCATGGAATCTGGTTAAGCTGGATGGTGACTGGTATCATGTAACCTGGGAGGATCCAATTGGAGGCAATTCCTATGGATTTGGAAATCTCAGAAACAAGTACATCAATCTGACGGATGATAAGATTCGGAACGAGAGATCTCACAAAACCTGGAGTCTGAATTCGCTGAAGGCAACAGGAACGAAATACGGACCGGAGGCAGTTAAGGAGTATCTGATATCTCAGAAACCGGATCATCTGGTCACAACAGAGTACCAGATCAAATATGTAGATGAAAATGGACGCGTTCTGAACGTGGTAAAAGGAACCGGAAGGGCTGGCACCACTGTTACACCGAAAAAGAAAACCTTTGAGGGCTATGAACTTGATCAGGAGATTACGCCGTTTACACTGAATAAAATCAGTTCCCAAACGTCTTTGAGGTTCGCTATGCAAGATATTATAATTTTACGATAGTTTATCTCTGTACGACAGATGATAAGGTATTGTCTCAGAGCAAAGGGCGTGTGAAAAACGGAAGCATCATCACAACTCCGGTGGAGAAATTTGATGGTCATACACTGGAATCAAATCCGGATCCTAGATTTACGGTGGATAAGGATGTGAAGGTATTTGTATATTATACCCATGAAACAGGTGAGACAGAGAAGCCGGAGGGAACAGAGAATGCAGGAAAAGCGGAGAAAATAGAAGAAACTGAGACCA
>ERZ773202.1925-NODE-1925-length-11964-cov-6.676295_pt1 | contig 11964 bp, 8 predicted proteins | sample MGYA00580998_ERZ773202 | MGnify/ENA primary metagenome ERZ773202 (study PRJEB29015, sample SAMEA2737803) | human gut metagenome | biome: human gut; feature: human-associated habitat; material: faeces | place: China | collected 2012 ...
CTGCCGCACCTCGCTCGCCGTATCGGCACTTAGAATTATGCGGTATTGCCCTGGGGCGTTCCTTTTGGAATGTCTATAGTATAACCAGCGGAGGCAGGGTTCACAATCAGCAAAACAGCCGCCGTGATTAAATTTTTATCACGGCGGCTGTTTTGTATAAAATTTGAAGTTTTTGTTACAGGGGCGGGAAAACAGCGGAAGATGGTGGGGGCCATGGCGGCCTACATTCGTTTTTCGCAGATCGTGCATTTCATGGTTCGGCCCTTAACGCAAGATGTACATCAGCTTTTATCAATGCGGCATTTTTCCAACGCCTTGGTCACATCACCGTGAATCAGGGTGGAAAGCTGTTCCACCAGCTGGGCGGGGTCCTGACGCATATCGTTTTTGATCCAGTCCAGTGTCAGCCCCACAAAGGCGAACTTATAAAAGTTGGCGATAAACTCTTTATCCTCCGGGCGAACCGTCATACCGGCGGCGCGCTCCTCCACAACGCCCATCATCAGGTCATAGGTCAGGCGGTAGAGATAATTTTCCAGCTGTTCGCGGCTGATGGAACGGTAGACGCTGGTAAAAAACGCTTTGTCCTTCCGCAGGGCTTCCAGAATCTGCAAAAAGCCCTGCTGCCAGGTATCATAGGTTTTCTGCCCGGCCAGCGCGCGGGCAGCGTCCTCCTCGCAGCACCATTCCACAAGGTCGTAAATATCCTTAAAGTGGTAATAAAAGGTCATGCGGTTGACCCCGCAGTGGTCGGTCAAGTCGCTGACCGTGATTTTGTCCAGCGGTTTGTGGCGCAGCAGTTCCTTGAGCGAAGCTTCCAGTGCGCGCTTTGTCATCTGCGACATGGGTAGTCCCCTTTCCATGGGCGATATTGCTTGAACATCATAATATTTATTCTACCACAAGGATGTGAACTTTTCTTGGCAGGAATTTTAGGCAATACCGCATAATTCTAAGTGCCGATACGGCGAGCGAGGTGCGGCAGATGCTAAGCCAAAAGCGCAGATAATACTGGATGTCTTATCGAGCATTTTGGCAACGCAGATGCCGTGCCGCAGCTGCCGGAGCGGTGCTTAAGCCGCAAGGCGGGAATTGTGCGGTGTTGCCTTTATGCAAGTTCAAACATGCCGTTGTACAGCTGGTAGTATTCGCCCTTTTGGGCCAGCAGTTCATCATGGCTGCCGCGCTCCACAATGCCGCCGTGTTCCAGCACAATAATGGCGTTGGAATTGCGTACGGTGGAAAGCCGGTGGGCGATAACAAAGACGGTACGGCCCTCCATCAGGCGGTCCATACCTTTTTCAATCAGAGCTTCGGTGCGGGTATCGATGCTGGAGGTCGCTTCGTCCAAAATCAGCACCGGCGGGTCGGCCACAGCAGCGCGGGCAATGGCCAGCAGCTGGCGCTGGCCCTGGCTCAGGTTGGCACCATCGCCCGATACCATGGTGTTGTACCCTTGGGGAAGGCGCTCGATAAAGGAGTGCGCGTTGGCAATTTTTGCGGCGGCGATGATCTCTTCGTCGGTTGCATCCAGTTTGCCAAAGCGGATGTTATCCGCCACTGTGCCGGTGAACAGATGGGTGTCCTGCAGCACCACGCCAAGGCTGCGGCGCAGATCACTTTTGCGGATCTTGCGCACATCAATGCCGTCATAGGTGATGGTGCCGGAGGTGATATCATAAAAGCGGTTGATGAGGTTGGTAATCGTGGTTTTGCCCGCGCCGGTGGAACCGACAAAGGCGATCTTCTGCCCCGGTTTGGCGTACAGCGTAACGTTATGCAGGGTGGTCTGGCCCGGAATGTAACCAAAGCTGACATCCCGGAACCGTACATCCCCGCGCAGGGGAACGAGAGGGGCGGCGGGGTCGGCACTGTCGCGCCAGGCCCACAGGCCGGTGCGGCGGCCGCCGGCGCTGGGCACAAGGGTGCCGTCCGCAGACTTTTCCACACGAACGATCTCGACGGTACCCTCATCGGTTTCCGGCCGTTCGTCAAGCACATTGAAAATGCGCTCGGCACCGGCAAGGGCGGCCAGCAGAAAGTTGCCCTGCTGGGTGAATTGGTTGATGGGCAAAGCAGACTGGCGCACAAACACCAGATAGCTGGCCAGGCTGCCCAGGCTGGACTGGCCGTTCATAACCATCAGCCCGCCCAGCACGGCAATGACCGCATAGTTGATGTAGGAGATGGAAACAACGGCGGGGATCATGGTGGCGGAATACCCCTGGGCGCTGGTTCCGGCGCTTTGCAGGCGGGCGTTCAATGCCTGAAAACCTTCCAGGTTGATCTGCTCATGGTTGAACACCTTGACCACCTTTTGCCCGGCGGCCATCTCCTCCACATAGCCTTCCAGATCGCCAAGAGCCTGCTGCTGACGGGCGTAGAAGAAACGGCTGCGGTTGGTGCTGAACCGGATGTACCAGAACATGACGGCGTACCCCACCACGACCAGCAGCGAAAGCCGCCAGTTGAGCACAAACAGCAGAACCAGCGTGCCCACCACCTGGATAAAGCTCTGGATCAGCAGAGCAAAGCTGTTGTTCAGCGCGTCCGAGATGGTGTCCACATCGTTGGTGAACAGGCTCATCAGTTCGCCGTTGCGACGGGAGTCAAAAAAGGAGAGGGGCAGCGTTTGCAGGTGGGCAAACAGGTCCCGGCGGATATCATGCAAGACCTTCTGCGCGGCGCGCACCATGGTCTGGGTGTAGCCCAGGGTAGAAAGCGCGCCCACCGCGTAGATGGCGGCGGTCAGGGCAACACCGCGGACAAGGCCGGGAATGCTGCCGGTTTCCAGAATACCGTTGACCACCGGCTTGATCATGTAGGTACCCAGCAGGTTGGCGAGTGCGCTGACAGCGGTAAGCACCCCAACCAGCCCCAGCATGAACTTGTGGCGGCCCAGGTAGTTCAAAAATACCCGGATGGTGTTGCCAAAATGCTGCGGCTTTTTACCGCTGAATGCCTTTGCCATCCGCGTCATCTCCTTTCATCTGGGATGCATAAATTTCCTGGTAGATGGTGTCATTCGCCAGCAGCTCCTTGTGGGTGCCCACGGCGTGAACTTTGCCGTCATCCAGAATCACGATCATGTCGGCATCCATCACCGAGGTGATGCGCTGGGCAATGATGAGCTTGGTTACATCGGTCAGGGCGGCCAGCGCATGGCGGATCTTGCCCTCGGTGGCGGTATCCACGGCGCTGGTGGAATCGTCAAAAATCAGCACTTTGGGGTGCTTGAGCAGGGTGCGGGCAATGCAGAGCCGCTGCTTCTGCCCGCCGGAAACATTCACGCCGCCCTGGCCCATGTCGGTATCCAGGCCGTCCGGCATCCGCTCCAAAAATTCATCAGCGCAGGCGGCGCGGCAGGCGGCCCACAGGGTTTCGTTATCGGCGTTGGGATCACCCCAGCGCAGGTTGTCACGGATGGTGCCGGAGAACAGCAGGTTCTTCTGCAGCACAATGCCCACAGCATCCCGCAGGGCAGCAAGGGAATACCGGCGCACATCCTGCCCGCCGACCTTGACGGTGCCGGAGGTGGCATCGTACAGGCGGGGGATCAGCTGTACCAGCGTTGTTTTTGCCGCGCCGGTGCCGCCGATAATGCCCACCGTTGCCCCGGCGGGAATGTGCAGCGTAACGTGGGAAAGGGCATCCCTGGCCGCAGCGGCGCTGTATTTGAAGCTGACGTCCGCAAAATCAATGCTGCCATCGGCAACGGCGGCAACGGGGTCAGCCGGGGTGGCCAGCGCGGGCTGCTCCTCCAGCACGGCACGGATGCGCCGGGCGCTGGTCAGGGAGCGGGTAAGCTGCAAAAACACGCCGGAGAACATCATGACCGAGTTGAGCACCTGCAGAACATAGCTCAAAAAGGCGGTCAGCTCACCGACCGTCATCCGGTCGGTCAGAATAAAATTGCCACCGTACCACATGATGCAGACAATGGCCGTGTACATAACGGCCTGGAACGCGGGCAGGTTGAGCACGGCATACCGGAAGGTGTTGGTGCTGGCGGCGGCCAGCTCGTCATTGACGGTTTCAAACTGCTCATTCTCGTAATCGCCTCGCACAAACGCTTTGATGGCGCGGATGGCGGTTAAGGCTTCCTGTACGCGGCCGTTCAGATGGTCCACAGCAGTCTGCTGGCGGTCATACAGCGGGCCGACCTTGGTTACGATCCAGGCCAGAATAGCGGCCAGGATGGGCGTTGTAATAAGGAAAACGATGGTCAGCTTGGCATTGAGCAAGAACGCCATGCCCAGCCCCATGAACAGCATGACCGGGCTGCGCACCAAAGGCCGCAGGCCGGTGGCCACGGCGTTGAGCATGACCGTGACATCGGTGGTCATGCGGGTAACGAGGGACGGGGTGGAAAAATGGTCCAGGTTGGCAAAGTCGAACTGCTGCAGCTTGCGGTACTCAGCTTCGCGCAGAGCAGCGGCAAAGCCGTTGGCGGCGCGGGCGGCGAACCTGGCGTACAGCAGGCCGGTGATCAGGGCCAGCACAGCGCAGATGATCATCTTGCTGCCCTGCAGCATAATGACCTGCATATCATGGCTGGGCACGCCCTGGTCCACCAGGTCAGACATCAGCATCGGAATGACCATTTCAAAAATACATTCCACAAAAACCAGCCCGACGGCAAGGAATAAATCCCGCCGGTAGGGCTTTAAGTAAGAAAAAACGTGTTTGAGATCCTGCATGTGATTCCAGCTTTCTTGAACGGGCAGCGGCCCGGATAGATGAAATACTACCCTTATAATTATAATCTGCGGTGCGGGGCAGGTCAATCAAGGGCAGGCGACAGGTTGGATACAGCGTATACTTGCGCAGAAACGCAAAACAGGGTATACTAATATAATACAGGGCAAGGCTGCGCAAAGCCCCCTGAAAGCTGAATTTATATTCCCGCCCATGCTGCGGCAGACCGGCGGCGCATGATGATAGAAAAGGAAAGTTGAGGCTGCATTTTTTATGAAAAAGGCATTGATCACCGGTGTTACCGGCCAGGATGGCTCTTACCTTTCAGAGTTTTTGATCGAGAAGGGCTATGATGTACATGGCATCATCCGTCGTTCTTCCGTTGACTACCGTGAACGCATTGCCCATCTGGAGGGCAACCCGTATTTCCACCTGCATTACGGCGATATGGGCGATTCGATGAGCCTGGTTGCTGTGATCGGCTCGGTGCGCCCGGACGAAATTTATAACCTGGCGGCCCAGAGCCATGTGCAGGTCAGCTTTGATGTTCCGGAGTTTACGGCCGATGTGGACGCTACCGGCGTGCTGCGCGTGCTGGAAGCCGTGCGCCTGTGCGGGCTGGCGGATACCTGCCGGGTGTACCAGGCTTCGACCTCGGAGCTGTACGGCAAGGTGGAGGAAGTGCCCCAGAACGAAAAAACGCCGTTCCATCCGTACAGCCCCTATGCGGTGGCCAAACAGTACGGTTTCTGGATCACCAAGGAGTACCGTGAAGCATATAACATGTTCTGCTGCTCCGGCATTCTGTTCAACCATGAATCCGAGCGCCGCGGCGAAACTTTTGTGACCCGCAAGATCACGCTGGCCGCCGCCCGCATCAGGCAGGGCAAGCAGGACAAGCTCTACCTGGGCAACCTGTCCAGCCTGCGCGACTGGGGCTATGCCAAGGACTATGTGGAGTGCATGTGGCTGATTTTGCAGAACGATAAGCCGGATGATTTTGTCATCGCCACCGGCGTGCAGCATTCCGTGCGGGAATTCTGCCAGCTGGCGTTCCACTATGTCGGTATTGAGCTGGAATTTGTTGGCGAGGGCATGAACGAAAAGGGCGTTGATAAGGCGACCGGCAAGGTGCTGATTGAGGTAAGCCCGGATTTCTACCGCCCCACCGATGTGGTCAACCTGTGGGGCGACCCCACCAAGGCACGCCAGGAACTGGGTTGGAACCCCACCAAGACCAGCTTTGAGGAACTGGTCAAGATCATGGTGGAGCATGACATGGAAAAAGTAGCTGTAGAGCGCGCAGAGGAAAACATCCGCTGCAACCTGGAAGAATACCTGGAAAAAGGCGTTGTAAAATAAGAAAGAAGGCCATTTGTTATGATGGAAAAGAACGCTAAGATCTATGTGGCAGGCCACCGCGGTATGGTAGGTTCCGCCATTGTGCGGGAACTGGAACGCCAGGGATATACCAATATCATTACCCGGACCCATAAAGAGCTGGACCTGTGCCGCCAAGATGCCGTGGAAGAATTTTTTGCCGCCGAAAAGCCGGAATATGTCTTTTTGGCCGCAGCCAAGGTGGGCGGCATTGTTGCCAACCAGAACGCTTTGGCGGACTTTATGTATGACAACATGACGCTGGAAATGAACGTGATTCATTCCGCATGGAAAAACGGCTGCAAAAAGCTGGAATTTTTGGGCTCCTCCTGCATTTACCCGCGCATGGCACCGCAGCCCATGAAGGAAAACTGCCTGCTGACCAGCGAGCTGGAAAAAACCAACGAAGCTTATGCTCTGGCTAAAATCAGCGGCCTGAAATACTGCGAGTTCCTGAACCGCCAGTACGGCACGGACTATATCTCGGTCATGCCCACGAACCTGTACGGCCCCAACGATAACTACCACCCGACCCACAGCCATGTGGTTCCCGCACTGATCCGCCGCTTCCATGAGGCGAAGGTCAACGGCGTCGAGAGCGTCACCTGCTGGGGCGACGGCAGCCCGCTGCGCGAGTTTTTGTATGTGGATGACCTGGCGAACCTCTGCGTGTTCCTGATGAACCACTACTCCGGCAACGAGACAGTCAACGCGGGTACCGGCAAGGAGCTGACCATCAAAGAATTGACCGAGCTCGTTGCCAAGGTCGTCGGCTACACCGGCAAGATCGAGTGGGACGCCTCCAAACCCAACGGCACGCCTCGCAAGCTGCTGGACGTCTCCAAGGCGACGAACCTCGGCTGGACCTACAAGACCGAGCTGGAGGATGGCCTGCGCCTGTCCTATGAGGACTTCCTGAACAACCCGATGCGCGCCGAGCGCTGAAAGGAAACACTATGAATATCATCCTGCTGTCCGGCGGCTCCGGCAAGCGCCTGTGGCCGCTGTCGAACGACATTCGTTCCAAGCAGTTCATCAAAATCTTCAAGACCGCCGACGGGTACGAGTCGATGGTCCAGCGCGTCTACCGCCAGATCAAAGAGGTGGACACTGATGCCAGCGTGACGATCGCCACCAGCAAGACGCAGGTGTCGTCCATCCACAACCAGCTTGGCAATTCGGTCGGCGTCTGCGTTGAGCCCTGCCGCCGCGATACCTTCCCGGCAATCGCACTGGCCACGGCCTTTCTGCACGATGTAAAGGGCGTGGGCCTTGATGAGGCTGTGGTCGTCTGCCCGGTGGACCCGTATGTCAACAACGACTATTTTGCCGCGTTAAAGGATCTCTCCGATCTTGCGGAAAAGGGCAGCGCCAACCTCTCGCTCATGGGCATTGAGCCGACCTATCCCAGCGAAAAGTACGGCTACATCATTCCGGAGAGCGCCGACGCCGTCAGCCCGGTCAAGACCTTTAAGGAAAAGCCCAATGCCGCCACGGCCGAAAAGTACATTGCGCAGGGTGCGCTTTGGAACGGCGGCGTATTTGCCTACAAGCTGCGTTATGTGCTGGACAAGGCACATGAGCTGATCGACTTTACCGATTATCAGGACCTTTTCCGTAAATATGAGACGCTGAAGAAGATCAGCTTCGATTATGCGGTCGTTGAGAATGAATCGAAGATTCAGGTCATGCGCTTTGCAGGCCAGTGGAAGGATATGGGCACCTGGAACACACTGACCGAAGCCATGCAGGAGCCGAGCATCGGCAAGGCCATGCTGAATGAGACTTGTGAGAATGTGCATGTTCTCAATGAACTGGATGTACCTGTGCTTTGCATGGGGCTGAAGGATGTTGTTGTCTCTGCCAGCCCGGAGGGAATCCTTGTCTCCGATAAGGAGCAGTCCAGCTATATCAAGCCCTATGTGGACAGCATCCACCAGCAGATCATGTTTGCGGAAAAGTCGTGGGGGTCCTTCCGCGTGCTGGATGTGGAGGATGAAAGCCTGACCATCAAGATCACGCTGAACGCCGGTCACGGCATGAACTACCACAGCCACGAGAACCGCGATGAGGTCTGGACCGTTATCTCGGGCACCGGCCGCGCAATTCTGGACGGCAAGGACGCGCGCGTCATTCTGCTGACCGGCAAGGGAGAAGAGACAACGATGAAGCGCGGCAGCGTCTTCGTCCCCTACCCGAGCGACGTCGAACTCACACTCAAATACCTCGCCGAATACGACAAGGTCCATCCCGCCGCGCCGGCGAGCAGCGCCAAAAAGGCAAAAAAGGACTTTTTGCCCATCATCCTCGGCAGCGACGAAAACGCCTACGGCACGGCGCGTCTCTTCCAGGAGGCCTATCACGTCACACCGCTGCTGCTGTGCACGCAGCAGCTCGTGCCCACGCGCAGCTCACACCTGTTTCTCTGCCGCATTATCCCGGATTTTGAGCGCGAGGAGGTCTTCCCCGGCGCGCTGCTCGGCGTGCTGAAGCAGTGCGCACAGGACTATGAAAAGCTGCTCGTCATCCCCTGCTCGGACTATTACACGGGTCTTCTCTGCCGCCACTACGACCATTTCGAGGGGCTCATCGCCAACCGCTTCATCTCGGATGAGCTGCTTGAAACGTTCGACACGAAAGACAAGTTCTACGCCCTCTGCAAGCAGTACGGCATGGACTATCCCAAGACCGTCGTCGCCTCTCCTGAGGAGCGCGAGAGCGTCGTCGACCGCCTTCCGTTCGACTTTCCCATCGTCGTCAAGCCCGAGAATTCCAATGCACTCGACTATCTCCGCTGCCATTTTGAGGGGCAGAAAAAGGTCTTCTTCTTCGACACGCGCGAGCAGTACCTCACAATGGTCCACAGCATGAACCAGTCGGACTACCGCGGCAAGCTCATTTTGCAGGAGTTTATCCCCGGCGGCGACGACGCGATGCGCGTGCTCAACAGCTATTCGGACCTTGACGGCCATGTGCGCGCGATGTGCCTCGGCCAGCCGGTGCTCGAATACTACGACCCCAAGTCTGTCGGCAACTATGCCGCCATCATCTCGCGCGGCGATCAGGCGTTGTATGACAAAATGCAGGAGTTTCTCGAAAAGCTCGGCTACGTCGGTTTTTCGAACATCGACATGAAGTACGATTCCCGCACGGGCCGCTACGTGCTCTTCGAGATCAACCCGCGCCTTGGCCGCAGCAGCTATTTCTGCCGTGCCGCGGGGCTGAACATGATGAAGCTCCTGACTAACGATGTCGTCTACGGCAAGCGCGAGGACTGCGTCTACAACCACACCGTCGCCCTCTGGCAGAACGTGCCGACCGGCATTCTGCGCCGCTATGTCAAGGATCAGGAGCTCTCCGACGAGCTCAAGCAGTTCAAGGGCACGCACACGCTCTTCTGCAAGGGCGATCTGCCGCTCTCTCGACTCTATCGCCTGCTGCGCTACTACGCCGCGCAATACCACAACTTCCGCGACTACTACTTCGATAAAAAGTGACTCCTGTCAAAAGAAAAAGGAACGGCTCGTGCCGTTCCTTTTTCTTACCAGAATTTTTTCTTTTTGCACACCCACAGGCTCAGCACCACCACGGCGACACTCACAAGAATGATCGCGGGGTAGCCGTATTTCCAGTGCAGCTCCGGCATGCCGGAAAAGTTCATACCGTACCAGCCGACAAGCAGTGTCAGCGGCAGGAAGATCGTCGTCACGATGGTCAGGATCTGCATGATGCGGTTCTGCCGGATGTCGATCTCCGACTGGAACAGCGACTGGATCTGCGTGCAGTATTCGCGCAGCAGCTGCGATTCCTCGCGCAGGCGGATGACGCGCTCTTCAAATAATCGGAACAGTCTGCACTCCTCATCCGAAAAGTAGCCGTTCTCATTTTCCCGCAGCTCACACGCCACGTCGTCGAGCTGGGAGTAGTAGCGGTACCAGGCCATCGTCTCCTTGCGCAGCTCGCTCATCGGGGTGCTGAATTCCTCCAGCTCGCCCGCGAGCACGCGTTCTTCCAGCGCCGTCGCGCGGTCTTCGATCTCCTCGAGGCGGTGCAGGTCCCTGGCGATCAGCAGCTCGAAGAAGTCGTAGAGAAATCGTCCGACGCTGTTTTCTATCAGGCGTTTTTCCTTGACGATGTGCTTCAAATAAGGCTCGGCCATCTCTCCGTCGTCCACCAGCACCACGCGGTCCTTCGTCACGAGATAGCCGCAGCAAAGGCGCGTGCCGTCCCTGCGGCCGCGCGGCAGTGCGAGCGTTCCGCTCAGACAGTTGGAGCGCACCTCCGCCTTGCAGACGTGCGCGTCCCGCGCGCTCGGCGTATGGTGCAGCACCGCTTCGAGTCCCGGCAGCGCCGTTTCGTGCGCCAACTCGTCCGAATTCAGCAGCACCACCGCCGCGCCGCTCTCCGGCGCGCGGTCCAGCGGCGTCAGCGTCTTGCCGATCGCATACCATTTCATACCCGTTCCCCCAATGCGCTTCTTTCTCTCCCCCATTGTAGCAGAATATGAAAAAAGTACAACGCCCCGCCAGAACTTTTTCTCGCAGCGCAATATTTTATGATAAAATTTGTAAAAGCGTGAACTTTTTTGTTATCTTTTGCGTCTATATGGTTGGAAGATGGAACACCCCACACACAAAAGGAGGAAATTTGGATGAAACGAAAATCTCTTCGCACGCTTGTTTGCGCGCTCCTCGCATCTCTTGCGCTCACAACCTTTGCCTTTGCCGACAACGGGCCGAAGCCCCAACTCATCGTGCGCGTCAAAAACGCGCCGCAGGAGCCCTACTATCTCGACCTGCTCGCCAAGGGTGATTGGGACGCGGAAGATGGAAACCGTATCGACGGCATCGACTGGAACTACGACGGCAAAGAGGATACGCTCGACCCCGACCTCTTAGCACTTCTGCGCGACAATGTTCCCGCCGGTTGGCACGCCTGCGTGGCGCAGGGCACGACCGGCGCACCGATGTGGGGCGAGCTGTACGCGGAAGGGACGGACGCCTCTGGCAATGCACTGCACTGGTTCGGCTACGTCGGTGTGCCGAGCACCTACCGCATCATCCTCGTCACCGAATCCGGCAAGGTCTGGGTCTCCGATATACTCAATCGCCGCGTTCTGCAATCGTCCGTCACGGTCAACTGGTCGGACGATACGTCGGCAGTCACCGTTTCCGTTCCCTCAACCATCCCCGGCTACTTGCTGCAATTTGTCGCAACGCTCGTGCCGACGCTTCTCATCGAGGGCGCGCTGCTGCTTCTGTTCCGCTATTCGTGGAAGAAAAACTGGGAAACGTTTTTACTTGTCAACGTTCTGACACAGGGCTTTTTAGCCGTTGCATCTGTATATGTCACCGCACACAACGGCGTGAGCGCTTGGTATTTCTTTTTCTTCCTGCTTCCGGCGGAACTCATCATTTTGCTCGTCGAGCTGTATCTCTACGCCGGCTGCGGCTTTCTCACCGGCCACAGCAAGGGCCGCGCCGCGGCCTATGCGATCACGGCCAATCTGGCTTCCGCTGTTCTCGGCTATTATCTGGCCGTGCCTGTCTGGCGGCTCGTTGTCTCGATCTTATGATTCTGTTCACATAACGCCAAGGAGGAATTCGCATGACCGACCAAGTCTTTCCTGATCTGCCGCACACTCCCCCGCCCGAACCGCCCGCCGATCCTCCCGCACAGGAGGAACCGGCCGAGGCCCTCACGCCCGCGCAGGAGATGGCCGACGCGCTCTCCGCGCCCGAAGTAGAGACGCCCGATGTGAGCGATTCGCCCTTCAGCCGCGCGATGGGCTTGATCGCCGGCGGCCTCGCCGTCACCGGCGTGACGCTGAATTTCTGGAACCTCGACGTGCTGCTGCCGCTGGTCGGCACATTCTGCCTGCTCGTC
>ERZ773202.1932-NODE-1932-length-11925-cov-5.011710_pt1 | contig 11925 bp, 13 predicted proteins | sample MGYA00580998_ERZ773202 | MGnify/ENA primary metagenome ERZ773202 (study PRJEB29015, sample SAMEA2737803) | human gut metagenome | biome: human gut; feature: human-associated habitat; material: faeces | place: China | collected 2012 ...
TAAGGAACTATCTATATGGCCACCAAGGTTTTGATTGTGGACGATTCGACCTTCTTTAGGAAGCGTCTGAAAGAGATTGTTGAGTCAGATCCTACAATGCAGGTTGTAGGAGAAGCTAAAGATGGAAAAGAAGGTGTTGATTTAACACAGAAACTTCATCCTGATGTAATTACTATGGATGTTGAAATGCCTGTGATGGATGGTATTACTGCTGTTAAAGAGATCATGTCAAAGTGTCCAACACCTATTTTGATGTTCTCATCTTTGACATTCGAAGGCGCAAATTCAACTTTTAAAGCACTAGAAGCTGGTGCTATTGATTTTATGCCTAAGAACTTCGATGACATTGCTCACCGTCGTGAAGAGGCTATCAAAACTTTAATTGGTTCTATTAAGGCAGTTTCACGCAGTCGTGTACGTGGTTTTAGAGCTACAAGTTCTACTCTTGCCCGTTCAGCTTCAAGTGCAACTACAGGTACATCTAGTGCTACCTCAACACTGCGTCGTACTTCAACATTATCTTCAGGTCTATCAACCAGTACCACAAGAACTTCAACTTTAGGTACAACAAGACCTGCTTCTACTCTGACATCTCGTACTACCTCAACTTTAGGTAGCTCAACTTTATCTTCAAGAACTACCACCACTCCAGCAGCTACTGCTGGTGCTGCTATGGGGCAGTACAAAAAGATCAATGAGATGTTGTCTTCAGAGCAGGGAGTGCCAGCTGCTGCCAGAAAGTTCACTTTTGGTGATCATAAGTCAGAAACAACCGCATTTAAGAAATCAGGTAAGTTACATTCACTTGTAGCAATCGGTAGCTCAACCGGTGGTCCTATTGCTCTGCAGCAGATCATTCCTAAGTTACCAAAACTATCTGTTCCTGTTGTAATTGTTCAGCATATGCCTGCATCATTTACAACTACCTTCGCGGCTCGCCTTGATGCAATGTCACAGTTGCATGTTGTTGAAGCAAAAGATGGTGACATCTTAGAGCCTGGTACCTGCTATATTGCACCAGGAGGTAAACAGATGATCTTTGAAAGAGTTGGTGTAAAAACTCGTGTTCGCATCATCTCTGATACAGGTCGAGTTTCATACAATCCTTGCGTTGACGTTTCATTTGCTTCATTATGTCAAATCTATGGTGGCAAGGTACTAGCTATGATCCTAACAGGTATGGGATCTGATGGTTGTGAAGGTTGCTCTCTGTTAAAGAAGAAAGGCTCTGTAATTTGGGCTCAGAACGAAGAATCATGTGTGGTTTACGGTATGCCTCAGGCTGTTGTAAACGCAAACGTTGCTGATTTGGTTCTGCCTTTAAATGAAATTGCAAGCTGCATCGTAAAAGAGCTTGACTAAAACATAATGCAAATCCTGGCTAATTCTCGGATTAAGACACTAAGTAAGGCGGACATATGAACTTTTTAGGCATTTTCTTAGCTATCGGCTGTATTGTTGCGGCTATGATGATGGAAGGTACCAATCCTACCATGATGCTGGTTTTGCCTGCCTTCCTAGTTGTGTTCGGAGCATCATTCTTTGCCTGTGTTGTACAGTTCCCACTATCCACTATCATGGGTGCTTTAAAGTGTTTTATTTGGACTATTGCACCTCCACGCAATAATATGGATGCTCAGGTAGAGCTATTAGTTGGTCTTTCAACTACAGCTCGTCAGCAGGGTCTGTTAGCACTGGAAAACTCAATTGCATCAGCATCTGATGATTTTACTCGTGACGGTATTCAGATGATCGTTGACGGTGTGGATAAGGATGCTTTAAAAGAGATCTTAGAGCAGGGAATTGCTGTTGAAGAAGCTAAATACGAGCCTTATGCAAAGATGCTAGAAGCTATGGGCGGTTATTCTCCAACCATGGGTATTATCGGTGCGGTGCTAGGTCTTATTCACGCGATGTCACTTCTTGATAGACCTGATGAGTTAGGACCTGCGATTGCGGTTGCATTCGTTGCAACCATTTATGGTCTGGTTTTAGCAAACCTAATCTGTCTTCCTGCTTCAAACCTTATAAAAGGTATTGTTGCAAATCAAACACTATATAAATATATGACTCTTGAGGGATTGGTTTCAATCGCCTCTGGAGAAAATACCATGATGTTGAAGCGTAGATTAGCCGTCTATGCTGGTGAGAAGAACGAGAATGCTTAAGTGCTAATGGATAGAAATGAAAAAGAAACCTCCTGAGCATGAAAACCTTGAGCGATGGATGGTGTCATATGCTGACTTTATGACACTGTTGTTCGCATTGTTCGTAGTTCTGTATGCATTCGCTATGGCAAAACAATCTGATGCCAAGTCAATTGCTGAGAGTATTGCTCAAGCTTTCACAGAAGCTTCAGTTGTCAATTCTCCAGGTGGCGCTCTTTTAGTTCCTGGTTCAATGGCTTCAAAGCTCTCTGAGGACGTTCAAGAAGCTGTAAAGGCTCAACTTGATGCTAATCAGGGTGATACTGGTAAGCAGATCATTGAAGATGGTGGAGTGATGATGAATTTCCAGACCACTTCAACTGTATCAAATGAAAATCGTGATGATACGACCTCTGGCTCTGATGATGAAAGAGATGGTCAGAATAACTCTGATTCTGCAACATCAGCAGGCGAGTTGGTGATCTCTGAGAACACTGTATCTAATAATCAAAATCCAAAATCTAATAATCCTGATGGTGGTGCTCAAACCGGTGATGGTGGTTTCCAGGCAGGTGGGAGTGCTGATAAATTTGAAAACGGCGGTAGAACCGATGTGGATGCTGACACTCAGGCTGAAGGTAAGGTTGGAACTCATTTTGATGCCGTAAGACGTTCTATATCAGAAGCTATTTCAGAATCAGGTATGGAAAAGTATATTGATATTGAAGAAGACCCTCACTGGTTATCAATCAATATCAACTCGGGTATGCTCTTTGCTAAAGACAGTGCTTCTGTTTTGGCAGCGTCGCGTCCGGTAATTGCAAGAATTGCTGTAGCTTTGTCAAATATTAACAACTACATCAGAGTTAGAGGCTATACCGATAATACCTTTATTCCTAACGGTATCTTTAGAAACAGTTGGGATCTTTCAGCTAACCGTTCTGTATCAGTTTTAGAAGAACTTGAAAAGGCAGGTATTGAACCTGAGAGAATGGCAGTGGAAGCTTTCGGTCAGTTTTCAAATAAATACTCAAATAAGACTGCTGCAGGTCGTGCACTAAACCGCAAGGTGGTAATTGCAATCTCAAGATACGCAATGGAAAGAAAGCCTGAGCAGGAGGTTACAAGCATGCCACAGAATAATTCAGCTCAGACAGGTGAAGTAAGTGGTAAGGCTGGATCTTCAGATATTGAAGTGGTTCGCGGTGAAGGCAACTCAATTGAATTGAATTTCAATCAGAAATAATTGAATAGTATTTGAAGACTTATTTAGAAGAGATAATTAAAGAGTAGGGGAGCACAAGTGTTAGTCTGGTCAATTGCAAGTCAGAAAGGTGGTGTTGGTAAAACAACAACTGTCGCTTCATTAGCAGGTTGGTTTCAAAAAGAGAATCTGCGAGTACTCATGATTGATACAGATCCTCATGCCTCTCTTACAAGTTATTTAGGTTTTGACTACAACAATGTAGCAAATAGTCTCTATGATCTGTACACTGCAAAAGAACTCACCAAAGAAGGTGTAGAGCAGTGTATTACTCATACCAATTTCCCAAATCTTGATATTATTGCATCAAGCATGACACTTGCTACGATCGACAGAAAGTTATCTGGTAGAGTAGGTGTAGGTAGAATTCTAACTAAAGCTCTAGCTTTAATTGATGATGAGTATGATGTAGCTTTAATTGATTGTCCTCCTGTTTTAGGTGCGCTGATGGTTAATGCTTTAGTTGCAAGCACTTCTGTATTAGTCCCTACTCAAACTGAATTCTTATCTTTAAAAGGTCTTGAAGGTATGGTTCGTACTTTCAGTATCATGAAGAAAGCTGACGGGCAGTTTAATATCAATTTCACTGTGGTGCCTACTATGTTTGATAAACGTACTAAGGCTAGCAGAACCTCTTTAGAATTTTTAAAAGCACACTATACAGATAATCTTTGGAATGGTCAGATCCCTGTGGATACTCTATTTAGAGAATCATCACAAAAGGGAATGCCTATTACCATGTTAGATGAAAAATGCCGTGGTGCTGTAGCTTACAGAAAGCTATTAACTGATCAGCTTGTAAAAGAGTTATCTGTAAACCCAGATAGAATATCTCCTAATGCAGCAGCTTTAGTGACTTTAGAGTCTGAAAAGAAAAAGAAGAAAGACAGTGAACTAGAGATTGTTGCTGATGATATGGGCTCTATGCTTGGTTAAACCGTAAAAGAATATTAAAAGGATAATCTATGTCATTTAATGAGATTGATGACACTTTGGTAGCTTACTTCAAGCAGATGCTTGATGAAGAGACTGCTCAGACAGATGAGTCTTCAAAAGAGGGCTTGACCGAGACTGAGAAAGAACTCTCTGCGCTACAACAGGAAGTTACACCAATTGAAAATGATGAAAATTCAGAGACTCAAAGTTTATCTGCAAGTGAGGATATTGATTACGCTGCAGATGACTATGAGCCTCCAGTTGCAGAACAACCAGAAGTTTACGTACCTGAACTTCAGACTCAGAGTGTAGCTCAAGAAGAAGCCAGCTCTTTACCATTTGCTGAGCACAGGTCTTTACAGTCTTTGCTTGAGAATGTAAATGATGTTTCTACTAAGACTGAGACAGAAACTAAGACAGAAACAGAAATTGCAGAACCTGTAACTGAAGAGAAGACTAAAGTAGAGCAAACTGCAGCAGATGTTAAGGATGAAACTCCTGCTGTAGTGAAAGATAAAATTGATGAAACACCTCATGAGAATCCATATGAATGGGAAAATATTGAGATGCCATCAGAATTCCAGGCTCTGTTCTTCTTAGTCAAAGGAATTCGTTTTGCAGTCCCTTTAGTAAACTTAGGCGGTATTTTTCAGTGTGAGAAGATCACACCATTATTTGGAAAACCAAAGTGGTTTATGGGTATTGCTGATATCCGCGGTAAGAAAATGAATGTCGTGGATACATTAAAATGGGTAAAGTCTGACGCACCTGCGTCCGATAAATATGAATATATGATTGCTCTAGATAAGACATTGTGGTCAATTGGCTGTGATGAATTAGAAGGAAATCGTATTTTAAGCAAAGACAGTGTGACATGGAGACAGACAGCCGGTAACAGACCATGGCTTGCTGGTATTGTTAAAAAGGAAATGTGTGCGCTGTTACATGTAGATGCTTTAATCAAGATGTTTGAAAATGGTGTAAACCTCAAAGATCTTGAACAACAAGTGAGTGACTGATCAAATATTTAGTATCAGCACATTAAAAATTTTTTAAACTCTATTAAAATTGGTAATTAGATTGGAACGTAATGTTATGTAGCGATCTGTAAGGTGCAATTCGTTACAAAACGTATTCAATGATGAGGATTTTTTAGATGTCAGATAAAGAGCAGAAAAAAGAAGAAACCAGCGCAGTTAACGAGAAGAACGGTGAGCTGTTACGTTGGGTTACTTTCAAACTGGGAAATGAAATCTACGGCGTTAATGTAATGCAAGTCCGTGAGGTTTTGCGTTATACGGATATTGCTCCTGTTCCAGGCGCTCCATCTTACGTTTTAGGTATTATCAATTTACGTGGTAACGTTGTTACTGTTATTGATACTAGAGCTCGTTTTGGTATTCCTCCTGCTGAGGTAACCGATAACACCAGAATCATGATCATCGAGTCAGATAAGCATGTTATTGGTATTTTGGTTGACTCTGTTGCAGAAGTTGCAGATCTTAATACAGCAGATATCGATGATACTCCTAATGTTGGTACTGAGGAGAATGCTCAGTTCATCAGTGGCGTATGCAATAGAAAGGATGATCTGTTAATCTTAATCGATTTAACCAAGCTATTTACTGAAACTGAGTGGAAAGAAGTAACTAACTTAGGTTAGTAGATAAATCCTTTCAAATTTATATCATAATAAGTTACCTCCTAAGAAAAATGCAGCTAGGTCTTAAGTCCTGACTGCATTTTCATTTATAAATTTCTAAAACTAAAAGGATCTAATTCAATCTATATGTATACAGTTCAGAATTACATTCAATAACTTTATCAAAGTCTGTAATATGCATAGAGAAAACATTGTGATTAGCGTTTTTGATTAGGTAGAGTTTAGTTTTATTTAAAGAAGTGTAATACTCTTTTTGGAATTTGAATTTGAAGATCATATCTGAATCAGAGAGCAGCATTCTGTCATAGATAAAGCGAGACTTAAAGTTCTCGTCCTTATCTAATGCATTGTAATAGCTTTGTAGTGCATCCAATTCCTGATTACAAGACTTGGCTGAACGCATGCAAGAGTGTTCATTAAAGATCTCTAGCTCCTCAAGAGTTTTACATAAATACTTTTCGCGAAATTCCAAAAAGTTAGTTACATCAATGCTTCTGAAGACTTTAAGAATATTATCATCTAAGCCTAAGTTCTCATCAAAAAGATTGATATTACCGTTAATAGCAACCTTAAGCTCAACCTTTGGCAATTTGTCGATTATAAGAGTGGTTACAAAGACACCTGCTGAATAGGCAATAAGATAGAAATTTTGGTATTTAGAAAAATCAAAATCTATCTTTAAATCATCATAGTCATAAAAGATCACCAGATCTTTTGATGTGGTGATACCAGCAAACTGTTTGTCGTCACAGCCCCATCCTGACATAAAGATAATCAACTCTTTTGAGTTATTATTGATAAGAAGTTTTGATTTCATATGTGCTACTCAAATTTGTAAAATTTATTAAATTATATAAAACTAATCAGTTTAGTAGGATTTATTATAATCGCTAAATGTGTTAATTTTACAACAATTGATTTTTGATCTATATCAATGCTTTTATGCGTAGGGCTTAAGATTTTTTGCGAAGATTTAAAAGTAGTGATATATTTGATTGTAAATCAGATAGAAGAGAGCTTTATGCATTCATACTTAGACATGTCCATGATGATCGTAATCAGTACAGCAGTGGTGTTGCTACTGTTTATTCTTGTCTCTTTTATCTTAACCTCTCATCGCTGTTCAGTGCTTGAAAAAGAGAATGCTAAATTAAAAGCAACTGCTGAAGAGGTATTAAAAGCCTTAAAAGAGCTTACAGATAAACATGAAGAACAGATACAGGCTTTTGAAAGAAAGGCTAAAGTATCTGAAAGTTCTATTCAGTATTTAACAGGAAAACTTCAAGACATTACCGATAAGCAAAATGACATTAACACTCGTTTTGACAATCTCAATGTAAAGTTAGAACAGCAGAAAAAAGAGTTTGAAAACAATTCTGTTGAAAATCAACCGATCATTCTGGCTAAAAGACTTCTAGCTCAAGGTATGAGCATCAATGAGGTTATAGCTAGAACTTCATTACCAAGCTATGAAGTAGAGATGTTAGCTAAGGTTCATAACTTCCAGTCTCCACCTCCTTCTGTAGTAGCATCAGGTCTAAACACAGCTCCTGCTCAATCAGCTGATATACCTCGTTCAATTGAAGATGAGGTTAATGCGCAAAGAGCCAAGTTTGCTCAACAAGCTATCAATACAGCTTTAAACGAACAGGGAACAAATCCAAAATCAACTCATCATGTAGCAAGTATGAAAGCGCGTGATGCTTATGGTATTGGAACTCGTTCAGCTTTACGTCGTCCAAGATAAGAATAAAATGAAAGATAAGCTATTAAAAGAGATCTCTAATCGAGCATTAGAGTTCAAATCACTTTATGCAAAATACCATGATATTTATGTAACCGCAGAATCATTAACTGCAGGTTTTATTGGAGCTTCAATTGTCGAAATTCCAGGAAGTTCAGCTTGGTTTGACAGAGGTTTTATTACTTACTCAAATGAAGCTAAGATGGAACTTTTAGATGTTAAAGATGAGACTTTAAAGACAGTTGGAGCAGTAAGTGAAGACACCGTAAAGCAAATGGTAAGAGGTGCTTTATTGCATTCATCACTGGCAACTGTAGGTGTTTCTGTAAGTGGTATAGCAGGTCCTGACGGAGGTTCTGAGGCAAAACCTGTTGGTACTGTCTGGATGGGACTTATGAGAAAGGGGGAAGAACCGATAGCTCACTGTTTCCATTTTACAGGTGACAGAGAAGAGGTAAGACTCAAGACGGTGTTAAGAGCTTTAGAAGGTCTTGCTGCCCTCACTCAAGGTAAAACTCTTAATTTTTCAGATCTATAGGCAAAGATATGTACACCATCGATAAACAGTTTGAGTTTGAATATGGTCATAGAGTGTGGACACAGACTCTTGATGAAAGATTCAGCCTTGATAACAGATGTATTTGTCGCCATCTGCATGGTCACCATGCAATTGTGAAACTGCATCTTGCAGCAAAAGAACTAACAGATGGCATGGTCACTGACTTCAAGCATTTAAACTGTTTCAAACAGTTTTTAGATGATGTATTGGATCATCGTTTTATCATTGACGAAAACGATCCTTTGTTCTTATTAGATTCAGCCATCATCAATGATTATATTGATCATGGCTTTTACAGAACTGTTGACTTATCAACACTTTCTATCCCAGAAACACTTCCAGATGAGATAAAGCTGTCAGTTGTAGAAAAGTATGACAGCTTTGTGATTGTAGATTTCATTCCTACCTCAGAGAATATCTGCAAATGGCTCTATGATATTGCCAATGAGATGTTAGATGCTCTTAATGTCTATGTATCAAAAGTAGAGTTTCAGGAAACTCCTAAATCACACTGCTCTTATGAAGAGTAGTTAAAAACAGTAATTTTCATCATGTCAGCAAAATTACCTGTAGTAGAGATCTTCGACTCATTGCAAGGTGAAGGTCCATATTTACATCCTGCCATCTTTTTAAGAACTGCTTTATGTTGTTTTAAGTGTAAAGGCTTTAACTGTTCTCTTATGGCTCCTGACGGTTCTACAGTTACAGGATGTGACACCATAAGAGCAGTATCACCTAAATTTAAAGAAAGCTGGACTTATTATGAGGATAGCCTAAGTCTTATAAAAGCGTTAGAAGAGCATGTAAAAACTTATCCTCATTCAAATTTTAAGCAAGATCTTGTTTTAACTGGTGGCGAGCCATTATTGCATTTTAATAATCCTGTTTTAATTGAATCACTAGAGCATTTTTACAGATTAGGTCATTCTCTTACAGTAGAAACTAATGCCGCCCTTCCTATTGCTTTCGATAAAACAGTCTTAACTAAGGCTCGTTTTTCAATGAGTGTAAAATTGTCAAACTCAGGTGAGAGTCGTGACAAAAGAATAAACTACAGCACTATAAGAGCAATAGTCGATAATACAGAGCAGTCATACTTTAAGTTTGTTGTTTCAAAAGATACTTGGGAGCATGATAAAGAAGAGATCTTTGAAATCTTAGATAACACTGGTAGATCAATCCCTGTTTATTTAATGCCTTTAGGTGGAGATTTTAAAAGTCTGCAGAATAATACTCAATTTGTGGTAGAAAAGTGTATTGAACAGGGTTTTTTCTATACAGACAGGATACATATCAGAGCCTGGAACACTAAAGAAGGTGTTTAGGCTCTGATACACTCAAAAGTGTAAGTTATTCAGAAAGTACTGCTTTAGCGCTAAATGGTGCTATGGTAATTTCTTTCTCATCAAGAGGTAAGTCTGTAAACAGATCATTACCGTTTGCTTTAACCGAAATTGGTTGATTGATCCAGTTAAAGAAAACATCTATTTTACGTGAAGAGTTGTTGTCCTTAATTACAAAATGAGTAAAGTCATCATCATAAGTGATGCTCTTATCCCATTTTTGAACTTCGATGATTTTATCAATTCGGTTAAAATCTTTTGGTTCAAGCTCTTTTAAAGAGTCTCCTAACATCAGTACGCCACCTGAAACTAAAATTGCGCATAAGTGGAAGTTAAAGTCCTCTTCAGCTGCAATCTGATTTTCAAAGTTTCTAAGACACAGGCAATCAGGATCGTTAATCCATAACTCTCTGTTCATCCATTGTCTTGAGAAGGTCTCTTTGGCATCATGCTCAATCCAGAATCTTGTTCTTTGGATATCATCACTTACTCGCATTGCATGAACTAAACCTAAGCTAGGCCAGATAGGGGCATTGCAACCTAGTACAAAGCTGTCTTTTCCTACAACAGATAGAATTGCTTTTAAGCCTTCGCGGTAATTGTCTATCCTTGAGTTTCCTGATGCAAACTTGTAGCCATTGATAGCTCCCCAGTAACAGGCATCTAATTTGAAGTATTTTATATTGAGTTTGTCATGGAAATAGCTAAAGACATTCTGAATATAGGCAACAGCCTCTGCTTTAGAAAAGTCCAGTGGATACCAGTTTAAATCTCTCCAGCCTCCGTAGGTTATCTTATCTGCTGATACCAAATTTCCATCTAGTGCTGTAGCAAACCAGTCAGGGTGCTGTTTAAACAGTTCTGAATTCTCGCTTGCAATAAATGGAGCTAACCACAAGGCAGGCTTCTTACCTGCTTTTAAAATATCAGACACAACTCTTTCAAATCCTGATGGGAATTTATCAGTAAAGTTAAGCCAGTCACCCATATGTGTCTGATAGCCATCATCTAACTGCACATACTCAAGATTATCATGCTCTTTCATCTCATCAAGATTGGTATAAACAGCATGCTCGGTTAAATTTGCATAATAGCAGTACCATGAGCACCAGCCTGTAGGAGTATGGTCAAACTTTAATGGTGTGTGGTGAGTATTGATAAGAGATGCAAATTCTTTTAAGACTTGAGCCTTATTCGTTCCTTCTAAAATGGTGAAGTACTCAGATTCAATTACATCACCACATTTAAACTCTTTACCTTCAGTTAAAAGATCTATCTGTAAGCTTCCATCTCTGAAGATCTTAAAAAGACCAGTGTAATGTTCACAGGAGGTAAAGCCTAATAGATGCCATAAACCATCGTGCTTGAAGATTATAAAGTTATAAGCTTCTTTGTATTCTGGATTTCTATTTTTATGACTGTAAGGAGGTTCATCGTCTGGGCAACGACCGATGTTTTCTATATTTTTAAAAGTGCCGCCAGTCTGAGAGAGCATCTGGAAACCTTCAGCATAAAGTTTGTCTTCAGGGTCTGCTACCTTTCCTGAGAACAGGTGAAGACTGCCTGTAAAGTCATAGGTGGTTACAAGTTTTCTTATAAGATACTCATTTTTACCTTTATTGATAATTGAAAAACTACAGTTGTTTGATGAATCTTTTAAGATCTTCAAAAGATAGTTATCAGACATTATGAAAATCCTTATTTGTGATGAATATATATATATGGGCAAAGCCTATAGGCTTAATCTTATTAGTAAAAGTCAACAGAGCTAACAAAATAGTCTCTACCATAGAACGATTGTAACAGTATGTAAAAACGATAGGTAGGTAAATTTTGAAAAAATGACAATGATCTGAATATAGTTTGTTTAATAAAATAAATAGTTTAAAAGAAAGTGCCTGTAATACAGGCTCGGTCTGCATCGACCGAGCTATATGATTATTTGTCTTTTTTAGGAGCAAACAGGAGACTGGCAACAATACCTACAGAAAGTGTGACAACAATCACAATCAGAGAGGTATATACATCTATATCAAGACCGTAACCAGTTAAGTGTAAAGAAGCAGCTGCTGCTAGTTTGAAAGCTACAAAGAACAGTAGCACAATTACAGCTTTTTCTAGATATGCCAAGGCATTCTTTAAAGCATCTAGGATAAAGTACATTGAACGTAATCCTAAGATAGCAAAAATCATACAAGAATACACAATGAATGGATCTTTAGATACAGCAATCACAGCAGGTACTGAGTCAAAAGTCCTTGGGGCGAGT
>ERZ773202.1934-NODE-1934-length-11916-cov-3.467667_pt1 | contig 11916 bp, 8 predicted proteins | sample MGYA00580998_ERZ773202 | MGnify/ENA primary metagenome ERZ773202 (study PRJEB29015, sample SAMEA2737803) | human gut metagenome | biome: human gut; feature: human-associated habitat; material: faeces | place: China | collected 2012 ...
ATACCCATATTTTGCGCAGCGGTATGCCGGGATTACCGGCTTCGGACCTTTATTGGTTTTAACCCTAAATTTTTATTCCACGTATGCGATCAGCTTCTCGCCTTTTTCATCGGTATCAATGACGATGGTCTGGCCTTCGCTGATATTGCCTTCCAGGATGATCCTTGCTGCCAGGGTCTCTACGTTCTTCTGGAGATATCTTCTCAGCGGACGTGCGCCGTAGGTCGGGTCGTAGCCGTGGTCGGTGACAAAGGTTTTGGCGTTATCTGTGAGTTCTACCTTCAGTTCGCGGTCTTCCAGGCGGCGGTTCACATCGGCTACCATCAGGTCCACAATGTGGCTGATGTTATCCTTTGTTAACGGCTTAAAGAGAATGGTCTCGTCCAGACGGTTTAAGAACTCCGGACGGAAATGTGCACGCAGATCCTGCATGACCATAGCCTCCGCCTCTGGCTTGATGCTGCCGTTCTCATCGATGCCATCCAGCAGATACTGGGAACCGATGTTGGAGGTCATAATGAGGATGGTGTTCTTGAAGTCTACTGTCTTACCGGTGGAATCCGTGATACGGCCGTCATCCAGAACCTGAAGCAGAACATTGAATACATCCGGATGTGCTTTCTCTACCTCATCGAAGAGGACAACGGAGTACGGTTTCCGGCGGACTGCCTCAGTCAGCTGACCGCCCTCATCGTAGCCGACATATCCCGGAGGTGCTCCGATCAGGCGGGCTACAGAATGCTTCTCCATGTACTCACTCATATCGATACGGACCATGTTGTTCTCGTCATCGAACAGAGCCTCGGCCAGAGCCTTTGCCAGCTCAGTCTTACCAACACCAGTCGGTCCAAGGAACAGGAAAGAACCGATCGGTTTGGTCGGATCCTTGATGCCGGCCTTGGAACGAAGGATTGCTTCGGTTACCTTCTCCACACCCTCATCCTGGCCTACGACCCGTTTATGCAGGACCGTATCCAGATGCAGGATCTTGCTGCGCTCGCTCTCATTTAACTTGCTTACCGGAATACCGGTCCAGCGGGAAATGATTCTTGCGATCTCATCCTCGGTGACACTTTCATGCACCAGGCTCAGATCCTGATTCTTTACTTTTTCTTCCTCTGCTTCCAGCTGTTTCTGCAGCTGCGGCAGCTTGCCGTACTGAAGCTCAGCGGCCTTATTCAGATCATACTGCTGCTGGGCAGTGGCAATATCGCGGTTCACCTGCTCAATCTCCTCGCGGAGAGCGGAAAGATGGGAAACGGAATTCTTTTCATTCTCCCACTGTGCCTTCTTGCTGGCAAACTCGTCATGCAGCTCTGCCAGATTTTTCTGTAGGTCAGCCAGACGCTCCTGACTTAAGTGGTCGGTCTCTTTCTTTAATGCAGTCTCCTCAATCTCCAGCTGCATAATTCTTCTGGACAGTTCATCCAGCTCAGCAGGCATGGAATCCAGCTCCGTTTTAATGAGGGCACATGCCTCATCCACCAGGTCAATGGCCTTATCCGGCAGAAACCGGTCTGTGATGTAACGGTCGGAAAGCACGGCTGCTGCCACCAGGGCAGAGTCGGTAATCTTAACACCATGGAATACTTCGTAGCGTTCCTTGATGCCTCGCAGGATGGAAATGGTATCTTCCACGGTCGGCTGGTCTACCAGAACCGGCTGGAAACGACGCTCCAGAGCCGCATCCTTCTCAATGTATTTGCGGTACTCATCCAGTGTGGTTGCACCGATACAGTGCAGCTCACCTCTGGCCAGCATCGGCTTTAACAAGTTGCCTGCATCCATGGAGCCCTCGGTCTTGCCGGCTCCCACGATGGTATGCAGCTCATCGATGAACAGAATGATCTGTCCTTCGCTCTTTTTCACTTCTTCCAGAACGGCTTTTAACCGCTCTTCAAACTCGCCGCGGTACTTGGCACCTGCAACCAGCGCACCCATATCCAGCGCGAACAGCTTACGGTTCTTTAAGCCCTCCGGCACATCTCCGCGGACAATACGCTGAGCCAGTCCCTCAACAACAGCCGTCTTACCAACACCAGGCTCACCAATGAGAACCGGGTTGTTCTTGGTCTTTCTGGACAGGATCTGAATCACGTTACGGATCTCACTGTCACGGCCAATGACCGGATCCAGCTTCTGATCCTTTGCACGCTCTACCAGATCATAGCCATATTTTTCCAGAGTATCATAGGTAGCTTCCGGATTGTCACTGACAACTCTCTGGTTGCCGCGCACGGTAGACAGGGCCTGCAGAAAGGTGTCCCGGGTAATGCCATACTGGCGGAACAGCTCCTTCATGGTACGGTCTGCGTATTTTAACATGGACAGGAAAATATGCTCAACAGAAACATATTCATCTCCCATGGCCTTAGACTCATCCTCAGCATTGATGAGGACTTTGTTTAAGTCATTGCTGATATACAGCTGACCGCCTCCGCTTACCTTGGTCAGTTTCTCTATGGCCTGCTTTGCCTCGTTGTTTAAGTCATTGCTGATGTAAACCTGGCTAGAGCCGCTCACCTTTGGCAGTCCAGCCAGCTTCTGCTGGGCCTCATTGGTAATCAGCTCTTTGCTGATACCCATCTTGGTTAACAGTTTTAAAATCAGGCTGTCGTCCAGAGTCAGCAGGCTGTAGAACAGGTGCTCCTGCTCAATCTGCTGGTTGCCATATTCGTAGGCAAGCTTCTCACAGTTCTGAACGGCCTCCATGGATTTCTGCGTAAATTTGTTTATATTCATAAGTCACGCCTCCATTCATTCAGTGCAACGTTATCTTTTTGCATGTCTGTTATATTACTTCTATAACATTGACTGTACTATATCATATGTTGTTAGCACTGTCAATAGGTGAGTGCTAATTATTTTGTGAAGAATTTGTGTTTTCTTCGCCGCGCCGATTGTTAACCGTTTTATTTTTTGAGTTGACAATTGGCCCTTCCCGTGCTATTTTAGGAAAAGATTTAAATTCCAACCATCAGAAAGAGAGGATTTCTTATGAATATAACTCCTGACACTTCTGCAGATCCACAGCTTTCCCGGGAAGATGCCCTTGCAATTCTAAATACCCCGGATGAATCCTTAGAGGAGCTTGTTTCCTTTGCTGAGACATTCCGGAGAAAATACAAAGAAAATCATGTGAGCATTCACATTCTCACAAATGCCCGCAGCGGCAACTGCTCCCAGGACTGTGCCTACTGTGCCCAGTCCTGCCGCTCCAAAGCCGATATCGACAAATATAAATGGGTAGCGGATGAAAAATTATATGAAGATAATGACTTTGTAAACGAGCATCATCTGTCCCGTCACTGCATCGGACTCAGCGGAATGAAGTTCACAGACGCAGAAATCGAGGTTCTGGCAGAAAAAATCCGCAAAATGAAAGCAGACGGAACCCATCTCTGCTGCTCCATCGGTTTTCTGACTGAGCATCAGGCGAAGGTCTTAAAGGATGCCGGTCTGGACCGCATCAACCATAACTTAAACAGCAGCCGGAATTACTATCCGAACATCTGCTCCACCCACACCTTCGACCAGCGCGTGGCCAATATCCGCATGCTCCAGGGTCTTGGCTATGAGATCTGCAGCGGCGGCATCATCGGCATGGGAGAATCCAGGGAAGATGTCGTTGATATGCTGATGGAGCTTCGGGAAATCCAGCCGGAAGCCCTCCCCATCAATTTCCTGCTTCCGATTCCGGGTACCCCTCTGGAGCATGCTGATATGTCCGTTCTTTCCACTGCCTACTGCATGAAGGTGCTCTGCCTGGCCCGGCTTCTGGTTCCGAAAGCAGATATCCGCTGTGCTGCAGGACGGGAGGTTTATTTTAAAGGCGAAGAGAACATGCTGCTTCGCGTCGTCGATTCCATCTTTGCTTCCGGTTATCTGACCGCAGGCGGCCAGGGCATCAGGGATACCATTCAGGCCATTGAAGCTGCAGGCTTTACCTACGAAATCGAATCCGATTGATTTCTTATACTATCCTTACCAACACTATCCATCAATCACAAAAGGAGGATCGCCATGATTCAGGAAAATACCAGCACTTCCCGCTCGACCCACACCTATGCAATGGTAACCACCGCCTTTATGGCCGCAGTTACCTGTATCCTTGCACCACTCTCCATCCCCATTGGACCGGTGCCGATTTCTCTCACGAACCTCGCCATCTATCTGTCTCTCTATCTGCTAAACTGGAAACGAGGCACCATCAGCTATTGTCTCTATCTGCTGATCGGACTGGCAGGTCTTCCTGTCTTCTCTGGATTTAGCGGTGGAATCGGCAAACTGGCAGGACCTACCGGTGGCTATATTATTGGATTTATTCCCATGGCGATCATCGCCGGAATCATCATTGATCACTTTCGGAAACGCTGGATTCAGCTTCTGGGAATGATCCTTGGTACCGCTGTCTGTTATGTATTTGGCACGGCATGGTTTTGCATGCAGGCCGGATATACAGTATCTGCAGCACTTGCCGTATGTGTGATCCCCTTTATCCCGGGAGATCTGGTCAAGATGGTCATTGCCCTGACCATTGGACCGGTCATCCGTCAAAGAACCGAGACGGCTATTCGTTAATTCCTGTTTTCGTGGCAGAATCGTATCGCGATTCTGCCACGATACAAACGAGGTAATAAGCGAATCTATTATCTGCTCCTGTTCTGCCAGCAAATCTGCTCTGTATCCCTCAGCGGATATCTCACAAGCTCTTCGCTTTCTAAATCCTCCGCATGCATATCCACAGCGGTGATCTGATGGTTCCCGTATGTGGTGTAATAGTAAATTCCCCTGTCTGCATTACAGCAGGAGGTGTAGATGGTGATTTCATACTTTCCGCCGCCCACATCGCAGCAACCTCTCTGCTGCTCTACGGAATGCAGGATATGAAAGAACTGGCTCACGCTTTCTGCCTCAGAATCTCCGGAGATGGAATTTCCCCGCACAAAGGCAGCCCGGACAAAACGGGACGCGGAGGAAAGATCTCCCGGCAGTCCCATGGCTCCCATGCCGCGGCTGTAAGCCGTAAGTTCCAGTCCCGGCACAAAGCTGTTCTCCGGCTGTCTCGGAGACAGACTGCGGTAATCATTTAAATGAAACATCTGCTGTGGAAAAGGGGGATTATTAGCAAGGACTCCCACCGGATTGTCGTATACGTGAAGTCCGTCTGCCACCGCCTCCACCACAATGGTCTCCTCCCGGTCCGCGATCATCCAATGAAGCTGGGACACCGGATACTTTTCATTGAATGGGGTATTGGTGATGTTGATCCTGGAAAGCAATACCCGCGCTTCTTTTACCGAGGCACACTGGCCCAGAAGCCAGAGCGGCAGCTCAAACTGTGCCACGTTATCCTTCTCAATTCCTTCTTCTTTCTCAAAAACCGGTTCTCCGTACACCGCATTTCCCACAAAGTTCAGCCCGGCCATGCCAAGCCCCTTTTCATTGATGGCATCATAATAAAGAGGATAATCATCTGCCACATGGGCCATGCCGATCATGGCGTAATGCTGCTTCATTTCTCCCTGAAACCGAAACGAAAACGGATAATTCCGAGGAGTAATGGTCACCTCCTCCCCGTATGGAAATTCATAATCCAGATTCCGTCCGAAGTAAAAGTCTTTTGTCTTATAAACTGCTGCTGTACACATCTGCATGTCCTCCTTGTCCCAAAAGTTACCAGCATTTTAGAGCTATTATAGTGCAATTTTGTTGTTTAAACAACATTCATTCTGGTTTTTCTGTCGTATACTGCTGCCATACCGTTATTAATATTGTTTATCCAGCAAGGAGGATTTTATTTATGAGTCAGAATATGTTTTGTTACCAGTGTCAGGAAACGGCAGGATGTACCGGATGCACGAACTCCGGTGTCTGCGGAAAAACACCGGATGTGGCTGCCATGCAGGATCTGTTAGTCTATGTGACCCGCGGCATTTCCGCTGTCACCACACATCTGCGCAGCCTGGGACAGGAGATCAGTGCGGAAACCAATCATCTCATCACCGTGAACCTGTTCACCACCATCACCAATGCTAACTTTGATAAGGAAATGATCGTGGCACGCATCCGCGAAACTCTGGATACCAAAGAACAGCTCTTAAGTCAGTGCCCAGACACTTCTGTACTTCCGGCTGCCGCTCTCTGGAACGGTCCGGAAAGCGAGTTTCCGGTTAAAGCTGCCCTGGTAGGGGTTCTCTCTACTAAAAACGAGGACATCCGCAGTCTGCGGGAAATGATCACCTACGGTTTGAAGGGACTGTCTGCCTACAGCAAACACGCGAATGCTTTACTGAAAGACAACGCAGAACTGGACGCCTTCTTACAGCGCGCCCTGGCTGCTACCCTGGATGACTCCCTGACTGTTGAAGATTATGTAAACTTAACTCTGGAGACCGGAAAATACGGCGTGGAGGGCATGGCACTGTTAGATGCCGCCAACACCGGCGCTTACGGACATCCGGAGATGACCCGCGTGAACATCGGTGTCGGCACCCGTCCGGGCATCCTGGTTTCCGGCCATGATCTCCGTGATCTGGAAATGCTGTTAGAACAAACCCAGGGCACCGGAGTGGATGTCTACACTCACTCTGAGATGCTCCCGGCCCACTACTACCCGGCCTTCAAAAAATATCCAAACTTTATCGGAAACTATGGAAACGCATGGTGGAAACAGAAAGAAGAATTTGAAAGCTTCAACGGACCGATCCTCATGACTACCAACTGCATCGTCCCGCCGAAGGACAGCTATAAAGACCGCCTCTACACCACCGGCGCAGCCGGATACCCAGGCTGTAAACACATCGCCGGTGAGATTGGCGAAAAGAAAGATTTTTCTGAGATCATTGAGCAGGCCAAGCACTGCGCCGCTCCGGCTGAAATTGAGCGGGGCGAGATCCTCGGTGGTTTTGCCCACAACCAGGTGCTGGCTCTGGCTGACTCCATTGTGGACGCGGTAAAATCCGGTGCCATCAAAAAATTTGTGGTCATGGCCGGCTGTGACGGCCGCGCAAAATCCAGAAACTACTACACCGACTTTGCAAAGGCTCTGCCGAAGGATGCCGTCATCCTCACCGCAGGCTGCGCAAAATACAAATACAACAAGCTGGACCTTGGTGACATCGGCGGCATCCCGCGAGTTCTCGATGCCGGACAGTGCAACGACTCCTATTCCCTGGCTGTCATCGCACTGAAATTAAAGGAAGTCTTCGGACTGGATGACATCAATGACCTGCCGATCGTCTACAATATCGCGTGGTATGAACAGAAAGCCGTCATTGTCCTGCTGGCCCTCTTATACCTCGGCGTGAAAAATATCCACCTGGGACCGACCCTTCCGGCCTTCTTATCCCCAAATGTAGCGAAGGTACTGGTGGAAAACTTCGGCATTGCCGGAATCGGAACTGTGGAGGATGACTTAAAGCTGTTCTTTGAATAATTTCTTTTTAAATTTTTCTGCTTTTTAGCTGGTATGGCGGATATTAATATCCATCTGGTTGAACGGGATCTCGATGCCGTTTGCATCAAAGGCTTCCTTGATCCCCTCCAGAACATCCCAGCGCACCTGCCAGTAGTTTTCCGTCTTCGTCCAGCCCCGGCCGCCGATCATGACAGCGCTGTCGGCCAGCTCGTTCACGTATACGGTGATACCGTCCTCGGCCAGCACCAGCGGATGATTCTCATATACACAGCGGATCAGCTCTTTGGCTTTCTTCATGTCGGAGCTGTAGCCAATGCCAACCACCAGATCCACGCGGCGCTTCTCCTGTGCTGTTACATTTACAACCGTGCTGTTGGAAATCTGACCGTTTGGAATGGTGATCTTTTTATTGTCTACCGTAATGATGGTAGTATATGCCAGACCAATGCTCTGTACTGTGCCCTCGTAGCCGTCACTCACAATATAATCATGGACACCAAACGGCCGCAGCAGCATGAGCAGGATGCCGCCTGCCACATTTGCCAGACTGCCCTGCAGGGACAGGCCCACAGCCAGTCCTGCCGAACCAAGCAGCGCGATGATAGAGGCCGACGGAATTCCAAGCTTATCTGCAGCAATGAAAATAGCCAGCGCGTAAATGCAGGCGTCCGCAACAGAAATCAGGAACCGGCTGACACTCGGATCCATGTTCATGCGCTCGAAGGTTTTTTGTAAGAACCTGCGCACCACATGAACGATCCGGTTTCCGATCACCAGGATCAGAATCGCGATAGCCAGGCGGTAGCCGAAGCTCATAAGCCCCGGCAGCCAGCTTTTTAAGGTGTCCAGGATCACGTTGGGTTTCAAATTCTGCAGATCCTCATGCACCTCCTCTGCCACCGCCTTGGTTTCTTCCAGCACGGTGGAGAGGTCCGCATCGGTCTGCGATGCTGTCAGCAGCATCAGCTTTGTCAAAAACATCATATTTTGTTACCCCCTCTTCTTCAGCAGTTCTTCGATTTCTTCCTCCTCCCGGGAGAACAGGAGGTCGCGGTTGTACTGGTAATACCGCTCACACTCATAGTCCTGCAGAAAATGAACGCTGTAAGCCCCTGTATTCAGCTCTGTCACAAACAGAACCAGCTCCTGGCTTCCCGCAAAGGCTGCCTCCATAAAGTCAAAGGCATGCTCCAGGGCTTCCCCGGCCTCATCAAACAGCTCCTCATAACGGTCGCTGTCCGCGCTGAAACGCTCCCGCAAAAGCGCAAAACCCTCGTTCCAGTCCGTGATGCCGCTCTTTCTAAGCTCCATCAGATCTTCTTCCAGCTTTGCGCTTACCGCACGGCAGGTGCGAAGCTGAGCGCGGGATAAGAGGCTGTTATCCAGAAGCCGGGACCACTCGGCATGAAAGCTCTCTGCAAGAGCAGACAGAACGTCTGCAAGGGCACTGCCGGTTCCGGCATTGGCATCTGCCTGCTCATGCGCACCTGTCGCGGCAGTTTCCGGCACTGACAGCTCCGCACCTGCGGCCGCTGCGCCAGACTTTACTGCCGCAGCATCCCCGCTCTGCAGCTTCTTCATCTGCTCCATCCGCAGGCTCATCAGCTCTTCCATGCGGATGACATTCCGGAATTTCTCATTCAGGCCGGATAACAGCAGGCTCACCACGCTGATGCGCTCGTCAAAGGATGCCCGCTGCAGCTTATCCACGGCCGCCTCGGAAATATGCCCCTCCAGCACCTGCTCCACCTGGTAATCATCCCGGTACTTATAGTACAGCTCCAGATAATTGGCAAAATCCTTCGCAATCTTCGGAAACTGGATATACTCGCCCACCAGCTCCCGGTCCATCTTCCGCTCCTGCTTCTCATAAATCCAGATAAGCTCGGAAAGATCCTCCCAGCCACGGGGCGTCACAAACCGCTTGCCATCCACAGTCGTCTCAATCTGGCAGAAATTCTGCGGGCGGACATTTAGATAAGAGAGAATGGATGGATGGACGCCTGCAGTCTTCGCGTACTCTTTCCAGACCGGAAGATCCGGCTCCACATCGATCCGGCGGATACGGTCCATGGTCACGATGTCAAACTCCCGCACGGACTTGTTATACTCCGGCGGATTTCCTGCTGCCACGATGATCCATCCCTCCGGGATTTTGTGATTACCAAATGCCTTACCCTGCAAAAACTGCAGCATGGTCGGGGCCAGCGTCTCTGACACGCAGTTGATCTCATCGATAAACAGAATGCCTTCTGGCAGACCGCTCTTCTCGATCCGGTCATAGACCGATGCCACGATCTCACTCATGGTGTATTCCGTCACGGCGTATTCTTTGCCGCCGTACATTTTATGCTCAATAAAAGGCAGACCCACCGCGCTCTGTCTTGTGTGATGGGTGATGGTGTAGGCCACCAGGCCGATCCGGCACTCCTGCGCCACCTGCTCCATGATCTGAGTTTTGCCGATTCCGGGCGGTCCGATCAGCAGCATAGGGCGCTGGCGGATGGACGGGATCTCGTAAGCCCCAAACTCATCCTTTGCCAGATACGCGGCCACCGTATCCTTGATTTCCTGTTTTGCACGTTTGATGTTCATAATATTATTTGTCTCCCTCTGTAAGCTGCTCCGGTTCCATGATGAGCTTCATGGCCCAGGCCGGAACCGAAATATCCGTATACTGATCCTTTAAAAACACAAAAGCAGTGTCATACACCGGCCGCTTCACCGGATAGATACCCTCACCATCGGTAAAATACAACAGGCCCTTCAGACGGTGAAATGCCCCCTGCCGGATCATCCCGTTCACATACTCAAAAGCCGGACGGAAATCCGTGCCGCCCTGACCGATGATGGTAAAGTCACGCATGTAGGCTTCCATCTCCTCACGGTTTGTGATCAGACGGTCCTGCTGCACCTGCTCATCACACTGGATGATGTGGATGTTAGTCTTCTTAAAATAGCTGTCCGACTGGCAGAGCACATCGTAGGTCTCCTCCAGGAACCGCCGTACCAGATCCCCAGAGCAGGACATGGACGTGTCAATCACCACCACAAAATCCTCAATCCGGCTCACTTCTTTGGATTCCAGCGGCTCCACTAACGGCATGTTGCCGTAAAGAGAAAGGCCGTAGGTATAAAAAATATAGTCGAAGGAATCCGGGTCTATCTGCATCTCCTCCCGAAGCACCGAAAACCGCTGAAGAAATCTGCGGTAATCATAGCGTTCCCGGTTTTCCACCTGAACCTGCTCCAGCATGCTCTTGCTTTCCTCATCCTGCTGATTTCCCATGGTCTCCATCTCGGTCTGCACCTTTTCCCGGTTGTTGCTCCACTGGGTCTGTCGCACTATGGGCGTTTTCGGGGAATCCTCCGGCAGATCCCAGTAACTGTGGTCATCCACCAGAAATTCCGCCTCAAGGCGTTCCAGCCTCCGCGGTTCCAGATGTTCCTCTTTTAAGATGCGGTAGATGCCCTCGGCATTTAATACCGTCAGTTTTCCTCGGAGCCGCCCGTACCAGTCCCGCCGAAATGGTGTCGGTGCCACACGGATACACTTCACATACATATCATCCAGAATGGACTCCACCGCAATATCACAGGCCAGATTCCACAGCTCCGGCTCCCGCTTTCCGCGGGTGTCCATGTGGCAGAACAGGCAGTGCAGCACCATATGCAGATATGCCCGGTTCACATGCACCCGCCCCCGTTTGTACAGGTCACAGACATAGTCCGGATGATAATAGATCACAAACCCGTCTGTCCCCACGCCGCGGCAGCCCGGATCTGCCTCAAAGCCAAGAGAACTTAAGGAGAGGTCCAGATAACGCATATTCAGATACAGCTCATTTCTGGAATTCCGGAAGATCCGGGTGCAAAGTTCCACCATATTCAGTTCTTCTAACTGTCTGTGTCTGGTTGGATCGATCATTTCTGTCTGCACTCTCCTTCTATAATTCAAAGCGGCGTTTTCGTTTCGGACGCTGCGGCTCCCCGGATGCTTCCGTACTGCCGACTGCAGGCTGGATTTCCCCTGTAGCCTGAGCAGCCTCTGCCACCGGCTTCGCTTCTGCAGTCTGCAGACGATGTCTTCGCTCCATGAGCCAGCTCACCATCTCGGTGTCACCCTCCTCCTGGGCAAGGTTTATCAGCCCGCCAAGCTGATCCGCAAGATTTGCGCTGATCTGGTTCCTATTCTCCGGCTCGCCCAGCTCCTTCACAGATTCATCTGCGCCTGACATGTTCTGCCCGTCTCCGGCAGCAGCATCCTGACGCGCCGCATCCAGCACTTCATCCACCAGCCACGGCAGCTTTCCCGGCTCCAGATTGCTCACTCGGTTTCTCTGCAGCCGGTCTGCCTGGATCAGCAGCTTTCCGGCTGTTTCCCAATGCTCTCTTACATAATCCAGATAATGCTCCCGAAACTTCTCTGACAGTTCCCGCGGATACATCAGACGCCCCAGCGCCAGCTCCGTCACCAGTTCTTCCTGCTCCTGAAC
>ERZ773202.1939-NODE-1939-length-11883-cov-36.868363_pt1 | contig 11883 bp, 10 predicted proteins | sample MGYA00580998_ERZ773202 | MGnify/ENA primary metagenome ERZ773202 (study PRJEB29015, sample SAMEA2737803) | human gut metagenome | biome: human gut; feature: human-associated habitat; material: faeces | place: China | collected 2012 ...
ACACCCCTAAGGTGGAAAGCGCCAAGGAGAAGATGATTGCCATCAATCCTGATGTAGAGGTGACAACATATCATACTTTCCTCGCCTCAGACAATGCAGAGGAAATCATCAAGCCATGGGATTTCATCATCGATGCCACAGACAACTTCCCTGCGAAGTTCCTCATCAATGATGCCTGTGTGCGCTTGGGCAAGGCATTCTCGCATGGCGGCATCCTGAGATTCCAGGGCCAGACCTTTACCCACCTGCCAGGCACGGCATGTTACCGTTGCTTCTTCAAGGAACCACCTCCAGCAGGCACTGTTCCTACCTCTAGCCAGGCAGGAGTATTGGGTGCCATCGCCGGTATGCTCGGAACTATCCAGGCAGCCGAGGCATTGAAGTACTTCCTTGGTGTGGGCGAACTGCTCACCGACCGATTGCTCACCTTCGATGCCAAGACGATGAACTTCCGCACCATCAAGGTAAAGAAGCGTGCATCCTGCGAAATCTGCGGCGACCACCCTACCATTGATCATCTCATCGATTACGAGCAGGCAGCCTGCGATTTGAAGCACCACTAAGATTTAGTGATTATTTATCAGTGATTATTTTCGCTATAGCTTATGAAGATTAACGACGACGTAATCAAGGTTATTATCGAGCAAGCCAAGAAGGACGCTCCCATCGAGAGTTGCGGACTCCTTCTGGGCAAGGACGATGTAGTGATTCTCGACTAAGTATTGAAGTCGATAGAAGAAAGCATCGAATAGAAAAGATTTGTATAACAAAAAAGTAAAGTCACAATACTCAGCACCATCTGCCGGATATTGTGACTTTTTTTTATAAACACCCCAAGCCCAATAAAGAGCAAAAACCATGATTATAAGATACTTTAAAAACTTTTCTCCCATTTTTCTTGCATGATTCAGATAATAATCGTATTTTTGCAGCAGATAAAATACGCAAGCTTATGAAAGAGAAAAGATATACATTGCCAGAAGAGCAGAAAGATGCAGCTTTCGCAGCAGAGCCTGCACCAGCCTATCACGGAAATGCCGCCATAGCACTTCCCGAGGATGAATGTGCAGAAGAAGATATTGACTGGAATAAGATTCCTGTTGGCTGGCATCCGGCTAATGAAGAAGAAGCCGTAGCTAGGATTGAAGCTATTGAGGCGGAGTATGAAAGGACAGGCATTAGCTATAGTGTAGAAGAGTTTTTCAATAAACTAAACGAAGAACGAACATGGCTAACTAACAAAGAGTAGGAGGATAAAATTATGGCAAGACCAATTAGAGAAACGCCAACATTATATGGTAAAGACGCCGAACGCTTTGTTGAAGAAATGAAGCGTGTAGAGAGTTTAACTCCTGAACAGCGCAAAGCTAATAGAGAAAAGCTACAAGCTGAAATCGCTGTTCTTGACAAAGAATGGAATTTAACTTATAATGCACTTCGAGGATAAAGATTCTTTCTGATTTTTTGCAGATGGTTCAAGAACTTAACACCCTGTAAATCAACAGAAAGTATTCCGTTAGGCGTTCCGACGGATTTGCAATCCGGCGTTAAAAAAGGTTCGACCTATTAAAGCCGGGGGATTTGCAATCCCCTCAATTTTTCTCAATATCAGCAAAGGGCTAAAGCTTTATATAACAATTCGGGATGCCTCCAAAACGAAAGCATCCCGAATTTCTTTTTATCCTTCACTTATTTCCCATCCAAGATTTTCTACTTGATGTGCGAAATTACTAAAATTATCACCCCACTCTTTGCAGACGGCAAACTTGATACCATCGGCTGAAGTCAGGATGTCTTTTGAATCAGTATAATAACGGTTGTTGTGATCAAAACCGACACTTGCCTTTTCTTCTATCCAACTCATTGGGCGAATAACCCCATAACTCCCCTGCAAGTTCTTTGGGAAAACCCGCTCCAACTGATCATAGTTCAAATCGGCATGTTCCATCACATATTGTGTAACAGCAAGCAGAACCAGTTCGCGTTTACTATACGGACCATCACCATTCAGTTTATACAAGGTTCGTTTGCCTGGTTGTTTATTACCAGAACGTGATGAACTATCGGCAGAAAACGTAACATCACTACCTGTTTCATCCTTGATAACCAAACCTAATCTCATCTCATCAGATATCTGACGAAGCATTTCGATTTTAGTATCATTCGACATGTTGATATAAATATACCAACCATCTACCAATTCCTGACATCTGAAATCAACGTCAGTTCTACGATTACGCCCCACCAATGGAAAACCTTTAAACGTTCTACCACGGAAAGCAGCTGCTTTATGCAGGCCTATCACTTTTAATGTAGCAATCATAGTCTCCTTGGCATTTTTACGCTGAACTACCGTACCATCCGGAAACTTCACAGTAAAGCCAATACTTTCGGAACGCTGGCTAAAGGGCTTACTTGCCGATAGAGCAGCAGGTTGCTCACCGACAAAAGCTGGAGTTTCTATAACCTCAGATGTATCAGCAGTATCTTTTAGGGACACCTTCACAGCGATATCACCTTTAGGCTCATAATCAATAGTTACTCTGATAGGACTACGAACTTCTGAGAGCACTTGAGCCATAGATTCTCTGATGGCAGTTGCCAGCTCATCTTGCAAAAGCGTCTCCTCCTTAACCTTCCATAGTTCTTCGTCAACTTCGCCGCTAAACATTTCTCTAAGCTGATAAAAACCGTCTATTTTACTCATATCTCATTTTCTTTTATTGTTCTATATTATATGCCTCATACTCCTCACGAGAGATTGGAGTCTCTGGGGCAACAATCAACACTTCATCATAGGTCAAGCCATAGAGGTGATAGACGAGGAAGTCGATTTGATATTCTAAGGAAGTGGTGTCGGCTTCTATGTTTACTTTTTTCAACTCCAACACTTTAGAAACCAATGATTCCAATTGTTTCAGAATCGCCGCACTTGGAATTGGTATTCTCAATTGTTTCAGATATTCAGCCTTTATTGCTAAACTCAAGAACTTTGTGGCAAACAAATAATTGATTAACGTAGAATCCAATATTCCCAACAGGTAACGTAGAGAAGCATGAACATCATTTGGAATTATGAAGTTTACACCTTGACTTCCATATACAGACTTATCATCCAATACAGCACAAAGTCTTGTTTTCAATGCCTCATTTCTTGTATTTTGGACTAAGATTTTCTCTTTCAAATCCAATTCACTTTTCACTCGAGGCCATTGTAAAGAATACCATTGAATCGCACCATTCTTCGCTTCTCTTCGTTTTGCCAATGCGTCCTTAAAAGCAGCAAGCCAAGTTTCTGTATTTGGGTAAGACTCTATATTTACAGAATTATTTAGATATAAGATTCTACGTTCTCTACTTCTAACAGCATATCGTTCTATGTCTCTTCCATGACAAAGAGGATGAAGCAACTCTTTATCTATCCCATTCGACAACGCCTCTGCTTCCGAATCAAAAATAAATGCAGGATTATTACCTGTTACAATGCCTTGAAATACAGAGAAATTCTCATCAAGTCGAGGGAAGTCATGATTAAATAGTTTACCCATTAAATCATTATTCTTTTGATCACTAATACTAATAAGATTCTGGAACAAAGAGAAATAATCACTTGGGACAGAGCTAACTTGCTGATTTTCAAAATCCACAGCATTCTTCAATATGATTTTTTTGTTTCCTCTTTTACAGAAACGTAAAATAGTTGTATCAACTGTAGGGGCATGGAAAACTTTACCACCAGTATAACATACTTCCGATAACCATTTATTATCTAAGAAAAGATTGCGCAATTTTTTATACGACAAATTGGAATGGATGATAGAAGGAATGATATAGGTAACAACTGCACTAACTGACGCTAATTTGGTCAATGCCATTTCCAAAAATAGCGAAAACAAATCTGCACGCTTTTCAAAACAAGTAAAAGTATCCTTATATATTTTCTTATCTTCCACAGAAATACCTTCCACATTTACATACGGCGGATTACCAATCACAATATCAAAACCGCCCTGCTCGAATACATCCGCAAAGTATGTATGCCAAAGGAAAAACTGGTCGTTTGGAATCTCCAATTCATCTACGGCATCCTGCACCTCATGATTTCCCTCGGCACAAACCTTGATGTAATCCTTCACATACTTATCTATCTGCTGGCGACGCTGAGCACGCAAGGTATGGTCGGTGATACTAAAATATGATTTTACTAAATCCTGGATGATTTTCTGTACATCTGTTTCCTCAAAACCCAACGAGAGAACACCACGAGTTTTCTTAGTATCCTTGCCGGTCTTCAACTTCTTGGAAGTAACATCCAAGTCCACCCCTTTGTAACTCTCCAGCAACGAGTTGCCCTGCATAATCTTAAAGTCGAGATTAGGCAATGGCATCGGCTCCTTTTCATCAATGATAAGAGCAAGCCAGAAACGGAGACGGGCGATATCTACCGCTCCCTTCTCTATATCAACACCATAAATGTTGTTCTGAATGATGTGGCGCTTGATGTCGGCAGTATTATCCTCCTCGAAGATTTCAATAGACTTGCGGCATGCATAGAGTTCACGGAGTAAGCCCATAGGGAAAGCTCCCGAACCGATGGCAGGGTCGCAAATTTTCACGTCTATCAACTTCTGATCGATAGACATGGCAAGTTCTGAAGAAGCTCCACCCAGCTCCTCCACATCATTGGTTTTCACAAAGTTAGCAATATGTTCCTTAACCTCAGCATCATCTATGCCAGTTTGCAGATACGCCGTCAACGACTCCTGACACATGTAACGAACGATTTCCTTTGGGGTATAGAAGGCTCCCTTGTCCTTGTTATCCTCCAAAAGATTCTCGAAAATCTTGCCAAGCATCTCCGGATCAACACCCACCTCGGCATCATTCGGATCGTTCTCATCAATCGTAAAGTTATAACTATCAAAGAAATCGAAGAGCGACTGGAACATTCCGGCAGGGAAAACTGATTCTACTTCATCTATCTTCTCCTGCTGGAAAAGTCCACCATTAAGATAAGGAATTTCATCGGCATTCGGAATATACTTCACCCCTACTCCGTTAACCAAAGGCGCACTACTCCGGTCCTCTGGCTTGGTATTGAGCAAGCCAAAGAACATCGGTTCAAGCACCTTGTCCAGAAAATCTCCCTTTACCTCATCAGAGGCATCATAGAACAAATCGTGCATATAATGTAGATTGCCAGCAAGCCATCCCTTACTCTGCAGGAAATAAAGGAATACGATGCGACCCATCATCTTCTTGATATAATCGCGCACCAGTTTATCATCCTTCTTAAAGGATGTAAAATACTGGGCATCGGGCTCTCCTGTTTCCTGCTCCACCCATTTGTTTCCCTTCTTTACGTATTCCTTACCCGTAAGGAATTTCACAAATTCAGCATACTGTTTACGGTATTCATCAAAGAAATCATCAGAAAGAGCCTCAACAGAGAAGGCTTTCTTGATTTCAAGAAACTGATTGGCTTTTGTCCGTAAGCTTTCAAAACGAAGTATAGGAGTCTTATAAAAAGCCTTCTCATCACCAAACACATAGGTGAATCGCTTGGTGCTGGTAGCATCTTCCTTCAAGTCGCAAATCAAAGACAGGCGCCAGTTGTTTCCATCATTAAATACCGCCAAGGCTGCATCAAAGCCATAACCCAGATAAGGACGAATCAGGTTGCGAAGCCCCACCTTGCGGCGCAGCACCGAACCATCCTCCATTTCATAATAGAAGAATCCTAACTCATAATTATCTTGCGTTGTCATGCTGCCCAGGAAATATCCCTTGCGGTCTTCGGCATCCTCGTCCAAAGCCTCAGCATTCACACGCACCTTGTCGGCATGAAAGTAATCCTGCAGCAACATCTGCCACTTTGAAAGATTGAACTTCGACTGAAAGAGTCGCTTAAATGTTTCTTTATTATATGTTGCCATAACTATCTTTATTTTTTCTGTTCTTACACCTTATTATATAGAGAACTTATATGAATGACTCAGATACCACAATCTGCGGTTCCAAGATTTCCTCGTTTCTTTCATCATCGGTATCCAGCGGAATATTGTAGCGATCAAAGAGTTCATCTATCTTGTCTATGATTTGCGCTACGAGGTCTTCGCTGGATGGTTTCTGCTTCTTTACCTGGCGATTAAAACTGTTGATGCTGGAATTGAGTCCTGTGAAGACACCCAGTTCCACAATCTGCTCCAACTTCTTGATTTGCGCCACAGTCTTCTCCGCATCCACAGCATTCAAGGCTCGGTTCATCGTACGGAGAATGCTCAGCACGGCATTGGTCGATTTATCTTTCTTCCTGTTCTCCATGCTTTCGGCATCCACCACTTTTCTTACCACCTTCTGGTAGGATTCCAATGCCAGTTTCACCTGGTCGTAATGGAAATCCATTACCTTCGCAAAGTCACCCGGCTTCTCCTCCATCTCAGCCTTCATGATGTCCATCGCATCCAAGAATGGGATAGACAAAGCCTTGCCGTCAGCCTTAACCCAATAATACTCCACCTTCTGAGGCGAAGAAAGATAGACGATGGTGGAATGAGGATGTTTTCCGATTTCCCTTACCGTTCGGCTCTTCATCGGCAAAGCCTTGATATGATTGTAGAGTTTGCGATGGGTGCGATAAAGCTCACGGGCTTCTTCCAGGAACTTCAGGTTTCTATCCACAGCATCCTGAATATCAGGATTGAACATCTGGAACTCTTTCACAATTTCCTCTCTAGAGTAAATCTGTGCATCCTCGCCAAAGGCTGAATGGAAGCCCTGCAACTTGATGAGGGCGTTGCTATAGAGATGAATCTCCTGGTTGCCCTGCATCGACGGATAGAACATGTAGTTGTATATCTTGTCTGCCACCGAACCGATACGGTTTACACGACCAATGCGCTGCATCAGTCGGGTAGCGTTCCATGGCGAATCGTAGTTGATGATGACGTTGGCACGATGCAGATTGACACCTTCGGCAAGCACATCAGAGGTAATCACGATGTTGAATTCATCCGATTGCTCGGCATAGTTGGCATCAAAGCACTTGCGGAGAATATCCTGCCGATTGGTACGATTGCTGGCACAGACATCCAGAATGTCGTGACGATGCAGACGATTCTGCAGCTGCTCCGTCAGATAATTCACGGTATCTACGCTCTCCGAGAAAATAACCAGTTTGCCTGTCGGATTTATCTCCTTATCAAAGAATTCATGTTTCAGTTTATCGATAAACAGTTCCAGCTTAGGGTCTTCGCTTACCTCATCCCATTTTTTGCAAAGCTCCTTCAAATTCTTAGCATCTTCTTTCAGCATCTCCAGAAACTGTTCGCTGAAATCCTCTTTTTTAAAGACCGTATCTTCCTCTTTCAAGCCTTTTTCTACGGCATATTCTATGATGCGGTCCAGTTCCCATCCCTTGGCTTGCTTATCCTTCACGTTGATATCGGGAGCGATAATCACCTTGTTCTGGTCAAACATCTTGATCATATCCTCGGTAATGCGGAGGAAGGTATGGAGCGAACGGCGGAAGGCATAGAAACTACTCTCCAATCGCTTGACCATGTGAACACGATAGATACCTGTCAGCATGGTGGAAATATGAAGGGCAGTAGGATACTTCTTGCGCGCCTCGCCCTGCAAGAACTCCACGGCACGATAGCGGGCATAGTGCAAGCCCTTGCCTGTGGGATTATCTTCGGGATGAGGCGTATCGGTAAGAATCGCCATCGTACTATAGAAGAGATCGTTCAAACCGCCATTTAATTCATACATCAATTCGTTAGGAGGCAGAATATCCGGGAATACGATGTGCTGGTCATCCAAGTCTTTCTTGTAGGCAGGCACATTCTTGATATTGCTTCTGGTTCGTCTAACCGTCACCTTATCAATCACTTGCGTTCTTATCTTCTCGTAGAGGTCATCGGTACGCTTGGCAAATTCAGCATTTCTTTCGTTATGCTTGTCTAACTTACGATCACGCATCAGCTTATCATATTCTTCTATCCATGGAGAGAAGGTTACGGGCAGATTCTGGATGCCTTCGATGGTTGAATAACGGGCATTCTGGAAGAGAAGCAAGAGATTCAGAAGATCGGTTGGACGATTGTTGAGCGGAGTAGCCGAAAGCAGCATCACCTTCTTGTGATGGCCTTTTACCAAACCTTCGTTTATGCGAGGAGTCTTGCAGATTAACTGTAAATCATCGTATCTGCCAGCGGTGGCTCCACGGAAGTTATGCGCTTCATCAACAATCACCAGGTCATACTCTCCCTTTTCACGGAAGTTGCCTTCGCCCTCTATGATTTTATTCAGACTACCATTGCTCACAAACTGGGCGTAGCGCTTGATGCCGAAAAGCTTGAAGGTATCAGTCCAGTTCTTTTCCAAGGCTGGCGGATAAACCACCAGGATATTGGTGTATCTTCCATTCGCTTCAACAAATCGCTTGGCAATCATCGTGGCAACAATGGTTTTACCCAAACCCACCACATCGGCAAGGAAGAAGCCATTGTGCTGCATCAGCATCTGATAACCCTGAATCACGGCATCGTGCTGATAGCGGATATCCTTCACACCCTCAGGCATTTCCATCGTAAAGTCATCTTCCACCTGCGAACCGAAGGTATCTATCAGCACCTTCATATAGAGTTCGTATGGTGTAGGCAACTGGGCAAGATGAGTCTTCGCCTTCATCTGTTCGATGTCTTCCAGATTCAGAGGAACGGCCTGCTCCCAAAGCTGCTCAAATTCCTGCTTGCAATATTCCACATCATCATAATCTTTCATCGCCACGTTCAACTCATACCGATTGCTGGGCACGGTTCCCATACCGGAATCGGATAGATTAGAGGACCCCATGATAACCCAGCCATCAGAGTTTGGATTATGGTTTTCCGGGAGAAGAAGATAGAATTTGGCATGGAGGTTCTTGCTGCGATGGATACGCATCTCCAGTTTTTTGTCGATGATGTCCTGGCAAAACTGGAGGATACCTCTCTCCGTCTGCTCATCATAGCCTGCGTTTTTCACTTCTTCAACGAAATCGTGAGAATAGGCATCGATGACGGCTTGTTCATCTATCTGTCCGAAAAAGAGTTTGGATTGCTTACGGAATATGTTGTCGATATTGATACCTACCAATATCTGTATCTTTTTGACCTGTTCAAATTCCTCACGAAGTTTGAAATAGCCCGAACTTCGGAAATATCCTACTACTGCCTGAAAGGTATGAAAATCAAGCATGTTATGGGCTATTCCCTTGAACTTCTCGAACAGGGAATTATCTGGAGTATTATTAAAAAACTTAGTGCTCATCTGTTGTATCTCCTAGGGGTATTAGCACTTCCGCCATTCCCCCAAGCAGAAACATTCTTGTTAGTTTGTATGGTTGCTACCAAAACAGAAATGGCGTAGGGAATCTATCACTCACATTACCCTTGCTCGATTGAGGTCCTAGGAAAACCTTTGGCAACAAGAATAAGAAGCAACAGAAACCTACGCCAAACTTGCATATATAATAGCACAGGATGTACCCTATCCAAACGAATGGAAAGGGCACACCTATGCCTGTGTACATACACACATAAAACGAAGGCGCCTACCGCTGTCTTCATCTGAATGCCTCTTTTGAAATTTCCTAGGTTTCAATCGAATCAGAAGAAAACGTAGTACACGTCTTTCTTAATTATGATAGGCCAAGCCATGGACTTTTACCTAGCCAGCGACTCATCGCCAGCCATCCACGGCAAGACAACTGCAAAAGTACGAAAAAGAATTGGGATTTGCAAGAAAATCGGAAAGTTTCTTGCAAATCCCAATAAAATTGGTTATAAAGCAGCATATATTCAAGGCTTTTGCCCTTACAGGGCGCAGGGGGACAACGTCTTAATACCCAGGGTGTTGCCCTGGGCTAAGAGTTTTTGGGCCTTCAGCCCGTGCTTGAACCACATGCAAAAGTTCAATGATTTACTTCTTAACCAGGCATTTTATACTCATGTCTAAGCTTCCAGATAGTTCATCATATCCTCCAATGTATCGAAGTTCTTGACATTCCCCTCCTTTACATTGAGAATAGCCTTATCTAACTCTGATTGTAACTTTTTCTTTTGTAATGTTGCATTCATAATAGATTAAACAATTAAGTTTGATACATTTTTTCTGAATAAGGCGTTCTCATATGCTCATGCTTCCATTGCTCAATAGTATTTTCATCTATCAAGCCCTTATCCCACAATTCATTTGCGGCATCTATCGCTTTTTGCGCAAAACATCGACTATCTGTTGGCATAACATAATCCTTTTCATCTAGCATAGCATCACCCCTTCCTCTTCTACATTATTATAAAAAGGACTGCCCTTTTTGCTCTGCCAATCCTTCATCGAATACACTATCGGGTGAATCATCTGATTGATTTGCCATCCCAATTCCCAAAGAGGATAGGTGTAATTATCATGATCCTGCTCATCTATCTTATCCTTGTTCAAAAGCACAAGGATGTCCCAGTCGGAATCTGCTTTAGCATCCCTTCTAGCCCTTGACCCAAAAAGGATAACCTTGGCATCTTTCGGCATAATCGATTCCGCTTTCTTCTGAATCGACTTGAGTACCTCATCTTCAAGATGTTCCCTTGTTATTGTCGTCATAACACTATCATTTAAATTACACCGCAAAAATACGAAAAAGAATTGAAACTAACAAATATCCTGAGAGATATTTGCTTTTATTCTTTTCTCTTCACCCAAACCTTGTGACTGCCGCTACCCATCCAACCTATCGGCGAGGTACGGTCTGCGGTGATTTCCTTCAGTTCCATAGAGGCAGCAGTGCGGCTCAGGTTGTTGATGGAGGCATAATCGCCTAGGGTGAGGACTCCGTTCTTCTCTATCACCTCCAGGGCACGGGCGATGCGCTCTTCCCTGGAAAAGAGCTGCTTGCGAATCACTTTTACACCACCCATATCACGCTCCAGGTCACGATCGGTTTCCCGCTTCACCTCCCTGATAAACTCAGGAGACGCCTTGAAGTTGATGTCCTTCACGCCCACCTTGCGATACGTCATCTTATCATCTGCACTCTGCATTTCCGTAGGCTTATCGTCCTCGAAACCGAGGGAGAGGGAGAAGGTGCCGATGCCTTCCAGATTCACATTGTAGCCCATGGAGAGCATTTCTACCAGCATATCAGCCACATCCAGCAAGACAGCCTCCGTGGTACTTTCCGAAATACCACGATGGTAGCCCTGCATTCTCTTGATGAACTCTTTTCTGGATAGTGTTCGATTGGTCACCATCTTGGGATAAACTCTGCGCTTGCCTTCATCACGCATATCTGTCAACTCCTGCAACTTGTACTTAGCCATATCTGTTTCCTTTCTTATTAAGATTGTTACACTCCTTATTACAGCAGCTTTTGCATCCTACGGTATTTATTATCATACCTAAGGAGAAAAGTCCACAACCCTAGGAAGAAAAGTATTTAATCCTAGGAGAAATCTCCGTTCACCGACGTTGAATGTCCGTTCAGCGTCGGCGAACGGCGGTTCAACGTCGCTGAATGTCGGTTCAACGTCGGTGAACGAAACTTTCTACTAGGCAAAGATACAACTTTATCCTATATTAAACAAGACTTTTCCTGAATATCTTCACTTTTCCATTCATAATTCTTTGTTTTTTGACCCTATTTCTTTGCGTATCCCAAATAATTGTGCTAACTTTGTAGTCAGATTGCAAACCAAAGGTCAAAGGATTGCAGTCCAAAGTTCAAAGGATTGCAAGCCAAAGACAAAGCAAAAGACTAAGATTAGACATTCTTATGAGTATGAAGATAATAGCAACCAGCGACTGGCACCTGGGCAACTTGTTTCACGGCAACGACCGTCTGCC
>ERZ773202.1943-NODE-1943-length-11859-cov-3.292782_pt1 | contig 11859 bp, 9 predicted proteins | sample MGYA00580998_ERZ773202 | MGnify/ENA primary metagenome ERZ773202 (study PRJEB29015, sample SAMEA2737803) | human gut metagenome | biome: human gut; feature: human-associated habitat; material: faeces | place: China | collected 2012 ...
ACACCCATGAAGCAATCATTCCGGCAGAGCAGTTTGAGCTGGTGCGGCGGATTCTGGAAACCGAAACTCGCAGGCCGAACGATGCCGAAACGGTGGCCCTGTTTGCAGGATTTCTTTACTGTGGGGACTGCGGCAGCCGGCTGGTGCGCAGGTCGGCCAGCTATAAGGGAAAGCGGTATATCTATTATCAGTGCTCCGGCAGCAAGCAGAACAAGGGCAGCTGCACGAGCCATAACCTGCGGGATGAAAAGCTCTATAACATTGTGCGGAATGCGCTCCAGATGCAGATCCAGATCGTGATGGAGGAAGCAGAGTTTGTAGAAAGCATCCGGCAGGCCCAGCAGGAACCCTACCGTGTGCGGCGCATCGAACGGCAGATTCGGCAGCTGACTGCAGAAAAGGCCCATACACAGGGCATTAAGGAAAAATTGTATGGGGATTACGCAGAGGAAATCCTCACACGGGAGGATTTTTTGAACTACAACGAACTGTACAGCAAGCGAATCGAAGAGTATAGCCGCAAAATTGAGGAATTGGAAGCGGAACAGCGAAATTTACAGACTGCTCCAAATGCTTATCCGTTTCTGGATGTGTACCGTAAGTATCGGAAACTGGAAGAGATCACCCGTCCGATGGTCGTGGAACTGATTGAGAAAATCGAAGTCTATGAGGGCAATCGGGTAGAAATTACGTTCCGATTCCACGATGAAATTGCGGACCTGCTGGAAGAACTGCATCAAAAGCAGATGGGGCAGCGTGAAGTATCTGCATGAAAGGAGAGACTGGACATATGGCAAGAGTAAGCAAGAAGGTAAGTGCGGCGCAGCGGGAAGCGGAGAACGCACCGCACCGTATCTGGAAAACCGCAATTTACGCACGACTGTCCGATTTTGATGATGTACTTCGGGATACGGAATCGCTGGAAGTGCAGATTTCTTACATCAAAGAGTATATCAACCACCGGGATGATCTGATGCTGCTGGATGTGTTTGCGGACAAGCGGTGCACAGGGATGAACTTTGACCGCCCGGAATTTGAACGGCTGTTGAAAGCACTGCAGGAGCGGAAAGTCAACTGCATTGTGGTAAAGGACTTCTCCCGACTGGGTCGCAATTTCGTGGAAACAGGTCAGTATCTGGAACAAGTGTTTCCATTGTTCGGCGTAAGATTTATCGCCATCAATGATAATTATGACAGCCTGAACAGCCAGAGCCGGGATGGGATGCTGGTGCCGATCAAGAGCATGATCAATGAAATGTACTCGAAAGACCTGTCCAAGAAGATTCAGTCGTGCTTTCGTTCCAAGGAAGCACGAGGAGAAATTTATACGCCTGTTCCGTTCGGTTACAAGAGAAATCAGCAGAATCATTTGATTCTGGACGAGGAAGTCAGCGATGTGGTAGTTCGGATTTTTCTCTGGAAGAAATCCGGCATGAAAGAGCGCGAGATTGCAAAGAAGCTGTCTGCGCAGGGAATCCCAACACCTTTTACACGCCGCTGTCAGCTGGGTTATATGAGAAATACCTCACGGGTAAAGGACCCTACATGGCAGCCAGCTTTCGTGACAAAGGTTCTGGAAAATCCGGTCTACACGGGAACCATGGTGTATAACCGCATCGCCTACGATGAAACGTATCGGAAAATCGGGCAGAATCCACGGGAAAGCTGGCGGATGGTGCCGGACAACCATCCGGCAATTATCAGCTGGAAACTGTTTGATGAAGTTTCCGCGTTGCGGGAAGCTGAGCAAGCGGTCAGGGAGGAACGGAAAACATGGTGCAAACAGCGCAGAAAGAACAATCCGAACATCTTCAAAGGCCGGATATTTTGCAAAGAGTGCGGAGAAAAGCTGGTTTGCCATTGGCAAAGGGATGGTTCGCTGTATTTTTACTGTAAATTTTGCCATGTTTCCATCTCAGAGAAAGACCTCTGGAACGGCATTAACAAGAAGTTGCACCAACGGATGGAAGAACACCGTGATTTGCAGAAGTTGGTACGGAAAAGCTCTGGAAAAAGCAAACTCCAATCAAAAGAAATAGCTACAAAACGTGAAATTGAACAGGCGTCAGGCAATATCGTTCGACTGGAATCACAGAAGCGCAGCGGCTACGAGCAGTATGTCCTTGGAAAAATTTCAAAAGAAAAGTTCTTGAAATTGAAGCAGGATGCAGAGAATGAAATTGAGGCATTCAGACAGACAAAAGCTGAAAACGAGAAAGAACTGGTCGTTGTTCAAGAAGAATTGCAGAAGAAAAAGCAAATCGCAGGCAACACAGAGGTTCTTTTAACGGCAGATAATCTGCAGCAGTATGTAAAGAAAATTGAAGTGGATCACAAGAAAAATACTTACACGGAATTTGTGTTCTAACGAAAAAGGAGGACAGACAATGAAAGAAAAAATCTATGATCCGTCTGGAATTATGAAGAAAGAAATTCGCATTATAATTAGTGCAGGTGTTTTTGTAATATTGCTTGCGGGTACCCTGTTTTTATATTATCATAAGTTGGTTCTATTCCATTTACAGATAAAAGTTTTATTTTGTCTTTTGAATACATTGTTGTAATATAATAATAATATGAATATCCTATAGCATTCTCTTTATTTTGATAATCTGAAACTACATCAACTATATCTACCATAGATTGTGCAACTGTTTCTTTTTCAGGTTCTTTCATTTTTATTCCTTGCATTACAAGTGATAACATTCCAGACTGACTTCCAGAATTTTGTGGTCTTTGATATGCTAATATTTGAGCATCTGTTCCTCCAACTTCTTTCCAATTAGTTACTTTTCCTGAATATATATCTTGAATTTGATTTAAAGTTAAATTATCTATTGAATTTTCCTTATTAACAAAAAATACAAAGGCTTCTTTTACAACTGGTACAATTTCTAATTCTACCCCTGCATCTTTTGCAAGTTGTTGTTCTTCTTCAGATGGATATGTTACTAATATTAAATCTGATTTTTTATTTATTAAATTAACATATGCATTATGTGTTTTAGAATGTGTAACATCAACATTTTCAATATCTGTTCCTGTAAATGCTGATTTATATGCTTGTGCTAAAGGTAATGTAGCTGTTGAACCATCTATTTTAGGATAATTTTCCATTGTAAAAATTGGATCTTGATTTTTATCTTTCTTTTCCCATGCATGTGTAAAATATAAATATGCAACAATACATCCCACAACAACTAATATCATTATAACAATCAATAATATATTTATAGTTTTATTTTCTTTTTCCATAGTTTCTTTTATTCCTTTTCATCTAAAAATTCTGGATATTTTTCTAATATTTCTAGTTTGAATTTTCCTTCTTTCATTTTTTCATCTTGTTCAATTATTAAATCTAATTCATATACATCTTTCAATTTTTGAATATTTTCCCTTTTATGTCCAACAACATTATTTACATCTTTAGGATTAATTATAATTTTTACCCTTTTTACCTTAGTATTCATTTCTTTTATTCTTTTTAATATATCATCATACCATAAATTTGCTTCTACTAATTGTCTAAATGCTGGATGATATGGACCTGCAACTACTTCACTTCCTTTTACAGATGGATCTGTTATTTCATCTGTATTTTGAAGTCCTATTCTAATTATATCTATTCCTTTTTCTCTAAATATTGGTACAATCTCTTTACATGTTTCTACAGCTTGTACAACTGTTAATGGCTTATATTTTCCTTCTAAATAATCTTTTTCAAGTTTTGTATTATGTATTACTAACACAGGATAAATTCTTACCATTTTTGGTTTTAATTTAATTAATTCTTTTGCTGTATTTATTTCATCTAATCTAGTACTTTCTGGCAAACCTACCATCATTTGATGTCCTAGATAAAATCCATACCATCTGATTAATTTTGATGCTTTTTTTACATCTTCAAATGTATGCCCTCTGTGACTTTGTTTTAATATATAATCATTTGCAGATTGAACTCCTAATTCTATTGTTCTTACTTTATATTTCTTCAATCTTTTTAATATATCTTTATTTATATAATCAGGTCTTGTTGAAACTCTTATACTATCTATTCTTCCATCTTTTATAAATTTATATGCTGTTTGTAGAAATTCTTCTTGTTTGTCTACATCAATTCCAGTAAAACTTCCACCAAAAAATGCAACTTCTTTTTTTGCTTCTTTATCTTTTATGTTCTCTAAATAAAAATTAATTGTTTTTATTATATCTTCTTTTGTTATCATTTTTTGTTGACCACTTATTGATTTCTGATTACAAAATACACAATCATTTGGACATCCTAAAAGTGGTACAAATATTGGAATTATATAACGTTTTTTCATATTTTTAATTCCTTTCTTACATTATATATTTATTTTATTTTAAGATTTCAAGAGCTTTTCTTGCAGCTTCCATTTCTGCAATTTTTTTAGATTTTCCTTCACCTATTGCAAGTTTTTTTCCATTCCATTCTACTTGTGATACAAATATTTTTGCATGGTCTGGTCCTTTTTCATCTATTATTTCATATTTTATGCTTGTTGTTCCATGTGCTTGTAGTTTTTCTTGAAGTACTGTTTTATAATCTTTTTGTCCAACATGTTTTGTTGCAACTTCAATTTCTTTTTTTAAATTATCTATAATAAATCTTTGAGCTTCTTCTAAATTACTATCTAAGTACATTGCTGCAATTACTGCTTCAACACTGTCTGCTAAAATGGCCTTTCTAATTTGCTCTTTTCCTTTTATTTCTGAATTTCCTAAATATAAAAATTCATTAAATTTTAGTCTTGTTGCTATTTTATACAAACTATCTTCACATACTACTGTTGCTCTTACTTTTGTCATCTCCCCTTCTTTTAATGTTGGATAATTTTGATATATATATATACTTGATATGAATTCTAATATGCTATCACCTAAAAATTCTAGTTTTTCATTACTTTGAACTCCTTTTTCATAAGCATATGATGTATGTGTTAATGCTCTTTTTAGTAATTCTTTATTTTTAAATGTATATCCTATATTTTCTTCTAAACTCTTCATGATTTATTTAACTTACCTCTTTTTTCCATTATTATATGTTTCTATTTTACTATATCAAATAAAAAAATGCAATAAGAAAAGTGACTTTGTCAACTTTTCTTAACACGATTTGAGTTTTCTACTTGTAGTAGAAAATCTCAAAGGGAATAGCGATTGGAGCATCATTTTATTATGCAAAAATTATAAATTTTTGCATAATAAAAAGGACATGTTTTTTAACATGCCTATCTTTTGTTTTTATTATACATTTTCTTTTATGTAATCTACTACATCTCCAACTGTAACAACTTTTTCTGCATCAGCGTCTGGAATTTCTATATCAAATTCTTCTTCTAATGCCATAACTAATTCTACTATATCTAAAGAATCAGCACCTAAGTCATCAATGAAAGATGCTTCTAATGTAACTGCTGTATCAGCTACACCTAATTGTTCAACAATTATTCCTTTTACTTTTTCAAATACTTCTTCTGAACTCACTACAAGTTCACCCCCTCTCAATTTTAAATGATATATTTCATTTAATTTTCAAATGTTTCTTTAACATTTATATTATATGTTTATTATTTTGTCAAGCATATTTGGATTTTTTTTATTTTTTATACTAACCATTCAATATTTAAGCTTTATTAATTTGTTCAAAGTGCTCTATCATCTTATCTACAGCTTTATTTTCAACAAATTTTTCAGCTTGTTTTATTGTAAATTCAAATAGTTTTTCATCACTACTTCCATGTGCTTTTACAACTGGCTTTTTTACTCCTAAGAATAATGCTCCTCCATATGATTTATAATCCATTGTCTTTTTAAATCTATTAATTGCTGGCAAACATGGTATTGTTCCAATTTTAGCAAATATATTTTGTGTTAGACTTTCTGATAAAGTTCTTTTTACAAATTTTCCAAGTCCTTCTGTTGTTTTCAAAAATACATTTCCTGTAAATCCATCTGTTACTATTGCATCAACTTTTCCTGAAAATGCATCTCTTCCTTCAACATTTCCTATAAAGTTTATTCCTAATTCCTTTGATTTTTCTTTTAATAACTGATAACTTTCTTTTACTAACTCATTTCCTTTTGTTTCTTCTGTTCCTATATTTAATAAACCTACTGCTGGTTTTTCAATTCCAAATGTGTTTCTTAAATATATTGTTGACATTTGAGCAAATTGTAATAAGTTAATTGGTTTACAATTTGTATTTGATCCTGAGTCTATTAATAATAATTGGCTTTTATATGCTGGTAATATTCCTGCTAATGCTGGTCTATCTATTCCTTTTATTCTTCCAACAATTAATGTTGCTCCTGCAAGCAATGCTCCTGAATTTCCAGCAGATATGAATACATCACCTTCGTTTTCTTTTAGCATTTTAAATCCAACTACCATTGATGAATCTTTTTTGTGTCTGATTGCATCTGTTGGTCCATCTTCCATTTCAATTGTTTCTGTTGCATTTTTTATTTTTAGTCTATCTGATACTTCTTCAATTTCTTTTCCTGTAAATTCTTTTACTTTGTTTCTTATTACTTCTTCTTTTCCTACTAATGTTATTGTTGCTTTTATTTGATTAACTGCTTTTAATGCTCCTTTTATATTGGCATCTGGTGCATTGTCTCCTCCCATTGCGTCTAGTAATATATTCATTGTTTCATTTCCTTTCTTATTATGTTTGTTATATTTTGCTATTATTCTTATTCATGATGTTTCTATTTTATTATTGTTTTATTAAAATTGCAATAGGTTTGGAAAAATTTATATTTAATAAAATTAAACAAGACTATAAACTATAGTCTTGTCCTTTTTTATTATTATCTTTCATCTCCATCTTGGTCTTGAGATATTGGTGTCTCAAAAGAGGCTTCTTCTTTTCCTTTACTTCTTGCATCTTTTAGTGCTTGCTTATCTGCTTGTTTATAAAGATCTTTTACTATATCATATTTTAAAGCGTTTTTAAAATTATTTTTTGGTTGTGGATTATTCTCTGGTGTTAGTTCTGGTTGTTCTGCTTCTGGTAATGCTTTTTGCTTTCTTTTTTCATTCCACATTTTAAATCTTTTTACAAATTGATACCACTTTGGTTTTTCTTCTTGTTCGCTTGCTTCTTGTTCTTCATCTTCTTGAGCTGGTTCTGAAGAATTTTCTGTTTCATGAGATTGTTCAGAATTACTATCTTGAGCTGGTTCTGTTCTTGTAATTCTTGTTGGACTTTGATGTTGACCAGGCTCGGAACTTGTTTGTTCTGATGTACTTCTTCCAAGTGTTTCTAATGCTTTCTCATGTTCTGCAATTGACTTTGTATATTTTTTAACTTGTCTATTTAATTGTGCTCTTCTATTATTTAAAGTTGCTGCTAAATCTATTTTTCCATTTTTATTTACTACAATTCCATTATCTAATAATTCTTTTAAATCTTCGTCTTTAAAATCTAATCCTCTAATTCCCATTAATAAATCTTTATTTTTAGTAATTTTAACTTCTAATTGTGAAATTTGTGTTGTTAAATCAGCTATTTTCTTAGTATCAATAGGATTAGCTTTTTTCAAATCATCTATTTGTTTTTTCAATTTATCAATTTCAAGTGTTGAATTCATAATTCCTATTAAATAATTTTTTACAGATGGACTTTTATTAACAATTTCTTGTAATTTTTCAATTTTAGCTTTTTTATTTGATGCTACTTCTAGTTTTTTCTTTTCATCTTTTAATCGTCTTTCATATCTTTTTTCCATTACTTCTTCAATATGTTTTTTTAGTTCTGGATTTTCTTGCAATTCTTTTAATTTATCATTAATTTGCTCTTGAATTCCCTTTAACTTATCTTGATATGATTTAATATCTTCTCTTATGTCTTCAACTTTTTCATTAAATCCTTTTATTTCTAACTCTACTTTTTTTATCTCTTCACTTTTGCTTTTTACTAATGCTTCATCTTTACTTCTTTTGGCTTGTTCAAGTTCTCCCTCAAGAATTTTTATATCACCTTCTTTAGTTTTCTTATTACTTTCTATTGTTTCAATTTCTTCATTTGCTTTTTTTATTCTATTATTTATGTTATCTAATTTTCCTTTAAGCTTTAAATATTCATCATTTAATTTTTTTAAATCCATATTTTAAAATCCCCTTCCTTTATTAACAACTTAATATTTCATTGCAATTTTCTATTACCGCATCTGCTTCATTTAATAAATTTTCTGTTTCTAATTTTAAATCCACTATAGCATCAATATTTTGTAATAATTCTTCTGTTACCTTTAATTCATTATTTTCCATAGTATCACTTCTCCTTTTTATAAATATCTCTAACGTTTTAATTATAACACCTCTTCAAAATTATGTCAAGTTTGCATAAAAATGTTATTTAACCATATTGATTATAACATATATTTTTTAATTCATTATTGCAATTTCATTAAATTTATATTACAAAAATATTACACAAGTTTAATTATACACAAAAAGAACTATGAGTTTTTCATAGTTCTTTTATATATATTCAAATATTATTCGATTATATCAGCAACAACACCTGAACCAACTGTTCTACCACCTTCACGAATAGCGAATCTTAATCCTTTTTCGATAGCGATAGGTGTAATTAATTCAATTGTCATTGATACATTATCACCTGGCATAACCATTTCTGTTCCAGCAGGTAATTCGATAACACCTGTTACGTCTGTTGTTCTGAAATAGAATTGTGGTCTATATCCGTTGAAGAATGGTGTATGACGTCCACCTTCTTCTTTAGTTAAAACATAAACTTGTGCTTTAAATTTAGTGTGAGGGTGTACACTTCCAGGTTTAGCTAATACTTGTCCACGTTGGATTTGGTCACGTGCAATACCACGTAACAATGCACCAATGTTGTCACCTGCTTCAGCAACGTCTAATTGTTTGTGGAACATTTCCAAACCAGTTAATACTGTTTTTTGAGTGTCTTTGATACCAACGATTTCAACTTCGTCGTTTAAGTGAGCTTGACCACGTTCAACACGTCCTGTAGCTACTGTACCACGACCAGAAATTGTCATAACGTCTTCGATTGCCATCAAGAATGGTTTATCCATTTCACGAGCTGGATCTGGAATCCAAGTATCAACAGCATCCATCAAATCATAGATTGATTGTTCGTATTTTGGATCTCCTTCAAGAGCTTTTAAAGCTGATCCACGGATAACTGGAGTTTCGTCTCCGTCGAATCCGTATTCGTTTAATAATTCACGAACTTCCATTTCTACTAAGTCGATTAATTCTTCATCATCAACCATATCGCATTTGTTTAAGTAAACAACGATATATTTAACACCTACCTGACGTGCTAACAAGATGTGTTCACGTGTTTGAGGCATAGGTCCATCAGATGCAGCAACTACTAAGATTGCTCCGTCCATCTGAGCAGCACCAGTGATCATGTTTTTTACATAATCGGCGTGGCCTGGACAGTCAACGTGTGCATAGTGACGTTTTTCTGTTTGGTATTCAACGTGTGCAGTGTTGATAGTGATTCCACGTTCTTTTTCTTCTGGAGCACCATCGATTTGGTCATAAGCTTCAGCTTTAGCCATACCTTTTTTAGCTAATACTGTTGTAATAGCTGCTGTTAATGTTGTTTTACCGTGGTCAACGTGACCGATAGTACCAATATTAACGTGAGTTTTACTTCTGTCAAATTTTTCCTTAGCCATTTATAATTTCCTCCTAAATGCTAACATATTTCATACAATAAATATTGTATTTCAGAACCAAGCGAAAATCAACTAGTTTTCGCTTGAATTCTCTTTAATAATTTTTTCTGCAATACTCTTTGGAACTTCTGAATAGTGGTCGAACTTCATAGAGTAGTTTCCACGTCCCTGAGTAAAGCTACGTAAGTCTGTAACATATCCGAACATTTCTGACAATGGAACATGTGCACGAACGATAATGGCATTTCCACGTTCTTCCTGTTCAGTGATTTGTCCACGACGACTTGAAATGTCACCCATAACGCTACCTAAGTATTCACTTGGTGCAGTTACTTCTACGAACATGATTGGTTCTAGAATAGCAGGTTTACATTTCTTTCCGGCTTCTTTCAATGCCATACTAGCGGCAATCTTATAAGCCATTTCACTAGAGTCGACATCGTGGTATGATCCATCAAATAATGTAGCTTTGACATCGATTACTGGGTAACCTGCAACCATACCATTTTCCAATGCTGCTTCCAAACCTTCTTGAGTTGGTTTGATATATTCTCTAGGTACGCTACCACCAACGATAGCATCAACGAATTCAAATCCTTTTCCTTCGTTTGGTTCGAATTTGATCCATACGTGACCATATTGTCCACGACCACCTGACTGACGGATATATTTTCCTTCACAATCAGCAGCCTGACGAATTGTTTCACGGTAAGCAACTTGTGGTTGTCCAACATTTGCTTCAACTTTAAATTCACGACGTAAACGGTCAACAATGATATCCAAGTGAAGTTCACCTACACCGGCAATGATTGTTTGTCCTGTTTCTTCGTTTGTATATGTTTTGAAAGTAGGGTCTTCTTCTGCAAGTTTTGCAAGAGCCAATCCCATTTTGTCTTGGTCAGCTTTAGTTTTTGGTTCCAAAGACAATTCGATTACTGGTTCAGGGAATTCCATAGATTCAAGGATGATTGGGTGATCTTCATCACACAATGTATCACCTGTTGTAGTAACCTTTAAACCAACTGCAGCAGCGATATCACCTGAATAAACTTCAGTGATTTCTTTACGTGCATTGGCATGCATCTGAACGATACGTCCGAAACGTTCTTTTTTATCTTTAGTTGAGTTTAATACATAGCTTCCTGCTTTTGCAGTACCTGAATAAACACGGAAGAAAGATAATTTTCCAACGAATGGGTCTGTAGCGATTTTAAATGCTAATGCTGAGAATGGTTGATCATCACCAGGGTGACGAACATCTGGTTCTCCATCTAATGTAGTACCCTTAATTGAAGGTACATCTAATGGACTTGGTAAGTAATCTACTACTGCATCCAATACTAATTGAACACCTTTGTTCTTATATGCAGATCCACATAATACTGGGAAGAAGTCACCATTACATACAGCAATACGTAATACACGTTTGATTTCTTCGATTGAAGGTTCTTCACCTTCTAATACTTGCATCATGAAATCTTCATCATAATCTGCTAAATAATCTAATAATTTAGCACGGTATTCTTCCATAAGATCTACCATATCTTCTGGAACTGGGATTTCAGTGATTACACGACCATAATCTCCACTAAATTCGTAAGCTTTTCTCTTGATAATATCAATGATAGCTTCGAAGTCTGATTCAGCACCAATTGGTAACTGAATTGGACAAGATTTAGCTCCTAAACGATCGATGATTGTATTGCATGACATTAAGAAGTCAGCACCTGTAGCATCCATTTTGTTACAGAATACAATACGTGGAACGTTATATTCAGTAGCTTGACGCCAAACTGTTTCAGTTTGAGGTTCAACACCTGCTTTGGCATCTAATACTGTTACGGCACCATCTAATACACGTAAACTACGTTCAACTTCTACAGTGAAGTCTACGTGGCCTGGTGTATCGATGATATTGATACGGCATTCTTTACCAGTTCCATCTGTCTTTTTCCAGTGAGCTGTTGTAGCAGCAGAAGTGATTGTGATACCACGTTCTTGTTCTTGCTCCATCCAGTCCATTGTACTAGCTCCATCATGTGTTTCACCAATCTTGTGGTTTACACCAGAGTAGTAAAGAATACGTTCTGTTGTTGTTGTTTTACCGGCATCGATGTGAGCCATGATACCGATGTTACGAGTTTC
>ERZ773202.1948-NODE-1948-length-11833-cov-60.175412_pt1 | contig 11833 bp, 9 predicted proteins | sample MGYA00580998_ERZ773202 | MGnify/ENA primary metagenome ERZ773202 (study PRJEB29015, sample SAMEA2737803) | human gut metagenome | biome: human gut; feature: human-associated habitat; material: faeces | place: China | collected 2012 ...
TGCTAGACCTGCCATAGGCAGGTGTCAGTACAAAACCCCGGAGGGGTTCCAAATACCCCCCCATTTGAAATGGGGGTTGCTAACTAGATTAGGTGATCCATTGGAACGCTTGGATAAGGTTATTCCTTGGGAGATGTTCCGTCCCACGCTTTCTACTGCCCTAAATCGCACTGTTAATCCCAATGGTGGTAGACCTCCTTATGACATCATTCTGATGTTCAAAATACTTGTTTTGCAGCGCTTCTATAATCTGAGTGACGACCAGACCGAATACCAGATTAATGATAGAATGAGCTTTGAACGCTTTTTAGGCCTTTCTCTCGGTGATACTGTTCCTGATGCTAAAACAATCTGGCATTTTAGAGAACAACTGGTAAAAGCAAAGGCTATTGATGAATGCTTCCATCTTTTTGGACAGATGCTCGAAGACCAGGGGATCATTACCCACAAAGGAACCATCGTAGATGCTACTTTTGTAGACGCGCCTAGACAACGTAACAGTCGCGAAGATAATGCCAAGATAAAAAATGGTGAAATACCAGAAGAATGGAAAGACCCAAAGAATAAAAACAAGTTAGCTCAAAAAGACACAGAAGCTCGTTGGACCAAGAAAAATAATGAAACCCATTATGGCTATAAAAATCATGTAAAAATTGACGCTGAGAGCAAAATGATTACAGGTACTATAACAACACTGGCCAATGTTCATGACAGCCAGCCCCTTCCAAATCTCATTGATGAAAAGGATAGAGTTCTTTATGCAGATAGTGCGTATTCTGGCAAGCCAGTTCAAGATAAGTTACCTGCTGGTTTAGATTGCCAGATTCATGAAAAGGGTTATAAGAACCACCCCCTTCACAGACGAGCAGAAAGCATCCAATCGTATCAAATCCAGTACTCGTGTAAGAATTGAGCATGTATTTGGATTTATGACCAATAGCATGCACGGCATTACCCTGAGATGTATTGGATTTGCTAGAGCTTGCTTTAATAGCGGCTTAACGAATTTGGTATACAATTTATGCCGATATGAGTTTTTGTGCAGCACGCGACATGCGGCTGCTTGATTTAGCATGCCCAAAAGCAAAAAAAATCCCCTAAAATTGGGAGTTTTTTAGCATTTTGACAAGAATTGAGGTCAATGATGAGAATATTTATACACAGACTCTTGAAAAAATTCAATATTGCGAATATGGGGAATTTGTAAGGGTGTTTTTAGAGATTCCCTTAAACCAATGACGTTTTCAAAATCTATCATTTGTGGATGATGGACTCGGAACATAAACCTTAAACCTGCAGTATATTCCATTTCATACGATAGGAAAAGTATAGCACATCCTACAACGAGGACCCAGGGATTGAAAAAAGCACACCGCTGACCTATTTCAGAGATGTGCTTTTTCATTGGCTCAAAATTTCGCAGCCAATTGGCTCACTTTTTCATGGCCATTCACGAACCATTCTCAAAGTCATCCATAGGATGCGTATATGGTGCTGGTTCTGGCCCACAATACAATCCATAAGAATCAACAATCCAGTATGTTCCATTATAAGGAACCCGACACCACTGATGGGTCCACTTATTATGATTCACATGCTCATAGTCAATACCTAGCATATTTAGACACAGACCCACAGCACAAGTGGCTCCCTGACAAGACGCCTTTTTATTGATGAAAAAGCCATAGGCATCCAGGAAATGAGGTGCTGTATCCGAATACTCCATGCGATTATCAAAGAAATCTCGAAGTTCCTGGGCAATCCGTTTCATCTGTTCTTCCTGTGGAAGGCCCACTAAAGTTGCCACAAAAGGTTTTGCGACCTCATAACATTCTGATAGTTGTTCATCACTCAAATTCCAATGAAGCTGCTCATAATTGGCAAGTTCTGAAAGCGGAACAATTCCTTCCACAAGACCTGGATCAGTACCACCAATTTTCCCATTATAAAAACCTCTGGGGATAATATTCGGATATTCCGTATTTCCTATTTCGCCCTGTCCCGTAACAGACGTTTCTCCACTTTCTACAATATGGATAAGTACATGATGCTGTGTCAACGAACCATCTTCATTGAATACGGTACAAGTAATGACCGCTTCCCCCGGTTTGGTAAATAAAATCTTGGTTGGTTCTGTATCATTACTCAGTAGCAATTCACAAACATCATGATTAGACGTCTCATATAAAACCTTAGGCACCTTCATAAAGAAACAGTCACCAGTTTGTACAGTGACTTCATCTGTTATTTCCCGTTCTTGTCCATGATACATAAATGCATCTGCTGGACTTGTAAAAAACAATGCACCTAATAGACTGAGGCAGACGAGCCCCTGCTTCTCTATATGCATTACAACTCCTTACTTTTGAATGCTCAATAAATTTTCTATAGCATTTACTACTTCCTTACCACCAGCCACATTATCCGAAATTAATTGTTTTAATTTTTCCTTCGGTGCTCCCTTTACGTAATTCTCTACATCCTTTCCACAAGCCTTGGCAAAATCTGACGCCTTTTTATCATTAGACAATGCATCCATCAATGCTTCTGTAGCACGATTTGTGACCTTTCCTACCACTCGACTTCCCGTGATAGCGCTAACCACTTCACCAGCAGCTTTCGCTGTTGCTTCACGACCTACCTCCGTCATAGTATGCGCATAGTCTACCAAGGCTTCTTTTCCCTCCTCAGTGAACACATCTGTATACGATACATTGAATCGATGTGTCTTCCCATTTTTCTCTTTCCAACTCATTTCAACCACACCAGTACTTGTGCCTTGTGCATTGAACATAGTACTTTCAAAGGTGTATTCGACTCCATTGATTGTTTTAGTGCCTTTATTCTGCGAAATCCACTTTTTGATTTTTCCAGCGGTACTCTGCACCTTCTTTAAATCATCTTTCGTCAGCTTGGTTGCTTCCTTGTTCGCTATACTTTCCGATAGAAAATCAAAGAAAGCTTGGTAGGCATCATTGGTAAACTCTGACCGTTTGTCTAAGCTCAAAGAGGGTGTCACTGTAATCAAATCTTTTAATTTACGGAATGATTCATTAGCAGCCGTTTTGTTATTTAATAGCTTCTCATGGTTCTTTTCATTGCGATTCTGCATATTTTGTACTGCTTCGTATACTGAATTTTTAAGCTGTTCTTCATAGCTGATATTCTTCTGTTGACTGTCCTCGTGTGTAATCTTTCCGCTAGGTGTTTCTTGTTGTCTTTCATTGTTTTTCCGAATGAGTTCATCGATATAATCTTTGGTAACATTCACTATTTCATTCTGATAGCCCTTCTTTTTCCAGGCATGATCTCCATCTGGTTTTGTGACTTCCCCTGGATTTTCACCTGTACTTCCGCCGGCATTATCATCTGTGCTTCCTCCGGTATTGCCACCTGTGCTTCCTCCGGTGTTACCACCTGTGCTTCCTCCGGACGTGCCACTACTGTCTCCACCTGGTTTAGGATATGTACGAAAACCAATCATGTCCTTATTAAAAATACGATTCATCTCATCTTCAGAAACGCCAATGCCCAAATCCTTTACATCATTTCCAGCATAATTCGATACTTTATCTTTTACATAATAAGATTTGATTTTTTCTTTCGTTATTGTATCTAAATAATTTGTAGGTGCTTCTCGTATTGATACATTACTTCTAAAACCAGCTAGTCCTCCAACATGTAATTCATTTCCATTTTCTGTATACACATCTCCTAAATTGTACACCTCATCCATATATATTGTGTGCACAAATGGATTAACTCCATCACTGCTTCCGATTCCACTCACAATTCCGCTTACGAAATAGGAACTATCTGGCATACCATTTTCTCCATTAGCAGATACACTTCTAATTGTTCCGGTATTGTATACCCCACGCAAATATAAATCCCGATTAGAATCATAATTCCCTATAATTCCACCTACTGACCGTAATGTCCAAGGTTCCTCATACTCTACTCCTTTTATTATATTATGCGTATAGCTAGTAATCTTTCCAGTATTATATACATTAAACAAACAAAAATCATTTTTCGTATTAACACTATCAACCATTCCTAAAATACCGCCAACGCCTGTATATATTGGATATACCCCAGGTACTACAGTTAATCCGTATTTTTCGCCATCTAATCCTGTGACATTTGCACTATTATGTGAATTTCTAATTTCCGTTGAACCACCAATTGTATTAGGGATCAGTTTACCTACTATTCCGCCAACAACCCCAGCTCCTTCTATGTTTCCAGTTACTGCTACATTTGATATATTTCCGCCATACCAACGTCCTATAACTCCACCGACAAAGCCAGTATATTTTGATTTAATGCTTACATTATCTACATTTAGATTTCGTAATTCACCTTCAAAGAAACTAAATAACCCAAGTGCCATATGGTTATTACTATTATCTTCAATTTTTAAATTAGAAATAGTATATCCTAATCCTTCAAAAATTCCCCAAGAACCATATCCTAAAGCATACGGTCCAAATGCTTTAGGCACATATCCTTTAACACCTGATAAATCCATATCTACTGCAAGCATGTATCTTCCGTTCTCGGATATTTTATCTGCAAAATTGCTTCCTTTATCAAAGTCAAGAGAATTAAATTCCTCAAAGCTTCGTATCAATTTATATGATTTGAGAATATTCGCGGCATCATCATATGCATATACTTTCCCTTCATTGGATAATAAAATTTTCTCTTTTTGTGCATCAGTCAATACGACATTTTGGTCAGTTGCACCAATTCCAATTTCACCACCATTTTTACGAGTAATTATGCGTAAGGTTTTGTCTAATACATCTGTATTTTTTAGAATAACACCACCTGGGCCATCTAAAATAATTTTAGTTGCTGATGCAGGCACATTAGTCAGTTGAATATCAGCTACCGTTAATTTAGGGCTATAACTTCCTCCCCTATGCATCCAAGTATCATAATAATCGCTATTATCATACTTGTAAACCTTATTTTCTCGATCGTCCTTTCCAAGAACGCCTTCTGCATTTCCAGGATCCTTTAAAAATACAGACTTATCAATGGAAGAAAGATTTCTAGTGGACGCCACAAAACTGCCTACATTATCTAATCGACTGCCTTCGGCAAAAAGGATGCCATTAGGATTAACAAGATAAATAATATTCCCGCCGGAAATGGTACCATAAATGCGAGAAATATCCACTCCATAAACCATATTCAGATAGTTATTTTTATCATTGAATTTGACAGTTTCATCTTTATCAATACCGAAGCTAGCCCAGTTGATAACGTTGTTAGCCCCTTTTCCTTCGATGGTCATTTGCTTGCCATCCACGGTCACCGTCGCGGCATGGCTATTATCCAAAGTCCCCATAGAAGGTAATGCATAAGCGGAAGGCATGGCTGCATACATACCAAGTCCCAACGCGAAAAGTACTTTTGCTACCAGATGTTTTTTATTGAATTTCATTTCCATCGCTTCCTTTCTTTCAATTACCAGCTTTTCCCTGCAATGAACCAAATTCTCTGCTTTGATTTGGCATCATCCGTCGCATTCTCAGCCAATCCAATTCGTCTAGCATAATCTAGCCGCAACCAAGTCCCATTGGAATGATTCCAGGAAGCTCCTACACCCCAACCTTTTAGTGTAGTACCACCAGAATACCCTTTATTGTAATTGACGTGGCCCATATCAAAGAAAGTAGATAATAGCAAACCAGGTACTTTGGTATGATATCGAAGCTCCGCACTAGCTTGATACCCTTCATCTCCGGATCCTTCCCCTTGTGGATACGCCCTCACACCATTGGCACCGCCTAGATAAAATTGTTCGGAAGAATCTAATGCACTAGCTGCTTTTTGGCCTTGAAACTTCACCAGCATATCCCAATCCTCATTCCATCCATGCAAGAAATTTCCATTCAGTACGGCTTTGGTAAATCGCCCTTGACTGGCAATACGCAATGGTACATCCCCTACCCGAGCACTATCGCCAATCATTTGACCTGCATAAACAGTAATATCATAATTCATCCGTGTCTTACTGTGATTAGCCAGTCCGTTCACGCCAAAATAAAAGCTTTGGCTGTGCTTTTTCACTTCATAATCAAAAGCCTTCATTTCATCTTTAAGTTTTCTATAGGTCCAGCCGTAATTGATCCCCATGCGAGATTGGCTAGTTTTATAAATAGGTGTCACCCCGTATACTCCAACAGAATACGCATCCCCTACGGCTCCCATGTCTGCGTAACGACTTCCTAGCTCATAATCAGTCTTGCTCAGAGAAATCCCTATTTTTGTTCCATCATCCCCAGTGAGCTGTTCATATTGCAAACCATAATTATGCTGTTTCTGATTAGACATTGTCATCGAAGCGGTTAATCGATCCCCTTTACCTTGCGTTTCATAAAAACTACCAGAGAATCCATAGCGATAGCGCCCAGAAGAACGACTTCCATAGTTTTCACTATAGAGAATAAAACTTTCCCGCTTTCCATCTTCTACAGGAATCACAATATCCGATTCCCCTACCGATTGCCCAGGGCGAAGTATACAACCTGCACGAACACCGCCTAAATCAATCACGTTATTCAGTACAGTTTCTAACTTTTTCCCATCAATAATTTCTCCTTCATGCAAAGTAGATAACAAGCCTTGGATAGTTGCATCTTTCACATGGCTTCGATTATCCAACTGTATCTTCCCATATCGCCCTGGTTCCACTTTAATATGAATCGTTCCATCGTAACTTTCCTGCTCAGGTAAATAGGCCGTAGCTGCTGGAAGTCCCGCTTTCCGATAACATTCCGTCACTTCTGCAACAGCCAGTTGCAGATCCTCCATCGTAATATCTCGATTATTATATTTCTTTTCGATTTGGGACAAATTCTTCTTTGCTTTTCTCGGAACGTCATATCCTTCCACATGTAATTGATTCAGATGGAAGGATGTTTGCGATTCCATATTTGCGTCATCTTCTCTTGTCTGCAAAATAACAACATCATTTCCATCCACAACCTTTTGCCCTATAAGGAATGGATTTGGTATAGCTGATGCTGCCATGACATATGGTCCATAACATAAACTCGCCAAAATTGTCCTACTCGATATTGACTATTATCTTTTACATCAACAAGAATTTTATCTCCCCTAGTCATTGGTGCTGAAAGATGCAATGCTTCAGCAGAATCAAGAAATCGTAAATCTCTTCCCACATAAGGAATTAAATCTTCCATTTTAATTGCATGATAATAACTCTCTTCACAAAGTCCGATCAATCCAAAATCCATTCTCACTGTCGCTCCGCCATACACAAAGTAAAAAGTTTCTCCATGATTACCTACAATTTTATAAATTGTACCATTCAGACTATTTAAGCCTTCCAACTTTTGTTTTCCTACATAAACACCAGTACACATAGATGAACCTTGAAGCCTACCATTTCTTGGTGAGCTATATATATTCTTATGTGTAAAAATAAGTGCATTTTCCCCCTTCACAAATGTGCATTGATTATTTGTCATTTTGGTATAACCTTCTCCACGTGCTAATGAAGGACCTCCAGCCCGTGCATTATAATAAGAGCCAATTTTAACCGGTTGACTAAATTGCATAGCCTCTACAGTTCCTCCCAAACTCGCCATAGTAAGCAATGTTAAAATGATAAAATTTCTCCCATATTTCACTTTCATAAAGCACCTCCAAATTTCGCATCTGAACTACTCTAAAATTGAAACCACTTGATCCTAATAAGAATGAAAATAAGCGTTTATCTTGTCTATAGGCATTATACATGTTTATAGCATGTTGTTCAATGCCTAAAGACATGATAATTTATTTTTAAAGGGGGGGATTTAGTGATGGATATTGGAGCACGAATTAAATACTTCCGTATTAGAAATGGTATGAGCCAAGAAAAATTAGCTTGGGATGCTGGGATCAATCCAGCTTTTTTAGGTGAACTGGAACGAGGGAAAAAGAGTCCTACAGTCAAAACATTAGAGAAAATAGCCTGTGCTTTACATATCAATCTATATGAGCTTTTTATCGGTCCTGACAAGATTTCTTTAGAAGATAACATGCTATTGCAACAAATAACGCAACAACTTCGATTGCAACCTACAGACACCATTCAAAAAATTTCACTGATCATTCAAACCATACTAGACATAAAAAAATAACAAGCTCTTATCACTTTAGAGCTTGTTATTTTTTATTATCTATCTTTCTTTTTAAATAATGTCTAAAGACATTATTTAATGAGTGATCATCATTTAGATTTTGCTCTCCTATCTATGTCACCACTGCATAATCAAAAAACTCCTCCATAGAATATTTGATATGATCCCCCTAAAGCAGACAAGGTAAATAACCAAACTGCTTTAGGGGGATTTTTTTATGGCCAAGAGGAAACATACAGCAGATTGGATGCTTGACAGAGTGAGAGAATATCTTTCCGGCAAAGGATCTTACCGACAAATCGCCAGAGCGAATGGGGTATCCGAGCGGAGTCTTCGTGGCTGGGTAAGAAAATACGAGAAACAGGGCGAGGCCTCTTTCATGGATAGAGCTGGGAACGCAAGCTATAGCAAGGAATTCAAGGCAAGCTGCGTCCTTGCCGCGCTACGTGGCGAGGGCAGCGTTGACGACATCGTAGTGAAGTACAACATTTCAAGCCATTCCGTTCTCCGGCACTGGATGAAGCAGTATAATGACCATATGGAACTTAAGGACTACGATCCAAAACGGGAGGTCTATATGGCAGGAGCAAGAAAGAAAACATCGCTTTCGGAGCGCAAGGAGATTGTGGAGTATTGTCTATCGCATGGCAAGAACTACAAGGACATCGCCGCGCACTATGACGTTTCCTACAGTCAGGTATACGATTGGGTGAGGAAATACGTCGCTGACGGGGAAACTGGCCTTATTGACCGGCGCGGGCATCATAAAACCGACGAAGAAGTTGACGAGATGGAACGCCTTCGGCGTGAGAACCAGCACTTGAAACGGCAGCTTGAGGAACAGGAGAGGCTGGTCTATTTCTTAAAAAAATTGAAAGCCCTGGAAGGGAGGTGAAACTCGGCAGGCTGCGCCATGCCATAACCTATGAAGCAATCCAGCAGTGCCACGCAGAAAAGGGCTGGGGCATTTGCTGGCTGTGTGGTCAGGCAGGTATTACGAGAGCATCCTATTATCAATGGCTGAAGCGAGATGTCCCAAAAGCGGAAAAAGAAAACGAGATCATCGCCCAACTGATCCAAGAGTATGATGAACGATTCCACCACATCCTGGGCTATCGGCGCATGACTGATTGGATCAATCGCCTGAACCACACGCATTACAGCAGGAACCGCATTCATCGACTCATGAAGGAGCTCAATATCCATTCCGTGATCCGGTGCAAGAAGGCAAAATACAGAAGGGCCACACCAGAAGCCACATCAGAGAACATCCTTCACAGGGATTTTCTGGCAGAACGACCGAACCAGAAGTGGGCAACGGACGTGACAGAATTCAAATGGTACGAAGGATCAGCCGTCAAAAAGCTCTATTTGAGCGCCATCCTCGATCTCTATGACCGGTCGATTGTCGCCTACGTCATAAGCGGACGCAATGACAATAAGCTGGTGTTTGACACATTTGAGCAGGCGATTCGCAAAAATCCGGAAGCACACCCGCTGTTCCACAATGACAGGGGGTTCCAGTATACCAGTAAAGCATTCCAGTTCAAGCTCTCGAAGCAGGGTATGGAGCAATCCATGTCCCGCGTTGGGCATTGCATCGACAATTGCCCAGTGGAAGGTTTCTGGGGAATTGTGAAGACAGAGATGTATTCCCTGAATAAGTTCAGTGGCGGCGGCGAGCTGCGTTTGGCCATCGACCAATACGTCCATTTTTATAATTATGAACGTTTTCAGGAGCGATTTGGAGTAAGGACGCCAATGGAAGTTCGCATAGCAGCTCTGCACGCGAAGAACCCGGAACAGTTCCCGATTGCCGAGAACAAACGGATTCAGAAATACAAAGCAAAATTCGCGGCATAACAAAATGCCGCAAATCCCATGTTGATACTAAAACACCAACATGGAACTTACGGCTATAATTTTTTAGATATTTGCCATGTCTACCTTGACAGGGGCTGATCATGATGAGCGATAGCCTTTTTATAGGAATCTCTATTAGTCTTTATAAGGAACGATGGAAGCGCAGTGTGCCATGACGGTGATGGTGTAGTCTTTCTTGCCTTCGTCTTCCATTTTCTTCTTGGCGATCTCCCATGCTTCCTCGACGGTAGCGACCGGGATCTGGTTGGTCTTCCGGATGGCTTCGAAGTTCTCCGGCTTGGTGACCAGGATGATGGTGTACTGGTGGGTCATGCAGAAGAGGTTGAATGCGACGAAGAACGGGATGGTGAAGTGTTCACGGAGAGCCTTTTCCATATCGGCTTCGGTTTCATACTTGAAGCTGTCGAGATAAGCGGCCGGTTCATAGATGTCAGAGGCTTCCATGATGGCGATGATGACGCCGCCTTTCTTGGTGACGACATCGGATGGATCGTAGCACTTGCTGCCCTGATAGAGGGAAACGTCTTTCGGATAGCCGCCGGCGCAGGCAAAGACGATGTCGGCTTTGTCGGTGTAGGGGACTTTCTGGGTCTTGTAGACGAGCTTGGTGCCTTCGAGCCATGCTTCGTAGGGGTCACCGCCGACCATGCGGCAGATCTGGCCTTCGGAATTGATGACGGAGTGAACGAGGAAGGCTGGTTTTACCATGTCGGAGGCTTCCTGCATGTCGTCAGATACCGGGTTGTCATCGAGGAGGGTGGAGCGGGTCTTCGGATTGATGCCGGAGCCGAATTTTTCACCGAGAGCGTGGCAGTGGTTGATCTGGATGGTCTCATCTCCGGCAACGCCCGGGAGGATCAGCTTGCGGCCGCCGCCGTAGCCTGCGAAGAGGTGCGGGGTGATGCCGTCGACGACGATGATCTTATCTGCTTCGACGGCGTGCTTATTCAGCCAGACCGGAGTGCCTCTCTTGGTATCGCCGACATGGACGAGCTCGTCCATCTGCTTGCAGCGGTGCTGGTAGAGCTTCACGCGATGGGTTAGCTCTTCACCGACGACAGCGATGTCTTCTTCCGGAGTCTGTTCACGGTGGGTGCCCTGCGCGAAGAGGATGCAGATGTCATCATCCGGGATGCCGCCGCGGTTCAGTTCATTGACGATGTGGATGACGTACTGATCGGAATGGTTCCAGATGCGGGTGACGTCAGCGCAGACGATGCAGACCTTGTCGCCTTTGGAAACGACTTCCGTGAGCGGCTTGCTGCCGATCGGGTGACGCATACATTCCAGGGTAGCGGCTTTAACGTCGCAGGCCGGAGTCGGGGCGCCTTCGAGGATGTCGAGGATGTGTTCTTCCGGCAGGGAAACTTTCTGGGTGGTCTTGCCAAAGCCGAATTTAAATTCTTTTAACGCCATAGGGTTCCTCCTTATCACGAATCAGATGAAATCGTTTTTCTATTATAACACGATATTTATGTTTATTTCATCTCTAAAAAAGAGAAATGAAAATGGGTTCAAGGTTAGCCCATGGGGCGTGCGGTCCCTTGATTGGGGATGAAAACTCTGCTCGAATGAGGAATGAAGGATTAGGAATGAGAAATTAGGAATTAGGAATTAGGAATGAAGGTGGCGGCTTCGCCGTGAATATATATGGGGCGATGCCCGATTAAGAATCATTCTCACCCCTTCCTCTGGAAGGGGCAGACGTGCGAAGCGAGGCGGGGTTTGAAGTGGTAAACTAAAATTGGACACAGAGGGGGTAATCTTTAGACATACAGTGT
>ERZ773202.1955-NODE-1955-length-11811-cov-56.672338_pt1 | contig 11811 bp, 10 predicted proteins | sample MGYA00580998_ERZ773202 | MGnify/ENA primary metagenome ERZ773202 (study PRJEB29015, sample SAMEA2737803) | human gut metagenome | biome: human gut; feature: human-associated habitat; material: faeces | place: China | collected 2012 ...
GATAACCAGTAAACTTTCCTCATTCTTCTCTCAAACACTTTTTATATGTACTTTCGAGGAGGGAAAACATAGGTTCTTATGTGCTAAATCATAGTTTCTCGGGTGCCAGGTTATAGCTTCTCGGATAACAGGTTCTCGTCTCAATCCGTAACCCCCTTTTTCTTCTTCTTCCTTTCTCATAAAAAAATAACACGGACAAATTGAATTTGTCCGGACAAATTGTCCGGAGCGTCATAACGTATTGTTTTTCTGGTACTTATAAGACTGCCGGACAACCATCCGGACAAATTCAATTTGTCCGTGTTTAAAAAATATTCCCGTTAAATTCTTTGGTGTCTTACCCGTAATCCATTGATTATTAGTTAATTCGTAATAAAAATGCTAGTTTTAAACAACTTTGTTTAAAACAACCTTGTTTAATTTGTTTTTTTGCTATCTTTGCAGAAGTTCTGTATCTGCTGCCAATGTAACCCGCCTCAAGAAGTCCTTGATGGTGAAAGATCTGATTACAATACCTGCTCCTAAGCATCTGGAAATGAGTGACCCCATCTTGGCGTTGTGGCTCAAGAGAAGAGTGTGGAAGGAAGCATAAAAGGATAAAGCCCCTTCTGTATTCCGGGTATATGAAAACCTGGAATGCGGAAGGGGCTTTTCGGGGATTTACCTTTTCTTATTTAAAGAACCTGTTAAGCTGTTTGATGGCCTGGTCGAACTGCTTGGCTGGCAGGTGGTAGTTCTTCACTGGATTCATGTGGGCATCATAAACATCCAGGGCACCATCGGCAGTCTTCTCCAGAATGGTGTCGTTGTTGATGATGAAGGCATAGTTCAGATTGCTGCCTACTACATGCCACAGTCTAGGCGTCTTATCTGTCATCATTCTGCCCATCGAATAATCGGCAGGACTGTTCTTTCATAATAGATAGAATCCTTTCTAGACATTAATCCTTAGATTTTAACAGAGAAAAATACTTATCCAGAACCATCAGCGAGATGATATCCTCACGCTGCTTATCCTTGAATTGCTCTACATATTCATGAGCGTGGTTGATGATAGCTTGCGCTTCATCTGGATGAGCAGTATAATAGTCCATCTTTTCCTCAAGATCAGAGAAATCAGGCTTTACTTCTATATAATGATAGTCTGGCTTCAGAGTTCCTTCCATAAACCAAGTTTCATAATATGGCTTAGGCATCACGGCGATGGAATTGGAAGACATAATCCATTTCAGATTGCTTGCCACGTCATTTCCCTCCAGCGCCATCACGTATTTGTATTTCAGATGGTCGTAGATGGAAATCTTGTCGCTCTTCCATTCTGGCTTAATCAGATCTATGGTTCCGATATCGAAGCGAGGATTTCCGAAAAACTTCTCTACGAATTGCACACGGATGTCCTTGCAGGCTATTTTTCCTCTGAAGATAGCCTGGTCTTTTTTTTCAGCAAACGAAAGCTTATCCTTCACGAAGATGAAATGGCGTACCTTGTCCATCTTGAGCAATACGGAGTTCTGGTTTTCTCCATGAATTGGGCGGCTTTTTACAATGGTAGGAATATCTTCCACATACGTGATGTCACCAGGGAGGAGATTCCATTTGTTATTGCCGTCAAAACAGCGGGCATATTCCAAAGTATCCAGATAATATACCTTCTGGCGGGTCATCGGCTGTTCTGCAACTTTAACTGCTTCTTTGTCCCATAAATCTTTGTTGAGAAGGATATTATCTTCTGTAAGCTTGTTGTAGTAGTTTACCCGGTTCAGGATATAATCGTAGTCTTTGCGTTTCTTGGCTTTGTCAAGTAAATGCTGCCCCCTCCATATCAAGATGCAGGCAGGTGTATACAGACGAGCGTATTCCTTGATGTAATACCAGGGTTTGCTGTTTTTTCCGCTATGGAATTTATATTTCAATTTTTGAATATTCATAGGATTTCTTTTTGTTTATGAAAACGATGATGATGTTATTGGGTACAAAAATACGAAATATACTTTAATCTTGCAAGAAAATGGATAAAAAAAGCAAGTATCAATGAAGGAAGAAAGATAATCTTCCTAAAATTTGGCGTTTCTGATAGTTTTTCGTATCTTTGCAACCTATGAGATACTAGGAAGGTATCTTGTTAAAGAATATAAAAGAATTGTATGTTAGAAGTACGTGATAGATTAAACTTCGAGGATTATCTGGATTCACTCTTGAATAGCGTAGAGAGTGATGACTTGGAGTTTAAAAGTGCTGCCGGTGGATTTCCTGGTAGCTTTTGGGATACCTATTCAGCCTTCGCCAATAGCGAAGGAGGAGTTATCGTGCTTGGAGTTATAGAAAGAAAAGGTAAGTTCTATATAGATAATCTATCTGATGAACAGATAGAGAAATATACCAAGGACTTTTGGAATAATGTGAATAATCGAGCTACGGTTAGTTGCAACCTGTTAAAAACAGAAGATGTCGTGGTAGAAGATTACAATGGTCACAAACTTATGTTATTCTTTATTCCTCGTGCATCTAGAGAACAGCGTCCTGTTTATAGAACGTCTCAACCCTATAATGGTACTTTTAAGCGCAATCATGAAGGTGATTATAAATGTACGGAGCGAGAAGTGCAGCGTATGTTTTCAGATGCGAATGTTTCTAATCCCGCTGATAGCCGCATTTTGAGAAATTATTCATTGAATGATTTAGATATGGAGTCTGTTGCTCAATATCGACAATTATTTAAGTTAGCAAAGCCAGACCATCCTTGGTCTGTTTTGTCTGATTTTGAATTTCTTAAAAAGATAGGTGCTTATCGTACTGATCGTGGAACGAAAGAAGGAGGTTTTACTGTGGCAGGAGTTTTGATGTTTGGTAAAGAAGATGCCATTACTGATAATGAATGTTGCCCTGACTTCTTTCCTGATTACCAAGAAAAGCTGTCAGATAATCCTGAGATACGATGGACCAATCGTATTTGTCCTGATGGAACTTGGGAGGCAAATTTATTCCAATTCTATCTTCGTGTTCTTCCAAGGTTATCAGCGGTCTTGCCAAAACCTTTCATCTTGGAGGGCAATATTCGTCGTGATGAAACTCCTGCGCATGTGGCTGTTCGCGAAGCTCTGGTGAATTTTTGTATTCATACCGATTATTCGGAAAATGCAACAATGGTAGTGCGATTGTATAGCAATAAAATTGTTTTTACTAACCCGGGAACTCTGTTGGTTTCTAAAATGCAATATTATGGAGAAAGTGCTAGCGTATGTCGCAACAAGACTCTTCAAAAGATGTTTATGTTGATTGGCTCTGCTGAAAAAGCGGGAAGTGGAGTTGATAAGATATTGGCTGGTTGGCGATTTGCAAATTGGAGAGCACCTATGTTGAGAACATTAAGTCAGCCAGACTTAGTGGAACTCACAATGATGATGGAGTCGATGATGGATGAAGGAACAAAGGAAAGATTGGTTCTGATATTTGGAACAGAAGTTTTTTCTTTGGGACATGAACGCCTGTTGACTCTTAATGCAACTTGTACAGATGGATATATTACAAATGAGAGCTTAAGGGTTGTCCTTAACCAGCATAAGGCAGAAGTTGCCGATTTGTTGAAAGATATGTGTAAGCATAAATTGCTGGTTCAAGAGGGATATGGTAGAGGAACCAAGTATCGGTTGCCTATGACTGGTAATATTGCAAGCTCCGAACCTAATATTGCAAGTTCCGAGCCTAATATTGCAAGTTCCGAGCCTAATATTGCAAGTTCTGGGGCTAATATTGCAAGTTCCGAGCCTAATATTGCAAGTACTCGTGTAAAACAAAGAATGCCTTATCAAAGCTTAAAGGCTATGATTTGTACTGTTTGTTCTGAGTGGATATCTTTAGATGAATTATCGGCAATTGTAAGGCGAGACAAAATTTATTTGAGAAATTTTATAATTCCTAAGATGTTAGAAGATAATAGTCTGGAAATGCTATTCCCTGGCGTTCCTAACCATCCTAGGCAAAAATATAAAAGTACTGTAAACAAATGAAGATAAAGATAAATCCAAAATACGAAGAGATGAGAAGTTTCATCGAGCGCATCCCGGATGTGTTCGAGCAGGAGGGACGTTGCATCTTTGAAGGAAGAAATGTTATCAAGGCTTTTCATGTAAAGTTTGATGGAAAAGAGAAAGAAGTTGTGGTGAAGAGATACAAGCAGCCTAATTTCATTCAGAAGATAGGATATAGCTTCTTCCGCTCTACCAAGGCTTTCCGTGCCTATGAGAATGCCCTTAGGCTGATGGCAGATGGCTTTGCCACTCCCGAAGGCTTTGGATATATTGAAACGAGGGTAAAGGGACTTATTGACTATTGCTACTTTGTCTCTGATATTGATAACAGTATGCCTATCAACGATCAGTTGAACTCCCCAGAGGAATTCAACAGGGTGATGGCGGCAGATTATGCGCACTTTGTGAATCGATTGCACCAGAAAGGCATCATCGATATTGACTTGAATGCCGGCAATGTGCTGTATCAGCTTCAGGCTGATGGTCATTATACGTTCTCGCTTATCGATATCAATCGTATGAGGTTTTACTCAGGCTATCCGCCGATGAAGGAATGTGTGGAAAACCTGACGAGGTTTACCGGAAGAATGGATGTCTTCGAGTGTGTGGCACGAGAGTATGTGAAACTGCGGGGAATGGATGAGAAAATATTACAAAAAATAATAGGAGCAAAGAAGATACACGATTGGCGATGGGTACATCGCAAAAGTATCTTGCATTATTTTAAACGCAAAAAGTTAGGTTTATGAAAACAACATTATTGATTACGACTTACAATTGGCCTAAAGCCTTAGAACTCGTGTTGTATAGCGTGTTGCATCAGCATGTTATGCCTGATGAAGTTGTTATTGCTGACGATGGTTCTACCGAAGAGACTAAAAAACTGATAGACCGTTATGCTGAAAAAATGCCAGTACCGGTAATTTGGGTTTGGCAGGAAGATAAGGGATTCAGAAGAACTTCCATTTTGAATAAGGCAATAGCAAAGGCTACGGGTGATTATATCATCCAAGTTGATGGAGATGTTGTTTTGAGTTCTCATTTTGTAGAAGACCATATAGAAATGGCTCAGAAAGGATGTTTCGTCTGTGGAAGTAGAGTGCTGCTGTCTGCCCAGATTTCCAAAAAGATTTTGGATACAAAGGTAGTCAATGTGAATCTTTGGAACATGCCTTTCAGTTATGTAAGCAATAGCTTCCGTTCTCATGTGTTCCGCAGATTGCTGGCTTTTCGCTATGCCCGTAGAATCGACCATCTCAGAGGTTGCAACATGGCTTATTGGAAAGAGGATGCCATCAAGGTAAATGGTTACAATGAGGATCTGTTGGAATGGGGACATGAGGATGCCGAGTTTGCCTACCGCCTGCATTTTGCTGGCGTTCGGAAGAAGGCGCTGAAGATGGGAGGAATCATGTACCATCTTTATCACAAGGAGGCGTCTAAAGCTCAAGAGAACATGCATAAAGATGTTTTGAACCAGGTGAAGAAGGAGCGTTTGGTTCGTTGCACAAATGGTATCGATCAATATTTATAGAGCATAGATATATGGATAAGACAAGTGTAGAACAAGAGCAGGGAAATGGCATCTCGGTGGTTATTAATACCTATAATGCCTCCTGCCATCTTCAGCAGGTGCTGGATACAGTGAAGGGCTTTGACGAGGTGGTTGTCTGCGACATGGAAAGTACCGACGATACCTTGGATATTGCAAAGCGTAATGGTTGCAAGATAGTTGTCTTTCCTAGAGGAAACTATCAGATTTGTGAACCGGCACGTCAGACTGCCATAGATGCTGCTTCCTGCAAGTGGGTATTGGTGGTTGATGCTGATGAACTGGTAACTCCAGAACTGAAGGAATATCTTTATTCCCTGATAGAGAAGGAGAATGCTCCACAGGGTTTGTATGTTCCACGCAAGAGTCGCTTTATGGGACGATTCATGCATTGTTTCTATCCCGACTATCAGTTGCGTTTCTTTATCAGGAAGGATACGGTATGGCCTGCTGTCATCCATGCCGACCCTATTATCAAGGGCAGGATAGAAAAGATACCAGCAACCCATGCAGATATGGCTTTGGTTCATCTGGCAGACGACAGCATTGCCAGCAGAATGGGGAAAATCAACCAGTATACAGCTAACGAGATAGAAAAGAAGAAAGATCGCAATTATGGAATGGCAGCTTTGTTCTATCGTCCGTTGGTGCGTTTCTTCCGTGCTTATATTCAGAAGGGTGGCTTCCGTGATGGTAAGGAAGGATTTGTATGTGCCTGCTATGAAGGCATCTATCAGTTTGTTGCTGTCAGTAAGATTATAGAAGATCGCTTGAAACATAAAAAAGGTAAGTAGCAGTTTTGGCTACTTACCTTTTTTGTTTAATGAATGGTATTGTTATTTCTGATTTATTTTCCTTCGATAAAGGTCATTCCGCCTGGACCTACTTCATCACGGCAGCGTTTTAACAACTTGGCTGGCGTTTCTTCGCCATCATCGAAAGGTAATGCTACTACCGTTTTCTTGCCATAATAGTTTGCCATACCTCGGTTAATCCAATAACCTGGATAAATAGTGATATCATGGAAGGCATCGGATGGCATCTTTACGGTAAGCGGATTTAATACCAGATGATCTGCCTTGCTTTGCTTTACGGCAATTTCGCGCTGCTGCATTTCTAGATCAAACTTCTGTGCTGTTCCTCTACGCAGCAAGGAGAGTGTTCTGTTGGTAGTAGTTGGCTTTGCTGTGATAGAAAGTACCAACACAAGCCAGTAATATACCGGTAGCCATCTGAAGTATTTATTATATTTCAGTCTGATTGCCTCTGTCAAGTTTACAATAGCAACGCTTATTGGTTCCAGATTAGCCGCTCTGCGCTGAAGAGCACCAGAAAGATAGTAGATATTGAAGCAAATCATCCACAGATGCACATAGAAGTATACATTCTGTGTTCTGTCTGCTCCTTTGGTTCCCATGGCATAGCTGTTTGGAAAAAAGAAGGCGCAATAAAGTAGGAAAGAGATGAGCAGATAAAGCCATGGATGAGAAAACCTAAAGTGGGATGCCTTGGCTAATCTTGCAAGGAAAGGTATGAGAATGGTAAACATGAGTATTTCTGTGATTTTAATGGCATCAGCGAGAAATTCTATGCCCTTTGCTATCGCAATAAAGAAGGCTGAAACCACATTCGGTTGACTGGTGACTGTGGATTGGCGGACAGTATTGCCTGGTGCAAATACACTGAAAGCAAAAGCGCAGGCATAAATGATAAGGATAGAAAGCAAGAAGAAAGGAGTCTTCTTCCTCTCCACCCACATCCATACGATTGCCATAAAGAGAATGGCTGGCATACCCAGACCGGTAACAAAGTTGCCGCCGGCAATGAATATGGCGAGTGCTGCGGAAACCAGCGTGATGATGATTTTCGCTATGATAGATTTTGTAAGATGGAATTCGATGAGTAGGGAGGCAAGAAACAAAGAAATACTATAATATAAGGTATAGTACATCGCTCCGTTATACCAGCAGAATGCATCGTAGAACGACCATACGAACTGTACGGTCATTAATACAAATAGAGTAGAAATGAAAGTGTATTCCAATTTGCTGATATGTAGCAATCTGCGTAATATTGTGTATCCCAGTGTATAGGTGGAAAGAATTAGATTTCCCAATAGAATAATCGGTACAAGCCAGTATTTGCCAAAAATTCCAGGTTGTAATGCCATCAGGAAACATGCCGAATAGGTACCCTGCCATGTCTGGTAGATATGCATGGATTCAGCCCAGGCCGCCTGAATACATGCCCCAAATGAATGGGTGGCAGTCCAAGCCTTGTAGACAGGAGCTCCGAATACATAGTCATCTGCAAACTGATGGAGATAGGGACCTATTGCCACAACAGGGATGACGGATAAGATTAGAATACAAATCGCCAATATCGTATGGCTTTTTAACAATTTCTGATTCATCGTATTATTGTTTTTGCTTATTTTTATATGTATAATAACAGAGAAACTTGTGCTTTCTTGCACTAATAGTTGTTAAATTATATAAATGCCGTTAAGACTAAAAGGAAAAAGCTTTCAAGAAAGGAAATGGACATCATGTAGACGAACCTATATGATGACCATGTCTTTTCTTGCCTCGAAATTGGCGATAGTCTTGACGATTTCTTCTGATATGTCATCGGATACATACGAGAAGTCCTTGCCGGTGCGGATGGCTTTGAGGAAGGAGAGGAGCATATAGCGCAACCCTTCTCCATCCAGCTGGTAGAAGTAGCGCTTGTTGTTCTGCGGATTCTCGTATCTCACCTCGAAGTAATCGGTCTTCCACCATGGGGCTGGTACGTAGATGTATCCCTTGGTGCCCGAGATAATCAATTCGCCTTCCGACTTCACGCCTTGACCAACCTTCAGCGAAGCTACGGCATGAGGATAGAGGAAGGATATCTTGGTAAAGGCATCATAGCGCTTTGCTTCGTTCAGGAAGTGAGTGGCTATCTGTTTGCTGCTGTATTCTGTGCCCAGAAGCTGGAAGATAGGCAGGAGTGCCGTCGGTCCCCAGGCGCAGATACTGTTCCATTCGTAAAGACTCTTCTGTGAATCCTGGGTCGGGTCAAAGTCTACGAGACTGGTGCAGGTTGCATCCACCGACATGATATCACCGATGATACCGCCCTTAGCCAAGAGTAAGAGTCGGTAATAGGCTACGGAATAGGCGGTCTTGATAGAATCCATCAAGACTACCTTCTTATTTTTTGCTATTTCCTTGAGTTCTTTCCATTGCTGAGGCTGAAGAGTGATAGGCGATTCGCACAATACGTGTTTGCCAGCTTCTAATGCCTCCTTTATTTGAGCATAGTGCTTGCTTGGGGCAGAGATAACATAGAGCGCATCGCTTTCATCCAGGAGTTCCTGAAAACTGGCTGCCTGCTTTTCCGCTGCCTGCAGATTCTCTGAGAGATATTGGTCGTTGAGGGAGAAAACCTTTCCTGCCTCTAGCCCATTGACATATTGGCTTTCCCGCTCTATCTTGTTGAGGATAGGCGATTCGCCAACCAGTCCGAGGCTAACCACCTGCTGCTCGCTTCTGATCTCCGTGCTCGATACGCCCTGAGTGCGGTCTAGATAAACCACCTTGCAATAGGCGTTGAGATAGTCAAACTTGCCTCTCCAGTCAGAACCTACGGTAAAGATATCTACGTCCAGTCGCTTGATGTCGTCAATCTTTTGTCCCTCGTATTCCTCGATGATGATTTCATCAGCAATGCCAGTGGCACGCACGGCTTCCACTCGTTCCATGAGGGATTGTTGTACATTGATTTTGCCACGCTCACGGTCGAAGGTATCCGAGGTTACGCCCACGATGAGGTAGTCGCCCAAAGCCTTGGCGCGCTCCAGGAGACGGATGTGACCATAATGAAGCAGGTCGTAAGTACCGTATGTGATGACTTTAACCATAAGTTTCTCTATCTTGAAAGTTCTCTATACCTTATTATATATATTATAGCAGTCCCTTTATAGCAGTCCCTTAGCCTGCATATCCTTCAGTGCATCAACGAGAGTGGTGTTGTCTTTTGGACTCAGGTTGCCGAGATGACCTACACGGAATATCTTTTCTGCCATGTCGCCACCATTAGGACATACCCAGATGCCATATTCGTCTTTCAGCTTCAGGAAAATGTCGTAGGCTGAGGCGTTCTGTGGATGCAGAGGAGTAACGGCATTTGACATCGATTGGGAAACGATGGTGAATGGCAGGTCCTTGATCTTGCTTCTAAAATCTTCTGCAAGCATTTTCATGCGCTGGTTCTCGCTCTCCACACCGCCATTGCGCTCTATCTCCTTCAGGCGGGCATGAATCTGCAGTAAGGTTCCTACGGCTGGGGTGAAAGGAGTCTGTCCACGCTCACCATTCTTCAAGGCATCCTTCAGGTCGAAATACATCGACTTAACATTGTTTGCCTCTACTCGCTTGATAGCCTCTGTATCGAGAATGATGACAGAGATGCCTGGAGGACATGCCAGTGCCTTCTGTGAACCCGTAATCATTACGTTCACGCCGAGTTCCTTCATGTTGAATGGGTCCGCGAGGAAAGAACTGATGGAATCTACGGCCAGGAAAATATGGTTGCGATGACAGAAGTCGCTGATCATCTGGATGTCGTAGAGTACGCCGGTAGAAGTCTCATGTAGATTGACGAGGAAGCCGGTGTAGCCTTGTCCCTCGTATGGCTTGAGGTCTTCTGCCGTGAGTGGAGTCCCCATCTCAAGCTTGATTTCTGTATGTGGAATCTCATGAATTTCACAGAGTTGTACGAATCGGTGACCAAAGCTACCGCCATTCACTACCAGTACTTTGTCGGCAGGAGTGAATACATTCATGACCACGGCTTCCATAGAGGCTGTGCCCGAACCTGTGATAAAAACAGTGCGGGCATCGTCTGATGCCTTGGCAAACTGCTTCATCAATTGTTCATTCTCCTTCATGATGGCGGAGAACTCTGCTGTTCTGAAATAAGGCACCTGCTCAGCGCCGATGGCTCTAACTTCATCGTTTGCCATCACAGGTCCTACTGTAAAATTAAGCATATCTTTATCCTTTTTTGATTCTTCCAAATGTCTTGATGCTGGTATATTTACGCCAGAGATTCAGCTTTCTCTTCTTCGGTACACCATGGCGACGGAGGTAGTCTTCTGCTCCGTCGAGCATGCGCTGGCATACGTTGCCGTCCAAATATGGATCGTAGTTGTCTACTATCCACTGTCTCTTGGCTATCGCCTCAGGGTCTGTGAGGGCATGGTCGTAGGCGGCAATCAGTTGATCAGGTTCCGTGATGTTTTCCCAGTAGATATCCTTGGATATGGTGCCGAGGGTGATTACTGGGCGAGAGAGCAGCAGGAACTCATAGATGGTAGAAGAGGTATCGCTGATGAGCGTATCTGCCATCAGCTGATATTTGGTTACGTTCTCTCCCTTGTCGATGAAGAGAACATCCTTCTTGGTTGCAGCCCATTCACGGTATTCATCTACCCATTCCGGGCGGGTAAGCGGATGGAACTTCATTACTATCAGGGCATTGCGCTCCTTAGCCAGCTTGCCCAGCTCTTCCTTGATGTAAGGAAGCGAAGTGAGTTTTGGCGAGAAGGTAGGAGCGTAAAGGATCAAGGTCTCCTTGCCGCTTTCCCTGAGCAGTTTCTCTCGGTCGGCATCATATTTATGCAGGTTTTCCTTAATCCAATCCTGCTTAGGCCATCCCGTTTCCAACACCTCGAAATCTCCATATCTCTTGGCCAGAGCCTCGAAGTGAGAAGTGAAGTAAGGACCTTGGGTGAAATAGGTGTCAAAGTAACGGCGGATAATCCAGTGATCTTTCTTCTCTGCGGCATAGCCGTGGAATACCTGTATCTTGACGCCTGGCAGATAGTAAGGCACAATGTTGCCTGGCACATAGATAGCCTCTGGCTGGAAGTCATAGACTTCTTGAATAGAGTTGGTCCATTTCACCTGGTCGGCATATGGAAAACTGTCTATCTTTGGTTTGTGGATATACCACAATATCTCGTGTGGCAAATGTTGCTTTGTCACATGTTCTTGTATTGGATTAAGTATGTCTATGGCATACTTGTTTTCACAGAAAAGAACTATTCTCATGATTCTTTAGGAATTACTTTACCATTTTTGATTTCATATCGCTTATCAAACTCCTCCCTGGTTCGCTTCCATCTGTTATGCGTCCATAAATAATAAGGTGGATTCCGGCGGATGGTTTCTTCCAGCATCT
>ERZ773202.1973-NODE-1973-length-11741-cov-60.326630_pt1 | contig 11741 bp, 8 predicted proteins | sample MGYA00580998_ERZ773202 | MGnify/ENA primary metagenome ERZ773202 (study PRJEB29015, sample SAMEA2737803) | human gut metagenome | biome: human gut; feature: human-associated habitat; material: faeces | place: China | collected 2012 ...
ACGGCTCCACCGGGTCCCCCATCTCAGATGGGGGCTTAATATACGAATACAGTTAGGAGTGAGGAGTTAGGAGTGAGGAGTGAAGGTACGGCGCATAAAATTAGGTGGCGCCGTGGAGTATGATATAAATGGCGGGCAAGTTGTTTTATATAATAGGGGGATTGGGGCGCTATATGAATGGTGCGCCCCTTCTACCACTTCTCACTTCTAACTAAGTCCAAAAGTTGACAAAACGCAATGCGAGTCACTAGTTACCTATATGCTTTTTGCCCCAATACATAGAAGTTCATGAAAGTGTAGAATTTCTTAAACTGGTATGGTAAAATGAAGCCAAAAATGCATTTAGCATCGTCAAATACACATCAGATGCGATAGAATTTTCTCCTTACGACGAGTAAGGCGTCGAATAAAACGGTATCCCGAAAGAGGGGGTTACATGAAATTAGCAGATAAACTGGCCAAGGCCGCGGGGAAGATGTCGCCTCGAAAGCTCATCCTTCTCTGCGCTTTCTTTGCGCTCATGATCTTCATCATCCTGTACAGCACACTGTCTTCCTTCGAAGGCAAGAAAGAAGAAAAGACGCCGGAAGTAGCGGGCGTCGCCGTCATCGAAGCGGCGATGGATATCTCGCCGCGTACGGTCATCACGGATGATATGCTGAAAGCCTCTGTCGTACCGGAAAGTCTGCTCCCGCCGGGGGCTTTGACAGACAAAAAGCTCATCGTCGGGCATAAGGCAGGCGTCACCATCCTTGCGGGCGATGTCATCACCAGGCGAAAACTTGATGTGTCGGCAGCCGCCGGTTTTCAGGGGCTCATCCCGGATGGGATGCGCGCGCTGTCTTTTGGCATCAATGACATTTCCGGCGTTTCCGGCTTTGCGAAGCCCGGCGACCATGTGGATATCCTCCTGATCTCCAGTCAGGACGGGAAGAACCGCGTCACTTCGAAGATGCTGCTCCGTGATGTCCTGCTGCTGGCCATCAATAAGTCCAGCATGGGTCAGGGCTACGTCGCGCCGAAGAAGGATGACAAAGACGGAAAAGATGAATCGAATGGAAATAAAATGCCGACCGCGCCGCGTCGCACGGATACGTCCTCGATGGGGACGCCCGCTGTCGCGACGGTCGCTCTCTCGCCCTATGATGCGGCGAAACTCACCGCTTCCCTGCAGGTCGGACAGGTACAGCTGATGCTGCGCCCGGCAGACGGCGCAGATGAGACAGAGTCGGTCGCCTACTACGTGATCCCGCTGCCGAAGCCGGATCCGCAGCCGCCGGCCGCTCCGTCCTACGCGCCATACCCGCCGCAGGGCGCGCCCCAGCCGCAGGTAGAGATCAGCGGGGGACAGACCGGCACCGCCGGCAGTGGTATCGAAGTCATTCGTGGTACAAGCGTAACGAGGGGGCAGTAAGATGAACGGAATGAAAAAAAGGATCGGACTCCTCCTCGCCGCTGCGATGCTCTCCTTCGGAAGCGCCTGCGCCGCTGAACCTGTCGAGGTGTCCCTGAATGAATCGAAATACATGGCCGCTTCCGGCATCACACGTCTTGCCGTCGGAAATCCTGCCATCGCTGACGTGCAGCTTCTCTCTTCGGGGGATTTTCTCCTCGTCGGAAAGAAGGCAGGGACGACATCCCTTATCGTCTGGTCAGACGGCGGGCGGCGCACCGAGTACACCGTGTACGTCGCGGGCAATGACCGCGGCATGGCGAGCGCCATCCAAGATGCCATCGGCTATCCGAAAGTCCATGTGCAGATGATGAAGGATCGCGTGATGCTCCGCGGCAAGGTCGAGAACCAGTATGAACACGACATCGCACTGAAGATCGCCGGCCTCTACACCGGCGGCGATGACTCCAGCGTGATCGACCTTCTGGAGATGGAGCATCCGAGCCAGATCCGCCTCGAGGCGCAGATCATAGAGATCAATTCGGACTATACCAAGAACCTCGGCATCCAGTACTGGTCGCAGACACCGGGTTCAAACAGCAGCTCCGACAGCAGCTCCGGCAATTCCAATAGCGGTATCACCGTAGGTACGGCGGGCCTCTTCTACGGAGGCGAGGATTTCTCCTCCACCCGAAAACACGGCGGCTGGCTGGGCTCTCATGTCGCGAATGTGAATGTGACCCTGCAGGCGCTCATCAATGAAGGCAAGGCGCGCATCCTTTCCCGCCCGTCCATCACGACCATGTCCGGGAAGACCGCAAACATCCTGATCGGCGGACGCATTCCGATCCCTGTCTCGGATGGCAATGGCAATGTATCCATCGACTGGCATGAATACGGCGTGAAGCTCAATATCGAGCCGGTCGTCGACTCGGAAGACAAGATCACCTCGAAGGTCCATGCTGAAGTATCAACGCTGGACTACAGCCATGGCGTCAAGATCGACTCCTTCAGCGTACCGGGCATCGCGACCCGCGAGGCCGAGTCCGAAGTCAATGTACGCTCCGGCATGACCATGGCGATCGGCGGCCTCATCAATTCCGAGGATGCGAAAATCGTATCGAAGATCCCGCTCTTGGGAGATCTCCCCATCATTGGGCGCTTCTTCCGTCATACATCGAATACCCGTGACAAGCGTGAGGTCATCATCCTCATCACGCCGACCCTCGTCGCAGACGATACCCCTGCGCCGATGAGCCAGCGCATGAAGGAAAGCTATGAGGCTGGCGAGCGCGTCGCCAGAAACCGTGAGCTTGTAGAGACGGGAAAGCCCGTTCCGCAGGGGACAGACACAGAGGAGCGTGACCTCTGGGGCGAAAAACCCGGTGATGATGACACCATCATCCTCGAAGAAAAAGCCCCTGCCAAGACGCGGTCCTACCTCTTGAAGACCACGGACATTCACGGCGAGCCGATCCTCGTCCCTATGACCGAGGAAGACTACGAGGCACAGAAAGACCGTTTGACCGTCGCCCGTCGGGAAAAGACAAAGCCGGAGACAAAGGCAAAGCAGGAAACCGCCCGGCCAGCCGTAAAGATACAGCAGCCCACCCGCACCGCCGCTGACGCCACCGCCCAGCGGGCAAGGATCAAGGCAGCGATGGATAGGTACTCCGGAAAAAGCACTGTCCTGAAAAACAGGTAAAAGTGGTGGGTTCAAGGTTCAGGTGCGGTGCAAAAAAATATGTGACTAGTCACTGGTAGCTAGGGATGAGTGGCTAGGGATTAGGTTTGCGATACGAGAAAACCGCTAGTTTCAAACCTCCGCGGCGCTTCCATCATTTTATGCGCCGCACCACCATTTCTCATTTCTCATTTCTAATTCAGTCGAGGCTTTCAAACGTAATCAAGGGGCGAGCCGCCCCATAGACAAACCCTGAAGTTTGAAAGCAGGGATGAGTAGCTAGGGATTAGGGATTGGGGATTAGGAGTGACTAGTGATTGGGATTTCTCTGGCATCGTCATCCCGAGCGCAGCCGAGTCATGCTATTAAGTTAAGCGGCAGAACGTTCTTGGCTCCCCATCGGGGGAGCTCCCCGAAGGGGTTGTGCAAGCGAACTGGATTTTTAGGAGTGAAGCGACGCGAAAATCCAGTGAGACGCCATTTCGAACGAAGTGAGATGAGGGGGCTACGTAGCGGTATTGCCTGAAAATGTTGGATATCGATAGCATCGGACTATTCAACATGGAGCGTTATACCGTTAGCATGCCCCTATTGCCTTCAGCACTTCCCCCGAAGGGGGAAGCAAGTCGTTACGGCGCTAACATTTTCCTTAACTTAATTCCTCATTTGAGCAAAGCTCTCATCCCCAATCAAGGGACGGTACGCCTCGTGGGCTAACCCTGAACCTTGAACCCTGAACCCTGAACCCTTCATTCTGATAAAGAGTCCTTAGAGACTTTTTATATATTCCGTTTCTATACATTTCATGAAAAGGAGGTGAAATCATTATGATGAACAGAGCAAAACAGATCTATGACTACTATGTCAGACCGGTACTCGGCGAAAAAGGCCAGGACATGGTCGAATACGCACTGATGCTGGCGATCATCGTCGGCATTGGCTGGCTGATCTATCAGCAGAGCGGAATTCAGACTTCGATTAATCAGGTATTCAGCAATTCTGCAGACCTGATGAACTCCGCAGCTGAGGGCTCCAAAAACACTAATACTCAATAGTGTTACTAATGGTACTTGCTGCATAGCAGGTGCCATTGAGAAGGGGCAGCCGCTGGGCTGTCTCTTCTCGATGGTATCTACTTTGGTAGACAGGTTCAACGGGTTCTATAGGTTCTATAGGTTCAAAGGGGTTCTCACCTTGTGTGAACAACGTGTTTTTCTAAAACTAAAAATTTTGCGGCGCTTTCCCATTTTTATGCGCCGCACCACCCCCGTTGAACCCATAGAACCTTCAGAACCCGCCGAACCTCTCGTCGAATCCGCCCAAATAACCAATAACCAATAACTAACAACCAGCAACAACCAACAACCAACATCCCCGAAGGAGGCGTGATGTCCATGGTAGGCCGCAAAGGCACGATCATTACTGTATTCAGCACGGCATATGCCGTAGGAAAGACGCTCATCGCCATCAATATGGCGGCGGAGCTGGCAAAGAACCGTCACACCGTCTGTCTGATCGATCTGGATCTGCAGTTCGGAGACGTGGCGAGTGCGCTCAAGCTCACGCCGGAGAAGACGATCGCAGACGCGGAGAGATCCATGCGCGAGCATCCGGATGACACCGTAGCCGCCGAGTATCTGACGCCCTTCTCCTCCGGCGGCGTCTCCTTCGATGTGATGGCGAATCCGAAGCTCCTCGAAGAGGCGTACAACCTTGACACGACGCTCATCCGTGACCTCGTCGTACAGCTCCAGCTCGAGTATGACTACCTCATCATTGATACGACATCGACCTTCAGTGCGCTCAATCTCTCCCTCATGGATCTTTCGACGGTGATCGACTTCATCGGCATCGTCGACTTCATCCCGACCATCAAGAACATGAAGCGCGGCTCGGATGCCCTGAAAGAGCTCGGCTATGATGACAATAAGATCCGCTACGTCCTGAACCGTTCGAATGCGCGCACCCGCATCAATGTCAAGGATGTCGAAGCAATCTTAGGTCACCAGTTCCACTACGTCATCCCGAATGATTTCCAAACGGCCGCCGAATCCATCAAGACCGGCGTCCCCCTCGTCCTTTCGGCGAAGGACACGCCGCTTGCCAAAGGCATCCGCACCATGGTGGACACCTATGAAGAAGACAGCGCCTCGCCGCAAAAGTCACAGGAGGGCGGCTGGCTGTCGAGACTGTTCTCGTGATAAGGCAGGTTCAGGACTTGCCCATAGCGTGTGCTGTTTGTGCAAAAGAGGTTCAGCGGGTTCTACGGGTTCAGAAGGTTCAAAGGGGTTGGTGCGGCGCATAAAAAGAAGCGCCGCGGAGTATTAAAATATACGTTGTTTACGAAAAATGAGAAACCTGAGAATCGTCAGAGCCTGCTCAGCCGACCAAAATCGGAGACGTATAAATGACTAGCTATAAAGAATTGTTGGCATGGCAGGTGGCGAGGAAACTCAAAGACTTGGTATATCGAGCAGTTTTGCAGTTGCCCAAAAATGAAGAGTATGCCTTGTCCTCGCAAATGCGAAGAGCAGTCGTATCGATTGGCTCTAGCCGAGGGGCAGGGGCGTGGGACGATTAATGATTATATCCATTTTCTATATATAGCACGAGGTTCGGCTTATGAGTTGGAGTCTCAGATCATATATTGCGATGACCTTCATTTTCTGACGCAAGAGTTATCCACTGAGCTTCATGATCAAATCAGGTATGACGTGTATCTGATCAACCGATTGATTTCTGCCCTGAAAAGAAAGCAGCAGGCTTATTTCCATGATGCCCGAGAAACATATGGGCAGTTAGAGGAAAACAACGAGTGTGGGAAAAATTAAAAAATGCGGCGCTATATACATATGATGCGCCGCACCACCCCCGTTGAACCTTCAGAACCTCTAGAACCCGTTGAACCTTTTAACTGGAGGCGAATTCCATGTCTTATCGTACAGTCCTCATCGAGAACAACCGCATGATGCTTGAGCGGCTGTCGAGCGTGATCAGAAACAGCCCGGGCTTCGAGCTGTCGGCAAGGTATCAGACCGCGGGCGATGCTCTGGGGCAGATGCAGGCATTCAGTCCGAATCTGATCCTTCTGGATATCGACTGCGAGCCCAATGTCAGTCTGCTTTCCGATCTCAAGAAGAATTGCGGGCAGGCCCTGATCATCTGTCTCTCCCGCCGCTGGGACTCGGAGGCGCAGGCAAGGCTGCTGCGCGGCGGCGCGCAGGGGTATATGATCAAGCCGTTCACGCCGGATGAGCTGCAGGCGGCGGTCAGGAATGCGGACCGCGCCTCGCTGCGCTCGTCTGCGCGTGTGATCTCCTTCTTCAGCCCGAAGGGAAAGAGCGGCAAGACGACATTGATCTCCAATCTCGCCGCGAGCATCGCCAAGAAGACGGGAGAGCCTGTCGCGATCCTTGACTGTGACCTGCAGTTCGGTGATATGGCGGTCTTTTTCAATCTGAATCCGCAAACGACCCTGGTCGAAGCGGTGCGGGATATCAAGTTCCTCTCGCCGGTGACGCTGAAGTCGTACTTCATCGATGCCAGAAGGAACCTGCAGGTGCTCTGCGGGCCGGCAAAGCCGGATCTTGCGGAGTCTGTCACGCTGGATGCGCTGACGCAGCTCATCCATATGACGCGGAGCCTCTACAGCTACGTTCTGATCGATCTGCCTTCGGGATTTTCCGACATTTCCGCGACGGCCTGTGAGCTCTCCGATGAGACGGTCCTGATGGCGATGTACAATGGCGGCTACGAGACGATGCATATGAAGCGCGCGCTGGAGATCTTCAAGGCATGGGACGACTACCGGGAGCGCATCTATCCGCTCTTCACCCGCGTCTCGCCGTTTGACGACGCGGAGAAGGAGCGTCTCTCCAAAGAGCTGGGCTATCCTGTCGCAGCCATCATCCCGAATGAATATGTCCGTGTCTCGGAGGCGGCTGACAATGGCCGCCTCGTCGTGGACGAGGATCCTGACAGCCCCTTTGCCAAGGCCGTCGATGCACTCGCAGAGAAGATCATTAGTAAGTAGTGACTGGTGACTAGTAGCTGGTGACTAGTGGCTGGTGACTAGTGACTGGTGACTGGTGACTAGTAGCTAGGGATTGGGGATTAGACGTTAGATATCAGACATTAGACTTTAGACTTTAGACATCTGAGGTCTGCCCTCCGGTCTTCGGGCATCGCCATGATGTATACTCTGCGGCACTTCTGATTTTTATGTGCCGCACCACCCCCGTTGAACCTATAGAACCTATAGAACCTGCTGAACCTCTTTCGCAAACAATCAAGGGGCAGCACGCCCTACGGGCTAACTCTGATTTCCAAGAAAGGAGCAAACCATCTATGATCTTTATCATCTCGCTGTTTTGCGCCTTTCTTTTCTTTTTCATCCTGTTCTTCCTGCTCGGTCATGCGCTGAAAAAGAAGCAGGTGGTGTCTGAGCGTCTGCAGCAGTATGCGGACTATCTCGATGTGAAGGAGACGGACGAGGAGCAGATCTCGACCGGGCAGAAGCTCCGCCATGCCTTCCGCAAGCGCATGCGAAGGGTCGGGGGAAGGAAGACCGCTTCGAAGCTCGATCTCATGATGCATCGCGCAGGACTGCCGCTGCTCGGCTTCGAAATGGTCGCGATCTCCTTCGGGGTAAGCCTTCTTGCTTTTCTCATGGCGCTCCTGGTCACAGGGGAGGGCGGCGCGGCGCTGCTCTTTGCCCTCCTTGCTTTCCTTTTCCCGTGGGGCTATGTGAAATACCGGATCGACAAGCGGCTGAAGGCGTTTCTCTACCAAATGGCTGACTGCCTGACGCTGGTCTCCAATTCTCTGAGGGCGGGCTTCTCCTTCCTGCAGACGATCGAGATCATTTCCAAGGAAATGAAGCCGCCCGTCAGCACGGAATTTGCCCGTGTCCTTCGCGAGACGAATCTGGGGAAGCCTTTGGACCGCGCGCTGATGGAGATGGACGGGCGTGTGGGCAGTCCTGACTTCTCGCTCATCGTCACGGCGGTGCTCATCCAGCAGCAGGTCGGCGGAAATCTTGCCGACATCATTGATATCATCCGCGATACCATCTTAGACCGCATCCGGCTGCGCGGCGAGATCAAGACACTGACCGCGCAGGGACGTATGGCAGGCATGATCCTTGCCGCTCTTCCGATCGCGATGGGGCTCTTCATGTACATCATGTCGCCGGAATATATGCGCCCGCTCCTCACGACACGCATAGGTCAGATCGCGATCGGTGTCGCCCTCGTGATGGAAGTCATAGGCTTCTTCATCATTCATAAGATCGTAGATATCAAGGTATAGAGGTTGTCGGGTTCAGGGTTAGCCCTTGGGGCGGGGCGTTCCTTGATTGGGAATAAAAAATTCACTTGAATGAGAAATTAGAAATAAGAAATGCGAAATGATGGTGCGGCGCATAAGAATGAAGCGCCGCAGAGTATAAATAGTGGCGATGCTCGAAGGCCGGAGGGCAAACGTCAGATGTCAGGTTTCAGAAGTCAGAAGTCTGATGTCTAAAGTCTAATGTCTAATCCCTAGCCACTAATCCCTAATCCCTAGCTACTAGTCACTAGCTACCAGTCACCATTCCCGTGAAAGGAGAAACGAAGCATCATGAAACGACAAAAAGGGCAGGATATCGTCGAGTTTGCACTGCTGCTGCCGATCTTTCTCCTTGTTCTCTGCGGGATCATCTATTGCGGCTTCATGTTCGGGGATTACCAGACCGTGCAGGGCATCGTGAGAAATGCGGCGCGCGAAGCGGCGGTGGTGGGGCATTATACCGAAAGCACAGATCCTTCACAGCCAATAAATAATTACAAGATCATCGCTGACAAATACAATCAAATTTTGAAAGAGCAGAATGTCATCACGCATCTGTATGTGCCGGACAGCCATGGCGTGCAGGTGTATGCCACCAATGAGGAAAATAAAAAGCCAGAAAACTCTGTTCATGCGACGCTCAGACTCGAACTTACCAAGAGTGATGTGTCATTTGTGAATTATATGCAAAACGTCGTCGGCATGCCGACAGAGTATGTGGTAAACTGCTTCATGTATGATGAGACAACGAAGATAAGCACCTAATGAGTAGCCCCTTGAAGAAGGGGCGCGCCAAAGGCGCAGGATAGAGTGCCTCGAAGAGGCACAATTTACTGTAGCGGTAAAAAGATATCAGAGATAGAAGTTTCACCGATAGATTCATATGACAGGTTTACCGCTTCGCAGAATGCTGACCCTTCGGGGTAATGCTATTAAGTTAGGGAAATTATTAGCACCGTAATGACTTGCTTCCCCCTTCGGGGGAAGTGCCGAAGGCAATAGGGGCATGCCAGCGGCCATCGAAAAATGTTGGATATACCGTAGTGCTGCCCCCTCAGCCCTCTGGGCAGCTCCCCCGATGGGGAGCCAAGAATGATTTGCCGCTTAACTTAATAGCATTGCCCTTCGGGGCAGTCCATCCCGGCCTTTGGCCGCCCCCTTCTCTAAGGGGGAACTTGTTACCGCTTATCTCAATAACTCCGCGAATCCATAAACAAATCTCCAAGGAAGGTGAAGACTTTGAAACTTCTGGAACGTCTTGGCCGCCGTGACGGCACCGAGAAAAAAGAACAGGCCGCTATATTTGCCGGCCGGACGAATAATGCCCACGAAGAGGGATACCAGGAGCTGAAAAACGGAATTCACCGGCGTATCGTCGATGACATGACCGCTGAGCAGCAGCAGGTCTTGGACGGCAGGCATACGCGCCAGGAGGTCGAGGCGGTCATCACTCGCTATGTGCAGCGTGTGGTCGAGGAGGATCCCTTTGCCGTTCCGCGCGGCGAGCGTTCGCGTCTGGTATCGGATATCTGTGATGAGATCTTAGGGCTTGGTCCGATCGAGCCATTCCTGAAGGATGATGCCGTGACGGAGATCATGATCAACGGGCCGAAGAAGATCTATGTGGAAAAGATGGGCAAGATCCATCTGACGCAGGCTCGTTTTCAGGATCAGGCACACCTGATGGCGATCATCGAGAAGATCGTGTCGCCGCTGGGCCGTCACGTCGATGAAGCATCGCCGATCGTCGATGCGCGTCTCGAAGACGGTTCTCGTGTCAATATCGTCATCCCGCCGCTTTCTCTGTCCGGACCGTGCGTGACGATCCGTAAATTCTCCCGGATACCGCTCTTGATCGAGGATCTGATCGCCTATGGCACCCTTTCGGAGCAGATGGCCTCATTCCTGCGCGCCTGTGTCAAGGCGAAGCTGAACATCATGGTCAGCGGCGGTACCGGCTCCGGTAAGACGACCACGCTGAATGTCCTTTCTTCCTTCATCCCCTCCGATGAACGCATTGTCACCATCGAAGATGCCGCCGAGCTCCGCCTTGAGCAGCCGCATGTCGTGACGCTCGAGTCCCGTCCGCCGAATATAGAGGGCAAGGGGGCGGTCACGATCAGAGACCTTGTGAAGAATGCTCTCCGTATGCGCCCGGATCGCATCATCGTCGGCGAAGTCAGAGGCGGCGAGGCACTCGATATGCTGCAGGCGATGAATACCGGCCATGACGGCTCGCTCACGACGGCGCATGCGAACAGTCCGCGCGATGTGCTCTCGCGTCTGGAAACGATGGTCCTCATGAGCGGCTTCGATCTGCCGGTCACGGCGATCCGCAGCCAGATCTCCTCCGCACTCGATCTCATCATTCATCAGTCCCGTATTCAGGACGGTTCCCGCAAGATCACCTACATCACCGAAGTGCAGCAGATGGAAGGGAATGTGATCGTCCTGCAGGACCTTTTCCGCTACCATCAGACCGGCTTCGATGAAAACGGCAAGTCGCAGGGCTCCTTCGTGTATACAGGTCTCCAGCCGCAGTTTCTCACCAAGTTCAAGATCCACGGCGTGGACGCACCGAAGGATCTCTTCGGCCGCGTGCCGGAGGGGGACTGGGAAGAATGACGTGAAGGGTTCAGGGTTCAGGTTGGCGGGTTCAGGGTTGTGGTGCGGCGCATAATAATATAGAAGCGCCGCGGAGTATCCATAGCGGCGATGCCCGCTTGCCGTATGCAAACCCCAAGCCTTAGCCCGTTTAGGACTATCTTCCAAACAACGTCTTGCTTTCAAACTTGTGGTATGGTGCACAAAAGGAAGAACCGCCGCGAGTTTTAGAAATCGTTTTTTTCGGGGGATGCGATGAGCACATACAGAGATCTCGATGTGTGGAAAGAGTCACGCGCTTTATATAAGCAGATTTATCGAATGGTTGAAGCACTGCCGAAAAATGAAGAGTACGGTATTTCTTCTCAAATGCGGCGGGCAGTGATCTCGATCTCTTCCAATATCGCAGAGGGCTCCGGAAGAGGAACGCTAAAAGACTACGTTCACTTTCTGTACAATGCTCGCGGCTCTGCTTATGAATTGGAATCGCAAATTATAGCATGTGCGGATGTGCATCTCACAGATAAAACCGTGTTAAAAGAATGTTATGGGCAAGTGCAAACGGTGATTCGCTTACTCAATGGCTTGATTGCGTCCTTGCTCAAGCGCTCAAATATGCTGCGGGAAGAGGATGTGGCATATGGGAACGAAGAAGAAACGTCAGTTTCTTCTTCGTTCCCTGAACCCTGAACCCTGAACCCTGAACCCTGAACCCTGAACCCTGAACCCTGA
>ERZ773202.1978-NODE-1978-length-11729-cov-4.789447_pt1 | contig 11729 bp, 10 predicted proteins | sample MGYA00580998_ERZ773202 | MGnify/ENA primary metagenome ERZ773202 (study PRJEB29015, sample SAMEA2737803) | human gut metagenome | biome: human gut; feature: human-associated habitat; material: faeces | place: China | collected 2012 ...
GCCATCGCGCCCTCCCCGGTGTCAAGAAAGCCTGTCCCTGCTTCGACGTAAAGGCGTGGCTACCATCCATCGGCCTTCCCCGATAGAAGCCATCGCCCCACGACAGCCCCATAAGCCTTTTCTTAGAACATCTCCAATCCCAGTCTGTAAGCCCACGACCTACAGATTGGGATTTTTATACTTTATGTCCTTTGTTTATGACAAAGTCAAGTTCATCAAAAAGAGTATCGATGGTTTTGTAGGCCCATTTCTGTATTCTTGTTTCATCCCAAACTATTTCATAAGGATTAGAAGCTATATTATAATCCATTGTCAGATGCATATCAGCAATGTCTATCCTTTCTTTTTTCTCTTCTTTATCCAAAGCTTCCTGAAAACTGCTTTGTAATGTATCCTCAAATTTCTTAGGCTGCTTTTCTTCCTTTATTCCCTTTTGTGAATAAGGATGAAAATGCCAATGAGGTTGAGGATGTGGCATATCTTTTTTAGGCAATTCTGTCCATTCCGCCCTAAACAATAGCCTCTCCATATCAAACACTTGAAAAGAAACGCTCGAAATAACAGGCTTTCTCTGTTTTCCCATGATGGTGTATCCAATAGAAGCATACAAGTTAAAGCCTTCTCGTATGGCAATTATAGGGACAGGTTTATCATGAGTGCTGCGCATTTGGTATGTAGCAGAATTGGCGTTGTAGTCCATAAATGTATAGGAGACAGAATCGTTACCGAATGTCTCCTTTACATCCAAGTTGCAACATTGCCTAATTTTTCCCTTCAATTTTTGGAGAATTCCTCTAACAAGGGCTGGTTTATTTTGTTTAGCAGCCATAGAGCCCCCTTACTAAGTGTTCACATTTATAATAGTCAAATCTAACTCCTGTTGCTATTTTCTTGCCATATCCAGCCAAAAGTTGTAGCGTAAAGTCCTCATTGTCTGAAAATCTTGGCAATGGAATATGATCAACAAACTTTTTTTCTAAGTTAAACCAATTTCCACCAGCTAATTGTTTGGAATATATCGCCAACAGAGTGTTAAAATACTCTGATGACAATATCGCAAGATAGGCATAGAGTTTATCTATTGGCATTTGCTTGTCTTTTGGCAACCATGCCAATCCTCTTTCTACAACAAATTGACCAGACTCATCAATCGAGAAATTAGATGAATTTCCAAATTCTGCAGAAACCAGTCTTATACCTGTGGTAAATTGCCAATCACGTGGACGTGTCAATGCCCACCATTGCTTAATACCACCAGCACGAGAGGCAAGTAATTCCTTTGAACCTATTATTTTCTGATAATATGTAGGAACTTTATCTTTAAGTTCTTCTTCGCTTAGAATATTCAATCCATTCTCATTGTATGGGAAAAAAACATATGATTCCTCTTGAAGAATATTGTTCTGCAAACTATCACTGTCAACGGACGGTCTAAAATATGCTTTTTCCGTGTCTCCCATCTTCAACAGTTCTTGCTTTTTAATTTTGAACAGTCTGTTGTTTCCAGTACGACAACCTTGTTTTACCCTAAAAACATCCTTGACACAATCCATTGCACCACATGCAAGCAAACCATCCAATGTGTTTTTTGTTTGCATCTCTTTATAGGATAGAGGCATCCAAACTTCATTGTTCAATAAGTTTTTCGCTTCTTGCTGATAGATACTTATATCCTCCATATTCAAGGGGAAGGAAGCACCATAGTCTATCATACGCAACTTTCGCAATGCATCAGGTACAAGTTTTCCTTTATTATCAGTCCATAGCATGGTTATGTTTCCATCAATATCAGCTCCAACCTTTGCCATCACTACACATACATCCACAAACGCTTTTTGAAAAACGAAGCTTCCCAAACGTCCGATATAGAAAGGCATAGCCTTTTCTTTGGAAACATTTCTGAGTGCTTTAGTTGAATCGTTTATCAAGAAAGAGGTTGGCATAACGCATCCTATGATACCATTCTCCTTCAAAGTATTCACTGCTTTCAGATAGAAAACACTCGACAGATTTGGCTTACCATTTTGCATCAATTCCTTGATAGTTTCACGCTGTTCTTCATTCAACTGTTCCCAAGAACTATAAGGAGGGTTCATGAGGATTATATCCACATTAGGCCAATCGCATACTATAGAATCATGTTCTTCAATATGCAATTCCAACCTGTCATTCCATTCTTTTTTTTCAAAGTGGAGTACAAAATTGGCTATATTGATAGCCACGGAGGACACATCCCATCCGTAAACTTTCACCTTGCCTACAAATCCAAGGGTTTTCAATTGGCGCAATGCTTCAACCAAAAACTCTCCAGAACCGCAGGCTGGATCCAAAATGGAAATTTCTTTTTTGTCTTCAATATTGCTTTCTTTTATAACTTTCTCAACTATTGAACGAGCCAAATAGTTTGGTGTATAGAACGCTCCCAATTTCTGAGGATCATAGGCATACTTGATGTCATAATTTGTAAATAGATACAACTGCGGATTGAATTTCGCAATATAGTTCGCTTCTTCAAAGAGTTGGCCTGCTGCATGACGCAGGAGCAAGGATATATCCGGCTGAAAGCCATCCACACCTTCTCTCAGATGTTGAAGATGTTCTTCCATAGAAGACAAATTATCAACTATATCAAGAGTATTGGTTGGCAATCCCAAAGATACAAGATTATCTTTATTGACTTCTCCTTTTTCCTTGATTGAAGCTAACATATATAACAATGCAGTCATTGAACTTTCTGCGCTATTCCCTTCACGTAACCTATTTCTAATGCCACGAAATTCTCTCATGACAAAGGGAACGATACCTTCAACAGTAGGTATATTCTGTTTAGGAGAAATATACTGATAAAATTTCTCCATATTATTCAGAACAAGATTTTTGGGAATGCGCTCTGGCGAGCTATTCCCCACACTATACAACATAACATCGTCTCCTGCCACACGAATGTAATTACGCATATTTGATGACCAAGCCAACCGTCGGTAACTATCTGCCTCCAAATCTTGATTCTCGGAGTAGTCAAGACAGAAATTGTTGATGTCACCATCCAACATTGCATATTTAAGTACATCAGTATTTTGACAGTGAAACAGATTTATAGGCAAAACACCGGTTTGCTTAATCCAAAAAGAAATATGCTCGTTCATTGTTTTATATATTGTTCTTTCGCAAAGATAACAAAATCTATTGAAAGAAAATGTAATGTTTCTATATTTTTAGGATATATTAATACAGAAATTACGAGATCTCTTTATACACCTCCATCATCTGTTCCGCCATGACATGCGCCGAATATTTCGTTTCGATGAGCTTACGCCCGTTACGTCCCATTGTCTCAAGCTCATCCTCCGACAAACCAAGGAACCTACGAAGCGTCTCCACCAGCGGCTCCGTACCAATCTTGATCCATGCACCAGCCTCAGAACCGTTAAGGTCGCTCCATGGCGTTCCCACGGTAGTGATGATAGGCGTGCCAGAGGCCAGCGATTCAGCGATGGCCAGACCGAAGTTTTCAGAGTGGGTAGGCAGCACAAAGAAGTCGGAAGTCTGGAACAACCGCCATTTCTCATCCCCATACACGCCCCCTATGAGCTGCACGATGTCTTGCAGTCCACGGTCACAGATCATCCTTTTCATAGCCTCCACATAGTCGGCGTCGCCCTCACCAGCCACAAGAATCTTATACCCCTGAAGCTCATTGCGAAGCACGTCAGCCGCCTCTATAAGGAAGTTGATACCCTTCTTCACATGCACGCGCGAGAGAAACAGAATCTGTCGCGATTTCTTCCACGACCTCTTCATCTCAATGCTCTCCGCGTCAATGCCCAATCGCACCACCTTGATGTTAGAGTTATATCCCAGCTTCAACAGGTTATCGCGTTCGCTCTCCGCCGTAGCCTGAACACAGTCAGCCCTTTGCACCGCCGCCTTCTGATACAGCCACAGCGCAGGCACCTTCCGCGTCCAGTAGTGTCGCTTTATGATCCAAGGCTCCAGCATGCCATGCGGCGTCAGCACCACCTTGTATCCCCGCTTTTGGGCAATACGCTGCACGGCAGCACATGCCGGCATCCAGCAGCAGTTCACATGCACGATGTCAGGCTTTATCTCATCAAGCAAGAAGGCCATCGTAATTTTCCATGAATAAGAAAATGGTTGATAATTATGAACATAATGCACCGTGCAGTTCTCCATCACCAACGGATTCTCCGAAGCATGCGTGATGATATGTACCTCTGCAATCTCGCCAAGACCCTTGGCAAGCACCTGCATATAAGTAGATGTACCGCCCGCTGTGCGGTCGATACTTGGAATGTAGTGAACGATTTTCATTTTTAATAAAACAGATTTATCATCTTCCCCCTGTACATAGATTATACACTTTAGTAAGATACTTCCTGAACAGTAATCCTATAAATACAGCACAAACAGTGAATATCCAAGGAGAAATGAGATAAGATGTCAGATATCCCAACTCGTTTTTGCCCAACACGACAACAATCAATTTGCGAACAATATTAAGCGTAGGCTCATGGAAGAGATAGATGAAGAATGTGAACTGGCAAGCTGTGGTCAGCCATCGATGCTGTGACAGGTTGAAATCCTTGCCTACAACAGCATCATATAACCCCCAAGCTCCAACAATTCCGAGCAAGATAATAGGAATACGCAACGATCTCCAATCAATCATTTCAGAATAGAACAATTCTACTATTGAAAGAACAAGGAACAAGCATAGTGCCAATAATTCAACATTAATAACACCATTTACCCCCCCCATTTCTATTTTCACCTTAGTAAGCTGACCTCCTAAGACAAACCAAAACAGAGGATAGAAGGGCACATGAGGCACATCCAAATATGTCAGTATGAATACGACTGCAACAAATCCCCATTTCAGATGTTTCAGACACAGATACCACAATGGAGAGGTCGCAACAATCAATATCAAATCACGCAAGAACCATAGTTGGAACGCACAAGGTGTACCATTACCTGCATCATAAAAGATGCTACGAAGAATTTCTTCCAATGGCTTAGTGAAAAGAGGCATCACCGAACTGTTCATATATTTTGACACACCCGGCAACACGGCCATAAGAACGCCAAAGCCAACAAAGAACAGACAGCCGATAATGTAAGGCACAACCAGTGTCCTAACTCTCTTCTTCATCTTGCCATAGATAGAGGTCATTCCATCAGGCACTTTCAGAAAGAACAGATAGCCAGAAATTACATAGAATAACGGAACGGCACATCGCCCCATCATTCCAGAAATGAGTTCTTGAAATCTATCATTCATCACCATGCCCTCTATCTCATCAGCGTGAAAACCAGAATGAATGTAGAGAACGAAGATAATGGAAATTAACGATAGGATTCGTAGTTTGTCACTAAGATATTGAGTCATGTATTTATTTAAGTAAGGGAAGAATGTTTTCACGAGGAAACATATCCAACAATCCTCCATTGGTTATATTAATTAGCTTTATATCACGTTTTTTGCAATAATCAGCAAGACGGTTTAAATCATGTAGATGCCGAGAATGCATCAATAAGTCTATGACAAATTGTTTGGTCGACTTTCCTTCTAGTTCGCTATCATTACCATAAAAATGACTATCTGCCGATTTCACCATTTCATGTCCTATACCAGTAGCATCAAATCCTGCGAAATAAATTTTGTCGTATTTCTGTTCTATGCCAAAAGAAAAACATTCTCCAGAAACTCCCAGGTTGTTAAATGGTAAAATGTTTTTTGACCAATAAATCTTTGTTCCTTTTTCTATGTATGGACGGAATAAAGGGTTCGTATACCATTCCAATGGCAAAATGATAGTGATGTCCGGTGAGAGACTTACAATTTCATCTATCCAGGTTACAGGCCAAATGCCTTTAAGCATTTTAGAATCGACAAAGACATGATATTTAGGCTGTAACTCCTTAAACATAGGATGCATGAAACCGCGATTGACAAACATAGTGTCCTTACCTTTCAACACAGATAAGTCTTGTGTTTTAAGAGAAGGTGCATTAAGCAAAACATACAAATCTCGTCCAAGTCCCATTGGTGGTAAAGATAGCATTTTTCGATGCACTCTGTTCAATGTCGGCTCAAACTATTTTTAAGGCCTCTAATTTTCTCTACAGATGAAACTATTATATCATCCTTCTTTATCATCAAATTCCAAAATCCCATAACTTATCTTTTTACTCGTCCACTAACATTGCCACCCATCAAAGCTTCAACATCTTCAATGGTAGCCCAATTGAAATCACCTTTTAATGTATGCTTATAGGCACTGGCTGCTGTTGCAAAATCTAGAGCCTTTTGATTGTCTTTATAATGAAGCAATCCGAAAATCAAACCACCCATAAAAGAATCACCTCCACCAACACGATCTACTATATCGGTGATGTCATATTTCGAGGATTGATACAACTGATTGCCATCATACAAGATGCCACTCCATGTGTTATGATTGGCATTGATAGCACCTCTTAGAGTGACAGCCATTTTTTTACAACGAGGGAATTTTTCAATCATTTGTTTGCATACAGACAGGAACGAGTCTTGCTTGATATTGCCGTTTGTGTTCTCTGCATCAAAGTTTAATGGCTTTATACCGAACACCTTTTCACAATCTTCCTCGTTGCCCATAATCAAATCACATCCCTTAACCAGTTCTGGCATAACCTCAGCAGCTGTCTTGCCATAGTTCCAAAGATTACCGCGATAGTTAATGTCGCAAGAGACTGTTACGCCCAGCTCATTAGCAGCCTTTATTGCTTTCAAACACTCATCGGCAGCGTTTTGTGACAAAGCAGGGGTTATTCCTGTCCAATGGAACCAATTTGCATCTTTTAATACTTCATGCCAATCAATACTGTCTTTCTCTATCATAGCGATAGATGAGTATTCTCTATCATAAAATACTTTTGACGGACGCATATTGCTTCCTGTCTCAAGATATAGAATACCCATTCGTTTGCCGGAACGAACAATGTGTTCCACACCTACTTTATGTCCTCTCAATTCTATCACGCAACGCTCTGCAACAGGGTTGTTAGGAAGACATGTGACGTAATCTGTTGAAACTCCATAGTGTGCCAAGCTAACAGCTACATTTGCCTCTGCGCCCGCATAACTTACATCAAGACTATTGCTTTGTATAAGTTTGAGATAATCTGGTGCGCCTAAACGCACCATGATTTCTCCGAATGTTACAACTTTATTTCTTTCCATACAAATTTTTGTACATTATTTCCGCAATAGTAAAATCATCCTCCCAATCAATGTCTTTTGAATGAATTTCGTCCATTACATGAAGAAGGACTTTCTCACCTAAACGATTTTTCAATTTAGTGTAAACCTCTCTCTTTGCAAGAAACATAGTATGGTTAATCTCATATAAAGCCTCAAGATCTTGTGTGCGAGGCCATGGTATATCAGTCGTGTTGTTTACAAGCTTACCATTCTTGTTGAGAAGGAAGTTCTTAAGCTCCGTTACGCCAACCAACGAGTCGTAACCTTCTTCCAATTTTGACAAATACAACTCAATACCTTTGTCATACTCTTCTGCACCAGCCAGGGGAGTTGTTACATGCCCCCATAGAATGTGATCGGCATCAGTAACCGTAGGGACATAGCATATCAAATCTTGAAGATTGGTAGAGCTAAGACAAAGCTCGTCAGGACGTGGTATGATACGCAAACGGCTGTCATAAGAATACTTGTCTGCGACCTCCATACATCTCTCGTCGTTCGAAGAGAAAATTATTTCATCAACATGTTTTGTGGCCAATATCTGTTTGATTTTGTTTTCAACCAAACCTCCTTCAATGCCAGCAAAAGGACGCGTGTTTTTGTTCTTAACACGCTCGCTACCCTTTCGGGTAGGTAAGAAAAACGCTATTTTATCCATAGTATAATATGATTTTTTAAACGATATAACAATATACTTAAAACAAAGGATAATCCTAAGAAAGTTAATATAGAAAAGACTTGATACTCTTTGTTCAATATATCTCTTAATGAGAAATGAATGATGTATAATTCTAAACTAATTTTTGAACAATATCCTAAAAATCTATTGCCTATCAACAGACTTCTTTGAACCTTATCGAAAATGTTTGTTGTCAAAATGACAATAGTTGCAATAGCAAATGGATATTTAATTAACAGCTCCATGATATTTTGAAACAATCTAACATGCTCCATTTGTCCACGGAATGTAGGCATTTGTTTTAAAAACAAAGCAGAAGCAGAAATGCAAGATAGCAAAATGATTGTACATAATACCGTTTTCTTGTTTGACAAGGATTTACAAACTAAGTTTTTATAATCAGAAATCCACATTCCTGTTACAAAACTAAGGCATTGCTCTGCTCTAATTCGTGTGTCAAAAGCAAACAGGATAAATGCAAATACATGAAATATAGCAAACCTGTATTTGTACAAAAACTTATATTTATGGCACACATAGAACAGAATGTAGTTGTAGAACAAAAAACTTATATACCAAAAAGGGCTGTCAATTAAACAGTACTGAACAATCACATAAGGCTTAAAAGACGAGGACCAAATTGTGCACACAGTCAACACAATTGCATAAGGTATCCAAATTTTATTAAACTTGCTTTTCCAAAAAAAATGTAGTCCTTTTCTTTTATATGATTCTGTCAGTCCATACCCGCTCAAAATCAAAAACAATGCTACGCCAATGCCACCCAACGGTGTGAAAATTCTTAAACCAAAGTTGCAAGAAGAATGCATAAGAATAACCATCAAGATGGCTAGACCTCTTATAGAATTAGTCTGACTGAAACCTAAGAACTCAGATTTGCATCCATTGTTGTGGGGGGGGGTAAATGCTGTTGCTAAAACGAACAGAACAATTTCAACTATAGTACCTGTCATTCAATATATTGATATAAAGATTCTGTTTTTAACTCATTATATAACGTTGGTGTAAGAGAAACCAGTTTATGGCTTAGGAACTTCTCTGCACATGAGAATATAGTTCTATTCTCTAATGTCAGTTCACGCTCTTTGTCGGACAAATATCCATTAGGATAACCATCATATCCGATAATGAATATTTTATCAGACATATTCATAGCTGTTTGCAAGGCCACTGTTGTACATGAATCCTGATAATCTTCTGTAAATGCAATTTTTTGCAACTCGTATGTTTTAGAAGCATATTCATCATAAACATCTGTGCCAAGCACTCTTGGATAAGGAGGCAAGATGCATTTATCGTTTTTGTCAAGTATACCTACATTGCTCTTTAAACGTTTCACTTCATTGCCAACCAAGCAAAAATACTTATCGACATCAATGTCTGTATAATACATTGCATTTCTACATGTTGCAAATATTAATGCACAATGATCTTTATGTTGGTTAATGAAGACTTTTATACCTTGCAAATGTTCGTATGCCATTGCACCGCCACCAATTATTATCACTTTCTCATAGTGCTTGGCATCTAATACAGGGAACTTTGCATTGTCTTCTATGTTAGATTTTCTGTTTTCAAGAGAGCGTACAATGCTATTAAATGAATATACACGGTTTGTAACCATGCTCATTACCTCTTTTTGGGGGAAGGAATTTGCGCCAGCCAACATATATGGAAGATTTGTCCCCCATTGATATTTGTTGTACAATGGGGTAAAGGCTGAAATAACATTTCCCAACACATTGAAATCAACATCAAGATTATAGTTCTTGTTCATGTATGTCAGGAGAAGCTCCATTTTCAAATTTCCTGCTCCTCTTCCCATGCCCAAGATGGTCGCATCAACAAAATCGCATTCTTTTTCTATAGCGGTGACGGTGTTGACAAGACCCATTTCAAGATTGTTATGGCCATGGAACCCAATAGGACAATTTACCGAATTGCGAATAATGTCTATAGTTTCTTTTACATCATGTGGCGAGACACCGCCAAAAGAGTCAACCATGCAGAACAAATCAGCAACGCCCTCAAGTTTATATAGCTCATAGTAAAAATTCATGTCCTTCCATTTGGACATGTACATGGTATTGAATCCTACCTCAAAGCCCATGCTTTTTACAGCTTTGGCCAATGTTATTGCCCGATCAAAATTAGAAGGATTGATGGCTATACGTATCATATCTGCTAACCCCACAATTGGAGAAAGCAGCTTGTCTAAATCAGAAGACTGTGTGCTCTTCTCATTAAGCATTACAGCTACTTTCTTAGTAGTGGTTTCCCGTATGTGTTTCAATACATATACAGGGCAATATCCATATTCTCCCATATATTCTTCAGATGGAAGATTACGATAACCTACTTCGATATAATCAATCGGAAGTTTGTTTACGGCATCCAAATATGTATCAACAATTTGATGGTCAAAATCCCAATTGGTATAGTAGCCACCATCTCGCAAGGTACAGTCTAAAATTTTTGTTTTCATATTATAATTTGTTTAAATATTCGTAAATATGGAAATATTGGTTTACTATTTTTCTTAATCTAAAACGCTCTACATTTTTTAAGCCTTCTTTAATATAATAGTATGAATCTGCAAGAATTTTCTTATATCCTTTTTTGATATCCTCAACATCTTCTGGGTTAACCAGAACAGCACCAGCACCAGCAATTTCTTTCATAGGTGTAATATTACTGGTTAAAACAGGTCTTCCAATGCTTTGTCCTTCTATAATTGGCATTCCAAAACCTTCATGCAAAGAAGGAAAGTTAACAATATCTGAATTGATATACTCATTAAGTATTTCATTATCGGTTAAATTGTACTTATTCTCAAAGTTTATATTATTCTTTTCTAATAACTTTAAGTAAGTGTCATTTATTTTACCTATTATTATTAACTTACACGGCAAACCATTTATGGCCTCAATAGTTCTACATAGATTCTTATGAGGATTTGTTCCAATATGTAATATTATAGGATTTGCGCAATTTATTGTTTTGGGCATATATACATATTCATCACCAATAGGATCATATATAACTGATACTTGACCGTTGGAAAAATTTACAAACATTTCTGCCTCTTCTTTGCTTTTATTTGATATAAAAGAAACATGATCTGCCATTGGAAGTGTTTTAATCCAAAGCAAATATTTGAGAATCTGTTTTAATCCTTTTTTTGAATTTGTATAAAATCCCAAATCATGAACTGTTACGATGGTTTTGTGCCTTCTCAAAAAAGGTAAAAGATAGTGTTCTGTTCCTGTAATATGAACAATATCATAATGATGTGCCTTAAGAAATTTTAAAACGTATTTTACATTTTTATACAAACTTTTAATACTATATCCATAGCAAGGCATTTCTATACTATCAACATGACATTTTCTTTTCATGCCATTCTCTATTGGACGGAAAACTTTACCAATAGAGTATCCCATTTCATGATTACGATAAATATATAATACTTTCATCGTTTAAAAATATTAGAAATTGTTTTTGAAATAGTAAATGTAATCCAATATAAAAAAATAAATTGCCAAAAGCCGCGCATAAGATATCCAGCATCACCAACACAACCATTAGCATTTCTAAATCGCCCAACTAATTCGAAAACAACGACCAAGCCTGCTATTGAAAAGAACAAACCATTCTTTTTGTAAACCAAAGTATCCAGAAGATAGAAAGATAAAAGAAGTAGAACGAATTGTATCGGAAAATATAATAAACCGAAACATGCTATTCCCAAAGCTAGATGAC
>ERZ773202.1989-NODE-1989-length-11683-cov-4.194960_pt1 | contig 11683 bp, 10 predicted proteins | sample MGYA00580998_ERZ773202 | MGnify/ENA primary metagenome ERZ773202 (study PRJEB29015, sample SAMEA2737803) | human gut metagenome | biome: human gut; feature: human-associated habitat; material: faeces | place: China | collected 2012 ...
CGAAGAAAGTACGGGAACATCAAGTTCTTCTCACGAGAGTACAGGTGAAAGATATGAATCAAGCGAAGAATCAAGCGGTGAATCTTCGAGTTCTGAATACAGTAGCAGTGAAAGCAATGACGGCAGCGATGAATAATAAAGATAAAATCACAAAAAAGTCTTGAAATTGTTGGTATGGATAAAAACAGTCACGTATTAAAATCGATTATCATCAATGAAAATCAAATTGTTGGCGTTCTAACCCCACTAGTACAACAATGGGCAAATTGGATTCTACAATTTTTATCAAACTTACCAATCACAACGCAACAAGACGTAAAAACGAGAGGAATTGTATGTTGTGGAGGATCCATGTTACTAAGTGGACTACCAACCTATCTACAAAATACTATAGGATGTCCAATCTTTGTCACAGACGATCCATTAAACACCGTTTCAGCTGGACTCATGATTTTATTATCTCGCATGGACGATTAAGTTAAATTTAAGAAAAATCATTTAGTATTAAATCACAAACCAGCAAGACACAATTCATATTCTTATTTCACTTTTCTCTTATTGCTGTTTCAAAAGCTCCCAATGGGAGTTTTTCTTTTTGTGTGATATAATTCATTTCAAAAGGAGGACCATTTATGAACAAAAATATCGTATCATCGATCTTATATCTAATCGCAGCTATTTGCTTATTTATATTTGCCTATAATCTTACACATGCGTTCCTATATATAGGTATCTTGTTTTTATTTATTGCGATCATCTATTCAAAAAGGGTAAATCAAAATGAAAAGAACAAATAACAACAATTGGATCTTCACTATTTCTATCATCCTAACGGCAATCGTATTGGCATTCTTATCTTTTATACCTATAAATATAGATTATATTAAATATACACGGAAACCATAGGGTTTGTCAAGCAAAAGCGGGGATTTTTGCGGGGAGGCGGGCAGTTTTTTGCCCACAACAGGAATGGTGCTATGGCAGAACATCCAAAGTGGAGCCACCGCCAAGGCCAGTGTGGTGCAGGTGGGTGCCGCAGGCAGCAAGGGCGGTGCAGGCCGCGATGAATTCCGGAGTGATCACTTCGCCCGGTGCCAGCAGCGGAACGCCCGGCGGATATGCCCAGACATACTCCGCCGAGGTGCGGCCAACGGCATGTTGCAGTGCCAACGCGGTGTGCGGGGCAAAAAGCGCCTGTGCGATGGAACAGGCGGCTGGGCCGGGGGTGGGCAGCACCTGCGCCGAGGCGGGCAGGGGAGCGTTCTGCGCCGCCGCAGCATCGATCACCAACAGGGCAGCGGCAAAACGGTCAAGGGCGGTTTCTTCATCGCAGGGGGAGGTCATGGCCAGCACGTTGGCACCACAGGACATCTCGGTTTCAAACTGCCAGTCCCGGCGCAGCAGTTCCGCCAGGGCGGGGCCGGTCAGCCCGGCAGCAGCACCGTTGACGAGGATCTTGCCGGAATCGTGGGAAAAAAAGCCGGGGTGGGCAGAAACATCATCCATCCCATGGCAGAGCACGCGCAGGCGGCGCAGTGGGCGCACAGCGCCGCTGAACCGCTGCAAGCGGGCATGCCAGGCGGCAAACCAGGCATCGCCGTGTTCGGCCAGCAGGCCGGTGCAGCCGTCTAGGCTGGCCATTAACGGATAGGAGGGGGAACTGGTTTCAAACACATCCAGCTGGCGTTCCAGCTCCTGCGGCGGAATGAAAGAACTGTTCCAGTGCAGCAGGGCGGTCTGGGTCAGGCTGGGCAGTGTCTTGTGCGGGCTTTGAATGATGACATCCGCCCCGGCAGCAATGGCACCGCCCTGCCAGCCGTGGGCGGCGGCCAGTGGCAGATAGTGCGCGCCGTGGGCTTCGTCCACGATCAGGGGAACGTTGGCGGCGTGGCACAAAGCGGCAATGGCGGCAAGATCACTCAAAACACCCTCATAGGTGGGGCTGGTAAGGATGACCGCAGCGGCATCCGGGCAGGCGCGCAGGGCATCCGCTACCATGACGGGGGTGATGCTGCCGTAAATGCCGAACGCCGGGTCCACGGGCGGCACCAGCCAGTGTGCCGTTAAGCGGTTGAGCTCAATGGCGTGGTAAACGGATTTGTGGCAGTTGCGCGCGCAGATGACGGCGGTGCGGCCGGAACTGACGACAGCGGCCCGGATGGCGGCCAGAATGCCGCAGGTGGAGCCGTTGACCAGATACCAGGTTCGCTTTGCCCCCCACAGGGCGGCGGTGCGGGCCATGGCATCGGCCAAAATGCCGTCTGCATCGTGCAGGTCATCTACGCCGGGAACTTCGGTCATATCCCACCCGGCGGGCAGGCCCGGTGCCGGCACCACCCGCCGCTTGTGCCCCGGCATGTGCAAGGGGTAAAGCCCGGAGGAAGCATAGGATTGGAGTTGAGATTGGAGAAGATGGTTCATAAGTTAGGAGGTAGGAAGTAGGAGTTAGGAGTTGAAGGACGGAATTTTTGGAAGCGGCAATAATTAGAAGTGAGGAAACGGAGAGAGTATAAGAGTGTTATGATTTTAATACGCGGCGCAAGCCGCACCATAAACTCCTAACTCCTCCCTCCTAACTTCCAATTAACCAAGTTCTACTTGGGCTTTGCTTCCGCATTTGGTCTTTTGGACCAGGATTTGTTTGGGGATGCGGTCCTGGAGGGTTTCGACGTGGCTGATGATGCCGACCAGCTTATCGGAACCGGCAAGGGCAGTCAGGGTGTCGATGGCTTTTTGCAGGGCATCGGCGTCCAGCGTGCCAAAGCCTTCGTCCACAAACAGGGTATCCACGCTGATGCCGCCGGCACTTTCCTGGATGGTATCGCTGATGCCAAGAGCCAGGCTGAGCGCCGCCAAAAAGCTTTCGCCGCCGGAAAGGGAACCGACCGGGCGGGTTTTGCCGGTGTAGGCATCGAACACATCCAGCTCCAGTGCGGTCTTGGCGGCAATATCGGCGCTCTGGCGGCGGCGCAGGGTATACTGGCCGCCCGTCATGCGGGTAAAACGACGGTTTGCGGCGGCGACCACGCCGTCAAAATAAAAGCTCTGCACATACTGTTCAAAGGGCAGCTTTTGCTTTTGGGTCAGATTGCCGTTGATGGTCTTGCTCAGGTTATCTAGCATGGCGGCGTTGGCGCGGGCAGATTCTGCGGCGGTGATGGCTTTTTTTAGGTTGGTCATGGCATCGCGGTTGGTATCCAGCCGGTGCAGGGCGGCCTGATTTTGGTCGCGCAGGTTTTTGCGCTCAGCTTGCAGTGCAGTAAGGGCCTGCTGCTGGGCGGCAGGGTCCGGGCGGCTGGCGGTATCCCCGGCCTGTTCGGCCAGGGTTTGGGCGGCGCTTTGAGCCGCAGCAAGTTCTTTGGAAAAAGCATCGCGGCTTTTGGCGGCGGCATCCAGTGCGGCTTGCAGGGTGCGGCGCTGTTTTTGGGTCTCGGCGCGGGCGGCGGCCATAGCGGCGGCATCTGGCCAGGGCAGGTTTTTCTGCCCCTCGGCAAGGCGGGTCTGGGCTTCCGCGGCGGCTTTTTCGGCGTTGGCCTGTGCGGTGCGGGCCTGCTCCACAGCGTTTGCCTGGTCGGGGCGCTGGGCTTGCAGCTGGGCTTTTTGGCGGGTCAGCTTTTCCAGATCTTTTTTGCGGGATTCAGCATTTGCCATGCGGTCATGCACTTCGGCAAGGCCGCGGCGCAGGCTGTCATGTTGGGCCTGCAGGGCGGTTTGCAGCTCGTCCGGGGTCAGGGCATCGGCCTGCGGCCCGGTATAATGCTGGCGGCGGCGCGCCAGAAAGGCGGCGGTACGCGCATACAGGGTATCCCGCTGGGTTTGGGCTGCGGCTTTGGCTTCCCCGGCTGCGGTGGAGGCTTTGGAAGCTTCCGCCGCAGCGCTCGCCGCTGCCTGCGCAGCTTTGTTGCAGGCGGCTTCGGTGACATGGCTGGGGGCGGGGGCTGCCGGTGCTGGGTGGTGCAGAGCACCGCACACCGGGCAGGGGGTGCCATCCACCAGATCTTGCGCCAGAATCCCGGCGCGGGCGGCATTCAGGGCGCGCTGCATCTCGGCGCTGGAATGCTGGGCGGCATCGGCCTGCTGCTGCTTTTGCCGGTATTCATCGGCAGTGCGCTGCCAGTTGGCTTGCGCGGTGTGCAGGCGGGGGATATCGTCCAACAGGGCTTGGCAGTCCTGCTGCTGGCTTTGGGCCAGCTCAATGGTTTTGCGGCAGCTTTCCAGCTCGGCGTTCGGTTCGCCGCAGGCCGTGATCTGCGGTTCCAGCTGGGCTAAGGCAGTATCGGTACTGCTTAGAGTTTTCTGGTCTTTTTCCAGCGCCGCGGCGGCCTGCTCGGCCTGGGCGCGGGCGGTTTTGGCGCTGGCTGCGGCGGTGCTCAACTCTTGATAGCGCGGCTCCCACTCCGCAAAGCGCTGCAGCTTGGCATCCAGCTCGGCAAGCTCCGGGCGGCGGGCTTCGGTCTTGTCCCACTCCGCATTCAAAGCGGGGGCCTGGGCAGTCAGCTCGGCGGCTTTGGCCTGGGCTTCATCCAGACTGCTCAGCAGTTTGGCACGGTTTTGGGCGGCTTCCACCGCGGCGGACTGCGCTTCAATGCGGGCATCAAGGGTATCCAGCTGTTGGGATTGCTCCGCCGTCAGGGCGGTGTCCGCTTCGATCATCTCAGCGGCCCAGTCCAGCGCGGCGGGGGCGCGGTAGGGGTCACGGCTGTCCTGCGCATCGGCAAGTTCGCCGGTGTGGGGGCTGCCAGGGGCAGGCTGTAAAGCGGCCAGCAGCTGCACAACGGTGTGGTTGGCAAGCTCGGCCTGGCGCAGAGCTTCCCCGGCTTTGGTGCGGGCGGCACTGCCAAGGCGCTGGTAGCTGGCGGTATCAAACACGCGGCGCAGAATTTCGGCCCGGTCGGCGCTGGAAGTGTTGAGCAGGCGGGCAAAATCATTCTGTGCGATCATCGAGATTTGGGCAAACTGGCGAGCGTCAATGCCCAGCAGGGCTGTCACCGCTGCAGTCACGGCTTTGGTACCGGTCACGGGAGCGTCCGGCTCCTGCGTTAAGGCGGCAGAGCCGGGAACTGTGGTAACGCCCTCGCCCCGGCGCTTGGCGCGGGTCTGCTCCGGGGTGCGGTTGACGGTATAAGTACGGCCGCGGTGGGTGAACTCCAGCTCCACAAAGGTGGTATCAGTGGGGATGGCATAGTCGCTGCGCAGCATGTCCGGTTCGCGGTAAGCGCCGGTGGTTTCGCCGTACAGGGCAAAGGTGATAGCGTCAAACAGCGCGGTTTTGCCCGCGCCGGTATCGCCGCTGATCAGAAAGAGGCCGCTGGAGCCAAAGCCGGACAAATCCAGTGTGCAGGTGCCGGCATAAGGGCCAAAGGCGCAAAGGGTCAGGCGTACAGGTTTCATAGTCCGGCCTCCTGGCGCAGCTGGGCCAGAGCTGCGGTTTCTTCGGGGGTAAGGGTGCGGCCGTGCATCTTTTCAAAAAAGCGGGCGAACAGCTCGTCAAAGCTCATGGTGCGCAGTTGGGCGGCCTGCTGGATGGCATCGCTGCCGGTATCCAGTGCGCCGCCGGGGGCGTAATCCAGCTTCATGGCGTTGGGGTAAGCGGCACGCAGCACGGCCATGGCGTCCGGGCGGGGAACCGGGTCGGTCAGGGTGGCCCAGATGTAATCTTCGGCATCTGTTACGGTATCGGCGGCGGTCAGCTGGTCCAGCGGGCCGGTGAGGTGGCGCATGGCGTGCAGCGGGCGCAGGGGCAAAAGCTCCGATTCGGCTCCGTTGGCCCCGATATGAACCAGAACGGCGCTTTTCTGCGCACCGCACTCATCCAGCGAATAGCACAGCGGGCTGCCCGCGTACCGCACAGTGGGGCAGCCGACCTGCTGCGGGCGGTGAATGTGGCCAAGGGCGGTGTACAGGTAGCCGGTAAAGCGGGCGGCATCCACGGCCTGAACCGTGCCGACATTGACATCGGCGGCAACGCTCTCACTGCCGGAACAAGTGGGCAGACTGCCGCCGCCCAGCACCATCTGGTGGGCGATCAGAACCCGACGCTCCCCGGCGGTGGGCAGCGGGCCCAGCGCGGCGGCGATGGCGGAATCTTCATCCCGGATATCGGCATCCGGCAGGCAGTGGCGCACGGTGGCGGGGCGGACAAAGGGCAGGAGGTCAAAGGTGAGCTCGCCGAATTCATCCTGCAAGATGACCCGGCGGGGGGCACTGGTGAACTGCCCGGCCAGATAGACCTGTTGGTTGGAAAGCAGCCCGGCGGCATAATCCAGCCGCTCGGCGCTGTCATGGTTGCCGGCAATGGCCAGCACCGGGATGTTCCGATGAGCAAGCTCGGTCAAAAACCAGTCCAGCAGCAAAACTGCGGCGGCAGGGGGCAGGGCGGTATCGTAAATATCCCCGGCCAGCGCCACCGCCTGCACATTGTGGGCGGCGCACAGGTCAAGGACCTGCTCTAAGATATAGCGCTGATCCGGCAGCAGGTCAAAGCCATTGACCCGCTTGCCGAGGTGAAGATCGGCGAGGTGGAGAAGATTCAAAGGTGGCACCCCCTTGAAAGTTAGGAGTTAGGAGTTATCTCAATTAGGAATGAGGAATGAGAAATTAGGAATTGGAGATGGGGATAAGTTTGAAATTTGGGGCGAATTGTGCGGTATTGCCTTACGTCGGCCAGGATGAACGCCCGCCCTATGATCGGCCCATGAAAGGTTTTCGCCCAGCCTTTTTTCAAAAAGGCTGGATGGTCAGCGCCAGAGTTTTTCCCAGGTGGTGATATCGAGAGTAACGCCGGGCAGGACTTCCATGGGGACGGTCTCACTTTTACGGAAGCGGCACTTTTTGCAGAACCCTTCAGCTTTCAGGTCCTTGGCCCATACCCGCAGATATAGGCGGCTGCGGCCATCGCCTTCGGCCAGTTTTTGGGCATAGGCCACAATGCTGCGGCCTATGCCCTGGCCGCGGGCTTTTTCCAAAAGGAACAGGCGGGACAGGCACATGGCCCCCGTGGGGGTAAGATCCAGCGCAAAATAGCCGACTGGATCGCTGCCCAGATAGATCATGAAATAATTCACAGTTCCGCTGTGGATCTCGTCATCCGTCAGGATATCGCTCTGGTACTTTTCCGCCAGGGCGCGGGCTACTTTTGGGGTCAGCTTGGTGTAATGCTGAACAAAAATTTCTTCCGCCAGCTGGCTGATCTGCTCAATATAGCGGGTTTTGGTCACTTGCTTGTAGGTGGGTTTCATGGGGAACCTCCGTAATGTATGGTTATTCAACGGTAACGCTGGCGCGGGCGGGCAGGCAGGCGGCCCAATCGCCCTGTTTGGTCAGTACGCCAAAGGATTCACAGGTGTGGTCCGGGCAGGGGCTTTCCACAAAGCGGATGCCGCCGTTTTCCACAACCAGATGGATGGTGTAATAGCCGGTATCAATATCATAGCGATGGTCGGTGTCCAGCGGGATGCGCAGCTGGGTGCTGTCATCGCCATAGGTCAGCACGGCAACCAGACCGGACCCGGCAGCCGGATGGCCGAAACAGAGCCACAGCACCCCGGCGGCCAGCAGAATGATGATGGCAAACAAAATGTTCAGACGGGTAGATTTTTTCAAGGGGAAAACCTCATTTAATCAGGGTCAAAATTCAGGGTCAGCCGCATGCCGTCAACCCCGGCGGCTGCGGTGGGAAACGCCTGCTGCGCGGCGGCAAGGCCGGGGGCAAGGTCCGTTACGGCGGCGCTGTAATGGGTCAGCCACAGGCGGTACACGTTGGCTTCGGCGGCAAGGACCCCCGTTTCGCGGCAGGTGGAATGGCCGTATAACTTCGCTTTGGGCAGGTCGGCGTCATCGGCATAGGTGGAATCCATCAACAAAAGATCGGCATCCTGTGCAGCGCGGCGCAGCGCAGCGCAGGGGCGGGTGTCGGTCGCATAGACAACTTTCAGCCCGCGGCGCGGCGGGCCGAGAACCTGAGACGGCAGGAAGCCGCCCACCGGCTGGCCGCTTTGCAGGGTGGACCAGTAACGCACGGGGATGCCCGCCGACTTTGCCCGCTGGGGATCAAACTTGCCCGCCCGCGGCAGGGTGAACGCATATCCGCAGCAGGGTACCCGGTGCTTGAGGGGGAACGCCTGCACGCACCCGGCGGGCACTTCAAACTCGCCTTTGCAGTCTGGCAGTTCTTTCAGCCGTAGTTCGAACGGCAGCGGTCCGGCCACGGCGTAAAAGGTGCGCACCACATCCGTCAAGCCCGGCGGCCCAGCCATGACGAGGGGGGCAGTGCGGCCCTGGGCGGCCATCGTCTGCCAGATGCCGGGCAGGCCGAAAATGTGGTCCCCGTGGTAATGGGTCAGCAGAATGGCGTCCATGCGGAAAATACTGACCCCGGCCCGGCGCGCGGCAGTCTGGGTGCCCTCGCCGCAGTCCAGCAGCAGGTTGGAGCCGCTCACCGTGATGCAGGCAGCCGCCAGGGCGCGCTCCGGCAGGGGCTGTGTGCCGCCGGTGCCAAGCAGAATGATATCCAGCATGGCCAGAACCTCCGATAGACTTAATACAAAATGTATTTCTTGCAAGATTTGATAAACAAATTGTATAACTTGTGGGGCGGTGGCTGTAGAAAGCATACACCCCCAACTTATCATACTGCTAACAGTATACCACAACATGCCAAGCGGGAAAACCGGAAAATTTTAAACGGGGGACAGCACAAAATGTTGAAAATTTCACACCTGCCGCGTATTATGATAAGAATGAAGCGAAAGGGGAAGGCGGCTGATTTTCAGATATCTCCCAGCGGGGCAAAAAGATGCACCTTTACCTTATAGGGAGCGTAGGGGCACAAAGTGCGTCTGCAGAGCGTTTGCCAGTATCCCAAAAGCAAAATATCCGGCAAGGCCCAACATCCGGGACGATGCAAGCATCGTCCCCTACAGATTGCATTTAGGTTCGTATCGAAAATATATGTCGCTCCGAGAGGGAACACTGTTATCTAAAATTGTACTTCGTGCGATGTTCGTTATTACAGAAAGCTTTTTGGCAGGATAAGGCGCATTTTAAGATGTATGCACCACTGCCGCAGAAAGGAATGGAAACCGGTATGAAAAAGTTCAGGATTTGGATTTTGGCCGCGCTGGCAGCAGCGCTTTGCCTGTTGTGTGGGTGCAGTGCAGAAGATTTTGCCCTGCCGCATGAAGTGCAGCTTGCCGTTGGCCAGCAGTGCGCGCTGGCCGGGGAGCTGCGGTTTACCGGCAGCCTTTCCGATATTACGCCGCAGGACCGGGCAGAGTTTGCCCAAGCTGTGACCGATGCAGTGGTACATATTGCTTCGACTGACCCCAGTGTGGCCGCAGTAGACCAGGACGGCAACGTGACCGCTGTGACCCCCGGCACGGCAACCGTGTTGGTAAGCTGTGTGGACCTGGATTTTTATGCCGAAGTGAACATTAATGTTGTGGAAGCCGCCACGCCGGAAAGCGCAGCCCTCGCGACCCCGGAGACTGCTGCCCAGTCGACCCCGGAAACAGCCACGCCGGAGAGCGCTGCGCCGGCGACCCCGGAAACAGCTGCAACACCCGAAAGCGCGGTTCCTGTCACCCCGGAGACTGCTGCCCAGTCGACCCCGGAAACAGCCACGCCGGAGAGTGCTGAACCCGCAACGCCTGAAACTGCTGCTACTCCAGAGACCGCTATCCCGGAAACGGCTACCCCCGAAAGTGCAGCTCCGGCAACGCCGGAAAGCGCCGCCACACCCGAAACAGCAAAAACGGCCACGCCGGAAACTGCGGCCCCGCTCAAAATGCCAAGAGCAACCGAAGCCCCAGCTGCAACTCGGGAAGAAACAACGGCTGCTGACGAAAAAACAAGAGAACCGTTCCGCGAATTTTTGAAGAAAGCAGGCAGCACCGTGGCAAACTTTTTTGGCGGGTTGTTCGATAAGAGCAAGACCACGGGATGATGCCTGACCGTGAGGATCCGCCCAAAAAGCAAAGAAAAAACGGAAAGATAAACAAAAAGTATTACACTTGCCAAAATTGAAAAAATGTGTTAAGATAACACTATAATTTTATAGCAATATGACAGATGGCAAGTCCACAAAGGAGGCAGTGTCGTTGAAAATCTATGAATCCGCAGAGGATTACCTGGAAAAGATCCTGATGCTGACAGAACGCAACGGGGAAGTCCGCTCCATCGACATCGCTACCGAGATGGGCGTTACCAAGCCGAGCGTGAGCATTGCAATGAAAAATCTGCGTCAGGCCGGTTATATTTCGATGGATGGTGCTGGGTATATCACCCTGGAGCCGCCGGGACTGGAAATTGCCACCCGGATTTATGGCCGCCACAAAAAGCTGACCCGCTTTTTTGTTGCACTGGGTGTGGACCCTGCCGTTGCTTCCCACGATGCCTGCAAGATCGAGCATGACCTGAGCGCAGAAACCTTTGAAAAGCTGGTGGCTTTTGCCGAAAGCCAGCATATGCTGAAGGAATCCTGAGTTTTTTATAAGAATCATGATGCCCCGGACAAGAAACGTTTCTCGTCCGGGGCATTTTTGCTGCAGTGTGCGCACTGTATGTGATATAGAGCCAAATAAAATCCGCCTCGGCAAAAAACTCTGCCGGGGCGGTAATAGAATAATGCGGGATTGCTTCAGCTTTCCGCAACACCAAAGAAGAACTTGTTCAGGCGGTACTTGTTTTCTTCATACAGGCCAATGTGCTTGAACAGATCCTTGTAATAGGTGGTCAGCTCAAACCGAGTGGTCAGCACATCAAAGGGGTTCAGGTGGTGCACGGCGCTGTCTGGGTTTTGCACATAGTTGTAAATGGGGGTGGAAAGCGCATAGAACTGCTGGGCGTAGCGGATAAAGCTTAGATTGAAATACAGGTCCTCGCTGTAGTCCAGTTCCTCATTGCAGCGCACATCGGGGTGCTCACGCACAATGTCGGCGCGGTAGAGCTTGTTCCACATCACGCCGTAATAAAAGCTGGCGGGCTCCTGCATCAGGCCACAGGCAAATGCGTCTTTATTCAGGGGGCCTTCCATCAAAAAGCCGAAAGTCTGCACCCGGTGCTGCGGATCCAGGATGGGGTCCAGCACACGCTCCACCACGGTATCCCGCATGGTTTTGGGCAGGCTGACCGGCGGTTCAATGCGGTTGTAGTGGGCAATCACCATATCGGCGTGGCTGGCTTCCGCTTTCTGTACCAGCAGCTCGGTGGCATAGGGCTGGATGAAATCATCCGCATCCACAAACTGAAAGTATTTGCCGTGGGCTTCCTGCATGCCAAGGTTGCGGGTGGCGGAAACTCCGCTGTTGTTTTTGTCGATCACCACAATGCGGCGGTCAATACCGGCATAGCTCTGGCAGACGGCATAGCTGACATCCTTGCTGCCATCGTTGAGCAGAATGATCTCCAAATTCCGGTAGGTCTGGCGGCGGATGCTCTCAATACAGCGGGCAATATGGTCTGCTGCGTTGTAAACAGGAACAATAATGCTGACTAGCGGCTGGCTCTGCGGTTCGGTGGGCATGGCGGGCCTCCTTATATAAAAACGGTTAGGTTGTTGCCTTTACTATAACGCAGAACCCGCAATTTTGCAATAACACAAATACCGCAGGCTGTGCCCCGGAACATTTTGGGCAACACCGCACAATTCCCGCCTTGCGGCTTAAGCACCGCTCCGGCAGCTGCG
>ERZ773202.1998-NODE-1998-length-11638-cov-18.480100_pt1 | contig 11638 bp, 7 predicted proteins | sample MGYA00580998_ERZ773202 | MGnify/ENA primary metagenome ERZ773202 (study PRJEB29015, sample SAMEA2737803) | human gut metagenome | biome: human gut; feature: human-associated habitat; material: faeces | place: China | collected 2012 ...
ATTTCGCTACACGTACAGGTGTTGATTCATTGGCTATCTCTATCGGTACTTCTCACGGTGCTTACAAGTTCAAGCCAGAGCAGTGCACACGTGACCCTAAGACTGGTCACCTCGTTCCTCCTCCATTGGCATTCGACGTATTGGCAGCAGTTGAGGAGCAGCTTCCTGGTTTCCCTATCGTTCTCCACGGTTCTTCTTCAGTTCCTCAGGAGTATGTTGATATCATCAACAAGTTCGGTGGTAAGTTGCCAGATGCAGTTGGTATCCCAGAGGATCAGTTGACTAAGGCTTCTGAGAGCGCTGTTTGCAAGATCAATATCGACTCTGACTCTCGTCTTGCTTTCACAGCAGGTGTTCGTGAGACATTGGCTGAGCACCCAGAGTACTTCGACCCACGTCAGTACTGCGGTAAGGCTCGTGAGTACATGGTTGACCTCTATAGCCACAAGATCAAGGATGTTCTTCATTCTGACAACAAGTTGGCTAACCTCGACTAATCTTCGAGATTTATCAACCCAAAATAATAGCGGGAATCCTTCGGGGTTTCCGCTTTTTTAATGCCCTTTTCTTTCATCTTTCTTTCGCTTTTCTTTCATTTTGTTATGTAACAGGATTGGTGTGTGCGTAAACGTTGTGCTTCTTTACATAATTTAACCTAAAATATTTGGAGCGTATTACTTTTTTCTCTAAATTTGTACTCGAACAAAGGTAGGAAGTACATTTTATATTCTTGTATATCATTTGTATATTGTAAAAGATGATTTAGGCCGAAAGGTTATTTTTAGAAGTCTTCCTGAGTACTGCCTTAGGGCAGATGCTTGTAAGAGGAGATCAGGTTTAAATGATTGAATAACAATTAGTAAATGATAAAATATGAAAAAGTTTTTTGGAATGGTCATCACTTGTATGGTGGCATTGGGTTTAGTAAGCTGCAGTGCGGCTGACGATGATTTGACGGGCGATACAACAACACGCGTCAACACCGTTACAACGAAGTCTAACTTCTCACTGCTCAGTTATTCACAGACAACCGGTGCTGAGGTAAATGAAACCTCTAACATCAATGGTGAGAACAACGAGAAGCTGGTATGCAAGGTTCTTTCTGGTGGTCAGTTGCAGTTGACTCACAAGAATGTAATCTTTGATGAGGGCACAAATATCAAGTTTGACTCTCAGTTAGTTGGCAACAAGATTATCATCACCGAGACAGGCGATTACGGCAAGTCTGGTAAGTATGGTTATTACACACTTGTTGCGAAGGTTGGAATAGTTAAAGATGGTGACTATGTGATCGTAGTTAAGAGAAACGAGCACACTCGCGAGGAGTTCAATATGCATTACGACTCTACAAAGGCGAAATAAGGTAGAATATATGATTAGTACAATACCTTACGATTATGATTCAATATAAATAGGTAGAATAGAAAATATAATATAGAAAGTGAATTTAAAGTGTGATTAAAGAATGTAATTGAATAATTAAATAATGTAATTGGATAGTTTAAAATTCATGCAATTGAATAATGGTAAATGGTAAATGATAATAAGTTGAGCGTCGCTTAGACGACCAGTCTAGTTCTTGTTTTAATTAATTGTTATTGATGACGCTGATGAGCAGTTCCGGCGTACAATCCTTTAAAACCACGATGTTGCCTTTGTCTAATAAGTAAATCGTAGGCATCGCCTTGATGCTGTAAGTAGCACTTATCTGATCGTCCGCAATGATTCTGAGCATTCTGTATTCAGCAGGAATGGTCTGTTTTTTCAGCCACGCCGTAACCTTGTGGCAATTCTCGCATTCCGGATCATGGAAGTAGAGTATCACCTTTTCGTTCTGATAGTCAGTCAACTGATGCATTTTTCCATCTTCCAGCTTGAAGGAGAGGTTGGTAGCCTTGGTGCCTGGCAGGTTTTTCCGTGCCGCCTTCCACTTGAAGTCGATGCGTTCCTTTTCCGCTTCATCGAAGTAAGGCGACTTCTTCATTTCAGCCAGGAAGAAGCTATATACCCTGTCGTTTCTCATCGGCGACTGTGGGTTGTCAAAATAATGCTCTATCAGGCTCTCGAATTTCTCCTTGGCAGGCTTCTGTACGTAAGCCTTGGCAGTGAAGGCGCTGATGCCTTTCTGGGCGATCTCGTCGTTGAAACGGGCGAGGATATCGATGAAGTTGACGAATCCCTGTTCTGTAATCTCCTCGTTTTTCAGTTGGGTAGTATCAGCAAACTGATAGTTGTCCCAGTAGTGCTCGCTGAGGTAGGTAGCGCGCTGTTCTACGCTGCGCAGCGTATCAGGCAGCGCAGGGTAGGGGAATTCATTCTGCGCCTGAGTATTCAGGCTGCATAACATGAGCATGCATGCAATAAGATAAGAGATATGTTTTGCTTTCATCATTTTCTTCCTTTACTTCATTATTTCTTATTGTTGATAGCTGTTCCATGGGAACAGCTGCCGCAAAAGTACGAAAAATAACTGAAAGTTCCAAGTATATTTCCGTTTTTTTCTTTTAAAAGATTTGTAATCCGGTGCAGGGAGATTGTAATGTGTTATGGATTAGGGAATTACAAATCCTCTGCTTTGATAGGTCGTACCTTTTTTAACGACGGATTTCAAATCTGTCGGGACGCCTAGCGGGGGTGTGGGACGGCAGGCGGGGGTGGAATTTTCAGGGCACAAAAAAGTCGTGAAATCTTAGAAGGTGAGTCACCTCGCCAACTAAAATTCCAACGACCAGTCTAGTTTTCGCAATTTTTGTATTATAGTAAATGATAATAATGTCTTATAATAACTAAAACAAGAGGGTAGGAAGTATTCCAAGCTTCCTTCCCTCCTCTCTTACAGATATATGATTCTTAACTTTTGTATTTTGCTAACTATTTCAATACCTTGATGCAGCGGACTCCCTTTACGACACCCAGGCTCATCGTTAGCATACCTTTGTTTTTCCATCCCTTATATGTCCACGACTGTCTAAAATTCATATTAGAAAAATGTGTTCTGCAAGCAGAGTCTAGGGCATCGATTGGTGCAACCATTGACATAATACACAATTCGCGCTGGTTAGGAACCCTCCAATTCTTTTCATTGTTTTCGATATAACGGCCATAGCACCAATACTTTCCATTATATACGTTTTCTGGCGTAGGCGTCATAGTTGTGCCTTTATAGTCATACTCTCCAGTCCATAAGTCCTTTGCAATGGTAAACTTTTTGGCAGGTTTATTTCCTTCATCACGTTCTGTATGATCAAACAGCTCTCCTTGTTCACCTGTTATGTTCAGGGCATCCTCATCTACTTTGTCTAAAGTAACAGTTTTTGTCTTGCTGTCGTAGTTGTAATACGTGTCAGGTGTCTGAGCATATCCTATTTCCCCAGATTTTAAGTTGCGAACACATCGTACATATTTCGGTGCGTAAGGTGAACTGCCTTTATCATAGTTACCTGTAGTCATACCTTCTTCCGAAAAAAAGGATTCTAGATCTTGGGTTGAAGAATAATATATCATACGCTTCGAGCTCTCCTTCTTACCTATATCAATTATAAGTTCTTTCGTTGATTTATTGAAGAGTTTAGATTCAGTGCTCATTATCTCTTCTCCAATCCATAAACCTGCATACTGTTGTGTTGCCGGTGCATACCATCTAATTTCGTCTTCTGAAATTATGCCATCACCATTCAAATCCCGGTTCCTCCTCATACATGCTATTCTGAGTGAATGATAAAGATTATCTCTTGTATCCTTCAAGTCATCCCAGGTTTTCACCGGTTTGCCATTAATGAATATATCTTGCATCATATTGGCACGTCCGTTCCAATAATCGTTACCATTGGAGCCAAATGCCTGATCTTTGATATTGTAGTCGCTGCCTCCACCAGGCTTTTCCTCGTCATTGATGGTTTCGCAGCCATAAGCTGTTACGCCTCCTGCCTGGCTTCTATCGTAGAAGGTCTGGATATTGTGCTGGGTCAAACCATATTGAGCCTTGGCATATACACTTCTTGTATCTTCGCTAACCCATACGTAGCTTGCTACATAGAAAGCTCGCTTATCTACGTCGTTAACGTACTTGTCCCAACTGAGATCTTTATAGTAGTTCTCACTGACGAAACATGTTGCATCAATGTATTCGCCATTAGTCCAGAAACGATCGTTGTCAGCATTATCATACAGCTTTTTCAAGAATGTTTCGATATCCATGGTGTATTTTTTGCCAGGATAATCGCATGGAGTACCTCTACCGCCATTTTCGTTGCCATAGCTACTCTTGCTGCCGGCTCTGCCAGTAATAGCAAATTCAATCCAACTTGTATCTACACCATTCAGCTTCTGTTGGTGTTCCTGTGTCGTTGGATTTGCTTCATCTTTTACGTTTATTGGATTAGTCTTCTTGCCCAAAGCGTAAACCTGATAGTAATATCCTAAGTTGTACTTTTTCAGATTTTGGATGTGCTTCCTCTCGAAGCGCATTACCATATATTCGTAATGACTGTCGAGTGTCAGGTTCTTACCCATATTGCCATATTCCATTACCACACCTTCTGCACCTGGCTGTTCGTTTCCTTCTTTTATAGCTTCAACGATGATTTTATCTACACCTGCCACTGTGATATTAAAGGTGTACTTGCAATTACGCTCAACATTGTAGTCATTGTAATTAGCACTACAGTCACCTAAGTGAACATAGTAGGTTACCTCGGCAGTTTTGGTAGAACCATCCTTTGTTTCTTCATACTTGCCTTTCAAAACTACATATGTGCCATACTTTGGAGCATTGGTGAATTCCTTAGGATTCGTCATATTGTCGTCCTCTCGCTTAGCCTGCTCTGTTACGTCATGTTGTGCTTCCTGCAGATTTTCTGGCAAATAGGCTTTGAAGTATTTTGCGCCTGTCTCATCCACATCGTTTACGCTAAGAGTCTGCCCCTCGATATTGCTAAAATCTTTATCATCTCTTATATATTTCTTAACGTTTCCATCAATATTGCCAATGAGTGTACCTTTCATAGCGATATTCATGATACTATAATTGTCAAGTTTGAATGAACGCGTTACGCCATCTCCTGTATATTCCTTGATGGTAAACTTCACCTTGGATACAATTCGGCTCAGTCTGATGTCATTTCCGCCATTTTCGATTGTTCCTGCAGGTGTAATGTTCACCAGTTTGCCTTGCTGTACAGCACCACTCATCAAGAATGCACTTGAAATCTGAATGGTATTACGGTTGTTACGATTGAATGTCAAAGCTTTCAACTGGTCGAGTGTGAATTCATATTCACCAGCACGGGCTTTGTCTTCATCCAAGTTAATAGGCAACTTGTTTGGTTCAACGGTACCGTTGCTGGTCGCCACAGGGTAAAGACCCGTAGAAATGTTGGCTACTGCATAGATATATGAATCGCCGCTTCTTGTCTTGATGCCGGTTATTTCCTGTTTTTCATTTTCAGAGCTGCTGGTGTTTTGATTCAGATTATCTTCACCTTCAATACCTTTGTAGCCCTTCAAATTACCATTGCCATCAAATATATAGATGTAGAGGTTGTCGAGATGACGCTCCTCTTGAGTTTTAGATCGCGAGTTGACCACGATGTCTCTTGGGGAAACATCAGAATAGGCCAACGAAATGGTAACATCCTCGTTGCTCTCGCTGCCGCCCGTGAAGAGGTCTTCCGAGCAACTGCTGAGTAAGAGTGCTACTCCCATGAGCAGGTATGCTAATTTCATTACTTTCTTCTTTTTCATATTTTAATTCCTCCAATAGTTTAATCAAATACAATGTCTGTAGCTTTCTTCTCATTCCAGTCTGCTACATAGTAGTTCAAGGTGAGTGTTGATTTCTCATCACCCAGGAAGTAGCCATATACTACCATTTCATGGTTGCGGTAGGCTTTTGAAATCCTGAAGGGAGTCTGCTTCTCAGCTCCACTCTTGTCCAATTTATAGTAAATTGTACCAGTGAGCTCTTTGCCTGTTTCACGAAGATAGCTCAGATGGCATTCTGCCGTTGCACCACGAAGCTGGGTGATGTAGGCTTCTGCAGTCTGACCAGGCTTGCGAATATAGCTTGTAGGGTCTGGTACAGGTTTGATGTTCTCTGTTGCCACACTACCGAATTTTATCTTCTGACTGAGATATGACAGAGAATTGAGGTTTCCGGTTAATCCTTCTGTTTCTTTATTGGCATCTGTTGTTGCTGTTGGGAATACAGAACTTTGGGTAGGAATAACGTTTTCATTCACCTCAATCTTCGTTACTACTACTCCTTCAGTATCTTTCACATTCTTTCTTGTGAAGAAGAAGTGGAGCTTTGAGACGGCTCTTATCAATGGGATATTTATTGAGTGCAGAGCTGCTTCTGTTGCATTGTCTTTGATGTTGTTGGTAACATCAAGATCCTTGATAACTCGAGAGATTGGCAGACCAGCTTGTGGTACTACTGTTGTTTGGGCTGTACCTTCTGCTGTTATACCAAACTGATTCTTGATAACCAGGTTTTCCAAATCTTCACGTGTCATCTTGATGCAATTTTTGCCATCCAGCACTCCTTCGCTTTCTGCGTTGAGCAGGATGTAAAGATCTATTTTGTCCAGATTCTCAGCGTTTTTGCGAGTAATCATCATACTTACTTTGTGAGAACCTTGTGCTGAGAGGTTGGTTTCTGATTTGAATCCTATTGGTGTGGCAGTTGTTCTGTCCGAACCGCTTTTGAATGCCCATACTCTGATACTTGTAATTTTCTCCTCGGTATCTGGAGAGGGATATGTTTCTTCTAGCCCGAGCTTTCCGCTGGTTCCTGCTGGTTTGGCAGGTGCGTTGGCTCTGGCCTGAGCTGTAGGAGTTGATACATTCAGGTTGATGTAGGTATCACTCTTTCCAGCAGCTGTATCTGTGTAATCGTCCGACATACATGATGTTAGTATCAGTGTAAGCAGCAAGGTGGGTGCCAATGCTGCTATTCCCTTCATCATGCTAGTCAGTTGATTCGCACCGATTTTTCTTTTTGCGAAATCGAACATAACTTGTATCTCCTTTTTTTACTTATACTTCGTTACTTTGTTACTTTTTTGGGTAATCTTACTTGTCTCCGAGGTCTGTGTCCTGTAGATTGAGAACCCAGCCGTTCACCTTGATTTTTGCGACCATGTGGTATTCAGGACTAGGAACGTAGAATACGAGGCTGTAGTGATCCTGGCGGTCTAGGTATTCCTGAGCCTCCCAGCCCTTGTCGGTGCGCTCGCCGCAGAGAGCGAGGAACCATGGCAGTGAGTGGTTGAAGATTACCTTGCCTGTGCGCTTGTCGGTGATTACGATTCGCTTGTCGTTGTACTCCTTGCTTTCTGTGTTGCGGGTGCTAACATCGTTCTTGCGCTCGAACATTCTGGAAGAAGAAAGGTCGTAAACCAGTGCCTTGTCGATATTTTCACCTTCTACCTGGGTATTTCCGCTGGTGTTTACTACCAGTTTCTCGTTGTAAGGTACATAGGTGATAGGCTTGTTCTGTTCCACGCCATTGGCATCTTTTACCTTGTCGCCCTTGTAGTCGAGGAGAGCAGCCGAACCCTTGATTCTTACGTCGAAGTTTTCTGCAACGAATCCCTCTTGGTCGTTATTGTATGGAAGCATCACGATGCGGTAGGTCTTGGTACATTTCATCAGACTCAGATTGCCGTATGTGTCTTGGTTTCCTCTGAAGTCGAGAGATGTATGGGCAGTGTAGAGAGCGGCGAACTTCTTATTGTTGACCGAAGCTTCTCCGTTTTTCTTTCCCATTTCCTCCTGCAGGTCGTTGATGGTAGAAACACCTGGTGTGAGTTGGGTGAAGCGGAACTCCCTCTCGTCGTCATCGTCGGCTTTGTTACCTGTTGGCACCTTGTCACGCGCCAGACATACGAAGGTATATTTGCCTTCCTGTAAGTCGGTGATGTCCATGCTGTGACCTGTTTCGAATTTGTCGGCAGACTGCGTATAGGTATTGACGTATTTACCGTTGTTGTCGAAAACATAGACGTTGAGGTTTTTCACTTCCTGAGAGAAAGCATCAGCATTCTCAACATTATATGTATAATCGAACTTGAGCGACACCTTGTGTGCAGGACAATCCGTCAAATCGTCTTTCATGCATGATGAAAGCGAAGAGAGTGCGATGGCTGAGATACAAACCGCTTTGCAACCGTTTTTGAGGAAATGTGCCATATTCTTTATCTTTTATAATCTTTTGTTTTACTTATTTTATATAGAGAGTGCCGTAGGTAGCGAATATCTTTGCTTTATCAGCTCTCTGTTTCGTAGCCTTCGGCATCGTTATTTTCTAAGGAAAAGTGCCAGTCTTTTGGGGTGGGGTATGACGGCACGTCTTTGTATCTCCCGCCTTTTATACATGGGCGGCAATGTTAGTTATCTTTTCAGCATGTTTTCGTTGCTTTTCAGAACGAACGTTTTGATTGATAAACTCTCGGAGGAGGATGGCTCCCCCGAGAGTCTTGGTATATATATAAGTATTTATATTTTATCTGTCTGGTTTGACGGAATATTACTGCAAGTTAACATCATCTTTGTTGAGAACCCAAGGGTTAACAGTAACAGTAACGTTGAGATAGTAGAATTTATTCTCTGTTGGCGTACCATTAGGAACCTGGGCACCTACATTGTAGATATTGTTAACAGTGAGGCGATAGATACTGTTACGCTGGATAATGCCATTGATGTGATTATCCTTGATAACATGCTTGTAGTATGTCTTACCTCCCTTGAATACTTCAATCTTGTAAAGTTCACGGAACTTTGCTAACTCTGTTTCGTTATTGATGGCATTAGTCAATTCTGTCTTCATTGCATCTTTGTCCTTGCCTTCGCCGAAGAGGTCTGCTACATCCTTGTAATCTTCGAAGATCTGAGCGAAAGAGGTGTAGATAACGTTGTTGTAACGATAGAATGTACCATCCTTGAAGTCTGCAGGTTTAGTAAACTTGCTGTCATCCAACGTAATCTGATACTCGAAGTACATGGTTGTAGGAGCAGTTGTAGAGTTATTCTCGAATACGTAGTTTACCTTGGCTTCTTCAGTAGTAGTGAAACCACCATCCTTGTAATCGTATACTCCACCGAATTCTGCTGTTGGCTGGTAGTAGTTGATTCCATTAGGGATACTAAGTGCAGAAGAATTCCAAGTCTGCATCACGTAAGACTTATTTGCCAAGTTAGAAACAGCATATTTTATCAACTTAATCTCTTTAACCTTCTCCCTAGCATCTTTCATTGCTACCTTTAAATCCGCTGATGCATCAGTTGGAGCATCTGCAAGAACAGTTGATGTACCTGGATTTGGAGCATCGATACGGGCTACTACACGCTCAACCTTGATAGGAGCATTAGTTATTGTAGTTGTAGATGTTCCATTTTTTTCATACTTAACCTTTGCAGGGTTCTGCTTGTTATTGTTTGCCTTGATGAAGGTTACAGAATAACCGTTACCATTTACCTGTGCATCGTTCTGGTTGAACATAGCAAAGTCGTTGTCGTTAGCGAATGGAGCTGCGAACTTGCTAGTCGCTGTAAAGACGTTTTTGTTGGTAGCTGCGAAGTCCATTTCAGGTGCAGGCTTGTTGCTACCAGCCAGGAAATATACATGGTATGTCTGACCTGCTTCAACTGTAGGAATCTTGATTTCGAAAGTATGATTACCGTCCTGCTTTTTAGAAGCATCATCTTTAACTTCTCCAGACCAAGTCAGCTCCTCAAGCTTCTTAGAGAAAACAATCTTATTATCCTTATCTACCAAGTAGAATGTACCAGTCTTGATAGCAGCTTCTTCTGCTGTGGCATTCTCTGGATCACTAACTGCAGTTCTGGTACCATCTGACTTTGGAGACTGTACGGTCAAAGTCATGTAGAAACCATCTGCCTTCTCCTGACCAGCGTTGCCAGCCAAATCATCATTGCTACTGCAGCTGGTGAAAGCTGCGGCTGAAATCAAGCTCATTACGAGCAAATTCATTTTCTTCATAATTTACTTAATACGAAATAGTTATACAATATATTTTATTAATTCTTATTCTTAAAATTAAGTTTAGCACATGTTGGCACAATCCGCTGAAAACAGATTGTATTTAACATCATCTTTTAACTTATACTTATATAAATAGAAAGTAAATACTTACTTTAAAGCGACTGGTTTACCTTATCCAGGTTTTCCTGCGCCTCCTTCAAACCGCCGGCAACAGCTTTCTCAAAGTATTGCTTGGCTGTCTGATAGTCTTCCTTCATGGCAGCCAGACAACCGCGGGCATTGTTTGCCTCGGCGCTGTCGCCTGCTTTCAGGAGATATTTCTCTGCACTCACCTTGTCGCCATGTTCGATGGCTGCTGAGGCTGCATTGAGATTGGCAAGCTTATCTTAAGGGAACATTCTTACAGCTATGTCGAAAACATTGTTGAATTCGTCGCTACCCTTAGGATAAGTCTGGGCTACCAGATACATCTCCTGGAGAGAGAGCTTCTGAGGGCGGGTCTTGATAATCTCTCTAGCCTTTTCTACATTGAATGCCTGAACATCATATTCTATCGTATAATCGGTACGGCGAAGTGATGGCCATACATTCTGCAGGAGATAGTGATAAGCCTGAGGAGCCTTCTTGAGCAATGCTTTCTCCTTGGCATCTGGCTGCATGTTGCTGTTGATGATCTCAAGTGCAGCTTCCTTCTGAGGGACATCATTCTCATTTGCATACTTAATGGTTCCCGCCCAGTCTTCTGCTGTAGCTGTGGTCGCAAACAGTTTTGAAGAAATTGGATAGGTCTTCAGAATATGCTGCAAAAGCGCCTGTGTACGGTTAAGCGACAACTTGTTGTTGTTGGCATATCCGCCATCTGGTGATGCATAGCCGTGGAGGGTTATCTTGGTGATGGTAACATCCGAATCGTTCTTTACAAGGTCGAGAGTCTTGCGGATATTATCCAGTTCTCTGGCATTGTTGCCCAAATCATACAGGATATCCCACTTGTTCACCTTGAAGTTCAAACGGGCAGAACCATTCTCCTTTCTTGCCTTTACGGCTTCTGCCTTAGGCTGTACATAAGCGTTGAAGAGATTCTTCGGAGTAGCGAATGCACGTCCTTCCGGATTCAGAATACCTTCGTCGAGAAGTTGCTGGTTGCAGCCACAGGCATCATTGCTGATGGCGAAGTTGGAGTTCTTCATCCAGTCGCAGAACGGAGCGTCATATTCATAATGAAGCGTCTGTGCTGTCTTGTTCTTACGGAGTGCCACGATGAGTGGGTTTGCCGTAGCCGTTTTCTGGTTGCGCTGATAGTAGATATATCTCTTTTTACCCATCACCTCAACGCTCGGCATGAAAAGTGTATCCTTTTCGTTGAGGATCATTGGGGTATAGATGAGACCATTGTTGCTGGCAAGCTGAATTTGGTCGAGATTCAAGTCCATAGCCACTTTCACCTGGTTGCCAACCTTTCTGATTGCCTTATTCTGGATTTTCAGATTCTTGTAAGCCTGCTGGGTATTATCGGCTGATATAGGAAGAGCGATAAGCAAGGCTCCGAACATACTACCTATTATATTATATGTATTCATGACAGATTCTTTTTAAAAAACATACACTAAGTTGAGGGCAGCTTTCGTCGGG
>ERZ773202.2007-NODE-2007-length-11615-cov-5.513668_pt1 | contig 11615 bp, 8 predicted proteins | sample MGYA00580998_ERZ773202 | MGnify/ENA primary metagenome ERZ773202 (study PRJEB29015, sample SAMEA2737803) | human gut metagenome | biome: human gut; feature: human-associated habitat; material: faeces | place: China | collected 2012 ...
CCCGGTAGCCCGCCGTAGCGGAGCCCGGCTGATAGTCGGAAAAGCTGTTCATATCCTTTGCCCGCTTTGCGGCTTCTTCATTGATCGGATAATATTTCGGCATAGTATTTTCGCTTATTGGAAGGGTCAGCTGTTGATATATGCCGCCCTTTCCTGTATACTGTTCTTGTTGTATCTGTTTTTTCACAACCTCAGCTTCCAACAAAAAATGAGATAGGCAACCCCTTTCGGGGAAGTCTATCTCATTTTTTTCGTTGGCGCTATTTTGCAACAGCCCCATAATACCAGTCGCTCCCAAAAGCGAACAACCGCATACTGACGTCGCGCTTACTTTCTTATGCTGTCCGCAGGCGATTTTGGCAGATCGCCGTCATCGAGGTCGCTACATTCTTAAACAGATTTTCGCATTCCTTGAAGCTCAACTGATCACGCATCTAATCGTTAAACTCTTGTTTTTGAATGTATTTGCGGGTTCTGGCTTCCACAAGCGTAGCTTGTAATTTTCTATATAAGCAAAAACGCCACACTTCGTGAGAAGCATGACGCTTTTGCGTAGAATAGAAGACTTATATTTGCCCAATCATCCGAAGTCCGATATAAGCACCAGCGGATAAAAGGATAACTATTGTTAAATAGTTGAAGGTGGTTGAATAACTTGTTGAGCACTTTAATACTGCTTCACTTTTGTGAATGAGTTGTTTCTCTTCTGGAAGAGAATTCTCTAATACTTTGAGGCGCTCCTCGCAGCAGTGTATCAATTCGCTCGTTCGATGGTCAAGCATACGAAAACAAACGGTGACAAGGACAATGAAAAAAGCTACAAAATATTCGGCAGTCGGAATACGCGGTGTGAGTTGCATTAAGGCGAACAAACCACCATACAAAACGATTGTCACTGTAATATAAAAGTTTATCATCTGCATTCGCTGACTGCTGTGAAGTTCAAAATATTTCCAGTAAAAATCCAACCAATCTTTATCGTCCATAAAAATCACCTGTCTACGATTTCATTCCATGCTTCGAGACCGAATTCCCAGACCTTTCGACGGAATCCTTCTTTCCATTTCAAGTAAGCATCCAGTTCAAAATCGTTTTCAATGTTGTTAGACTGAATTGAGGCTAAAGTATGGATGCTCGCTAGTCGATTTTCGTTGTTTAGATACTCTAGGCTCTCTGGACGTTCAGAAATAGTAGATTCCGAAAGCGGTTCTTTGATATAAATATCATATATAGTCGAAACTTGAGAGAGCTGTATGGTCATCTGCTCGGTGCCGGTAAGTGTAGCAATCTCTTCGGGGGATGCTGAACGAGGAGGATCAGGATTCAAAGCTAAAAAGGGAGGCAATAATACTTCCCGTTCGCTGCGTTTTTCGTGATAGTCGTCGCGTAGTGCTACGGCTAAATCGACACAGGGAGTTCTAGGAGGAATATGAAATACAAGAAGAACAGGCGCTTCTTTATTGGAATACGAAGGTAAAAAACTTTCGTGTGAAGTGGAGGTGAAAGAAATTGTTCGACGCTTGTTCAACAATTCATCGGCATCCACTTTGCGGTCGATTCGATAGGTTATAATCTCTTCTTGAGAAGCAAAATGCCAGCAAGCATATTGTAGCATCTTTGCCCATTGAAATAGGCACTCTGTATCATCAAAAATAGAAGGGTCAAGTATTTTCCCTTCACGAGCGCGGGTCTTTTCACTCGTGATACCGTCATGAAAAAGCGCATTAAAAGTAACGTAGGCAGATTGAGTAGCCCAAAAGTCTTTTGCATCTGGCGTTAGAGGAGAAATACCGGCATAAAAGCTAAGAGCTTTTTTCATATGCTCTAGCAACTGGTACATCCGGGACATATGAAGCAGCTTTATTTTTTCATATGCAAGTACAACATGGTACTCCGGGAGTTGTGAGAGGTCCCGGAGATAGATGATCCAGCTTGAATAGTCGAGGGGAAGATTTATACCTTGGCGTTGATACTCCTTCTTTTCGTTGTAGATCAGCTGATAAGGCATCAAGAGTGCATAAGCAAACGTATTTGCAAGAAATTCACGCTCTTGTACAAAATCATACAGCCCGGGGCAGGCCTCCTCAACATAAAGAAGTCCAATGGGGTTGACGGTTCGCAGAACAAAATGACCCAATTCATGGGCAATAGCAAAACGCTTTGAATTTTCGTCTAAATCTTTCTGGACATATATTGTTCCGGCAACAGTGCCTATGTCATCGTCAAATAATTTTTCACGCATCTGCAACCGGGCAATAGCCGATTTTCCAAGATTTTTTTGCAGTTCCGTCCATGTGAATTCATCTGTCATATCCTGAAAATCGACTTCAACAATTTCAAAGCCGCAGCGTTCTGCAATCGCACGCACAGGAATGGGAAACGCTATGGTATTTGAATCAAGTGTGCTCAACAGAATTTTCTCTGCGCGGTCATAGATTATTTCCGTCAAAATCTGACTGTTGGCAAAAAGTTCTTTTAAGGTCTCGTTTGAGGCGATATAGTTCGATATTTTTTTTGCTTCGCTATTTCCAACGCCACTCGACTTACGGATGAGTGAAAGAAATTCTTGACTATCCATGGCCTTTTCAGAACTGTGTTCGACAAACAGAGATGAAAAATCAAGAGGAGTCTTTGCTGACTTTGCGGTGGACTTCCTTGCAGAAACTGCGGTCGTTCTTTTGGTTGTCATTATATAAATATCTCCTTGGTAAAATAAAGTACAAACTATTCTAACAATAAAAGAATAAGAAAACACTCACCTTTTCACGACCACTAGAATAGCTTCTTTTTCGACGGAACGGAAGCCCATCTCTCCAGATTGAACTGGCTGACCGCAGAAGGAACATCCGAAACGGTAGAACGTATAAAAAATTCAATTTGACGCAGATAATTTCGCTCGAGATCTTCTTCTGAAATGGGAACGCGCAGCTCAGCTGCACGTTCATGAAGCAGCGCGGTCGAACAGAAATCTTTACTCCAAATTTCAGACTTCCACCAATTTAGAACTGCTTTGACAAAAGTATTTTCGTAATCATCAGCAGCAGAGTAGTGGAGGTAGTTGATACCTTTCAAAATCTTTGCGATTTCATCATTATAGGCTTGGAAATTATCATAGTAGATGAAGTTTTGCGAAACGGCACTGCGTACAGGCAAAAAGAATCCTTTGGGTTGTGAAGGAAAAACACCATAACTAAAAATCTGCAGAATAACAGTGTTAAAGAATTTTTCTGGGTCGGACAAAAACTCGACATCGCTCCATTTAGGATAGGAATCTTGCTCTTCTGCATTTTGCTGAGAACGACCTGCATCGGTTAAAATTCCCTCGTAGGCCGTTTGCATGGATTTCAAGAGCTGCTTTTTATCAGGCGACTTCTGACAGCGGATGTCTGTAGAAGCATAGGAAGAGTTGCCGCCTTCTGAGAGAAAGCATTGGTGAACGTGAACAATACGGTTCCACAACGCGTCATCTATATCAGTATTTGCATTTTTGAAAAATGGCTCAGCTTGAGTTGAAATTCGGTCACAGACATTTAAAATGTACTGGGCTTCTTTTGGAAGAAAATCAGAATCACCCGTGCGATAAGGTTCTTTGAGCACATCAAAAAGCTGATAGACTGATGTAATGTGACTGTTATTGGAAGTTCCATCCGTACTGTCTTTGTCGATAGCGCCTTTGTTTGCCGTGGACAGGGTAATTGCTTGGGGTAAGCTGCTTCCGAAGGCCACCAGCATTCGGTTTTTCTTGTTTTCGGCTGAAACACATCCGCGGATGATTGATGTGATGTTACTGGAAACCGAGTCTTTTATATTCAAGGCAGAGAGACCGTCCAAGGTTAGAAGCTGTATGCGCTCGACTGGATGATCTTCGCTAGAATGCTTTAAACGGTCAAGCAACAAATTTATCATGCGCGAGTCTTTGAATATAGTACTTTTGGCGCGTACTGAGAGTACGTTAAGGCGGTTCATGCCGCGGGCATCGGAGGCAAGCGCGACGCTTGGGATGCTGTGAACCATCCAGCGGATGACTGTGCTATCCCAAAGCTCCTCGGTATCCTCATTTTTGCGTCGGCCAGCGGTGTTCTCACGGCCGGATGGACTGACATCCTGTGCGTTGACCAGCTGCTCCACAAGACTCTGACACCATTGGTTTAGTCTGTGCCAGTGTGTGTTACAGAGGTCTTCCGTTTTGGGAGATTCCTCAAATAGGTCCCAAGCATTTTGAGAAATTTCAACCAGCATATGACGCCACTTGGAATTGGAGGACACTCTTGTTGAGAAACTGGCAAAGTGCCGGTTGGAATTGAATATACCAGAAATGGAGTCCCAGCGGATTTTAGAAAGTGCGTTCCAAGATAGAGTGGGAATACAGGCATACTCGTGCCAGATTTTGGAGGCATCACCCAAAGGAAAAGTCGTATTGGACTCAAAGAACTTGTTGATTGATTTTATAATATTCTCCATCTGATTATTCAGATGTGCCCAGATACAAGGCTTATCTTTACTGGGGCGGACACAGCCGTTGGAATTGTCATCGTGCAGTGGGTCTTGAATCTGACCAACCTCCAACAAGGCCATTGCACACAAAAAGGCCATTTGCTGAACAGAAAAGGCTGCATCCTGCAGCATATATAGCTGACTGCTTTCAGGTTCTTTGGGGTTAGTATTGGAAAGGGTATCCTGAACACAAAGTACTTTTTGAAAAACACCAAACAAAAAATCGATAGCAAAATTATCAGGCTGTCCAATAAATATCTGCCGGATGCGTTCGAGCATTGTCTGATAGAAGCGTTCGGACAGAGACTGGACGTCTTCGGAAGACTGCTGATTGGAAGTGGCAGGAATGTCTTTCAGCAGGTCATGGAGGAAATCAGGATTAAATAGGGGATTTTCGGAAAGGTAAAAAGAAAGAAGCTTATCCAAATCATCGCAGCTCTTTTGCTTTTTGGTCGCCTCCATAAGCTTTTCGCGGGAGAGCACTCTGCAATAATCCAACAAATCTTGACCTTCTAGCTTCAACTTGATAACAGCAAGTTTCTGTTCCCGGAAGCTGTCACTTTCGGGTAAATTCAGCGCACATTCATCGCAGATTTTGCGGATAACATCCTGTTTACAGAGTTCGAGTTTGTCAACCGTATCTTGACTGATTTGGGCAAGAACTATGCGCAGCGTTTCGGTCAGAAGAGGAAGTAACGTATTGGTTAGATATTGGCTGCCCTCTGCAGTAAGTCCGTCACGGTTCATTTGCAGGTAGGGGTTCAAGGCGTCGCTTTTTACGTCGATGAACTGGATAAAAGTATTTGAGATCCAGCTGTCGGAACAATCACAGATAAACAGTCCCTTGATGAAAAGTCTGGTTTTAACTTTGGAGCTTTTCTGCTTTGAATTCAGGGACTGAAGATTCTGCTTGTGAGTGAGGTCTTGTATGCGCTGAGAACCACAGATGAAAAAAGTTTGTGCTTCCTGACTCCAAATGCGCAGTTGCGCTTTGTCTGTGTCAAGGAGGTAAGCACTTCCATTTTCAAGAACACCACTGAGCGGCCCTTTTTCAAGAGAAGATGAATAAAGCCAACACGAAGGTGGCAACGCATTAGCATCGGAGAGCTTTTTTTAGATGAACTGCTTTCGCAGAAGAAGACGCTTGCTTTTGGGGCACATTAAAGAGGGAGCGTGTCAGAAAGACATCTGAATCAGGAACTAATTCCAGCAGTTCTAGAGAGCTATCCAGCGGATAGCGGTATGTGCAGATGGGAAACAGCATCTCGCCCAGAAAGTCGTCTACGGCACTTTCAAGCTGTAACATTAGCTCAACAGAACGGCGAAGGCTGCGAAGCTTTTCATAGTCTGGACGATAGGGGTCAATTCCAGCCCAGCCGTCCATGTTGATTTCGTGCGATTCCTTAAAAGTCTCTTCGACGAAAACAGAAAAACAGCTTCCATAAGGGATAACATTTCCGTTTGAATCAATGCCGGGATGGGGAACTACGTTGATATAGCCGTCCTGATTCATTCGCGAGTGGAATGTCATATCGTAACATTCGCCGCTTCGAGTTTTGGTAATACATTTGAAACTGTTGCAGACCAGAAAGAGTGATTGAAGACCAACACCAAAATGTCCAGTGGGACGGAGCCAAGGAGGCATCTTTTGAATGAAATTTTTTTGTCGCGCATGGCTGGTTCCCACTTTGGCAATCTCTTTGATGTCGTTTTTAGAGATACCGATGCCACAATCCTGAACTTCCAGCAGTACGCCAAACTTATAGCTTTCCTTGAGTTTTTCGATGTTTTTGAGGTCTTCACTCGTGATGTCGGACAACTCAGAGGCAGAACCTCTTTTTTGCTTTTTTACAGATAGATAAATGAAAATGGGATATTTGCTCAATGCAATGGAAGCATTTGCTTTTTGAGGTTCGGCAGAGCAAGTGTTTCCAGCCAAAGTGGAAGAGGAGTAATCTTCCCAATATTGCAGCTTTACGGCATCACAGGCATTCTGAATCAGCTCTCGCAGAAAGGTGAAATGGTTGTTATAGATGCGAGAACCTTGTAGCAGGGAAAACGCTTTTTCCTGCGAAATTGCAAAACGAGTCGTTACCATTTCGGCTGGAATCTCAGTTCCGTTCAGCCGGATGGGATTCAGGAAAATATTGGGTAGACTTCCGGAGAAGTTATCAGGCGCAATTTCGTTCCAGCTATAGTTACAATTTTTCAGGAAGTTTTCCAGCCAGTGAATCTCGTTACAGAGAGTTCGCAAAGCCTCGGCCGTTTGACAGTCTGCAGAGATTTCTATTCTACGCGGCGAAATTTGCAGGGTTTGGATAGAACGGTGCTTATTGACGTGAACGACTGTGGTCTCCGTGATGAAGTCAGCGCCGCTGTATTCTTCCATGAAAGGATGAAAACGGTCATTATCTAAGTCAAGGCCGTCGCCGATGATAAGAAGTGCGGCAATAAAACGTGGATGATACCAGTCGTGTGCATATCCGCCGTCTTTTTGCGGACATTTTTCCAAGAGCGTGAAATCAGAGTCACCATGTATCCTGGCACAAACAGCGGCCCGATAAAAAATACGCATAGGAATCTGCGTTAATTCAAAACCCGCCTGCAGTTTACTCGGACTGTCAATCCATTTCTTGATGCGTTGCTCCGAAATTTCTGCGTGAAGTTTTCGCTGCTGTTCGCCCAGAATAAGACTCATGGAATCGAAGACTTTCAGCTTTTTCTCATAAAGCTTTTTCATCCGAGCCTTTTCGTCGGGTTCTTTGCTGAAGTCATAATTGACCTCTTGAAGCTCAGCGGCCGCCTGCTGCAAAACGGAGTTGGGAGAATTGCGAAGTTCGTCAATTAACTCAGAAAATGAGGCACTTTGAATCATGTCCTGACGATCGGAATAGGTGATGACCATGCCGATGTCGTGCAGATAAACAGAGACCAAAATTACAAAACAATTCGTTGCAGATAATTTGCGGATTTCGGGTTCTCCTAGCAGACATTCAATGTTATGCAGGATGGCTTGACAATGTGTCTCGTTGTGCAGACTGTATGCAGGAAAAGAAGCCAATGTGTATTCCAGCATTTGTGAAAGCCAACGCTTGATTTGCTTCCACGAATACCACAGAATTTCATGGCGTTCTGTGGCCTGAGGGTGAGATGCATAAGCCCTCAGCTGACTTTCAATCGTCCAAGGAATATATACATCAGAATGTGAAGAATAAAAGGAATTTTCACGCTTAGAATCATTATCCATTTTAGACTTCCTTTTCATTGATGCTGAAAATGCTGATTGCGTATAATCATCTTTATTATAACATAAGAGAAGGTACGGTACAATCAATGAAAGTCACAAAAAAACAGTTGGATTATAGCGTTATCGACAATGAATTGTGCCGAGTGAACAGACAACACAAATTGTTTCCAGCAAAAAATTCTCTCCTTGCACCCCCCACCGGACATACGCTAATATAAAAAGTCGAAAGGAAGGGAAAGCATCATGTTCGACTACCGGGCCATCCGTGTGGCGCTGCTGCTGTGGGCGTGTCTGTTCAGCCTCATTGCGGCGGTGTGCATGGCCATCAACACCAACTTTGAGCCGACCAAGCGCCGCTGGCTGCTGGCGATGCAGCTTTTCGGCGCTGTGCTGATGGGCTGTGATGCCCTTGCGTGGGCGTACCGGGGCGGCGCAGGCGAAGTCGGGTACTGGATGGTGCGAGTGAGCAGCTTCCTCGTGTTTTTCGCCAGTGATCTTATCCTGCTGATCTTCCACGGCTACGTCTGCTGCTATCTTTTCGAGGATACGCCCAAGTTCGAGCGCCCCCGCAGGCGCATTGCGGCGGGGTATGCCATCGCTGCTTTGGGCATGGCGCTCGTGGTGGTGAGCCAGTTCACCCACCTGTACTACACCTTCGACGCGCAGAATTACTACCACCGCACGGTCTGGCACCCTATCTCCCTTCTCATCCCGATGGTGGGGATGCTTTTGGACGGGAGCCTTCTGGTGCAGTATCGGAAAAGCCTGAACCATCAGCTCTATCTCGCCATGCTCTCTTACATTGCACTGCCGTTTGCGGCGGCGATTGGGCTGCTGTTTATCTACGGCATTTCGCTGGTGAACATTGCAATTTCCATCTCGCTCTTCCTCATTTTCATCTTCTCGTTGGTGGAGCAGAACTAGAAAATGGCCGTGCAGACCGAGGAGCTGGCCGAAAATCGGGCGGCCATCACGCTTTCGCAGATTCAGCCCCACTTCCTCTACAATGCGCTGACCACCATCAAGTATCTCTGCGGCACACAAGACCCGCGCGCCGAAGACACCGTGGCAAAGTTTGCGAAGTATCTGCGCGGCAACATGGATTCGCTCTCGCTGCGTGTGCCGATTCCATTCGAGCGGGAGCTTGACCACCTGGAAAACTATCTTGCCATTGAGCGGCTGCGCTTCCCAAAGGTGAACATCCAATATAACATCGAGGTGCGGGATTTTGTGCTTCCGGCGCTGACCATCCAACCGCTGGTAGAAAACGCCATCCGCTACGGCGTCACCCGCACCGAAACGGGCGGCGGCACCGTCACAATCTCCTCATGGGAGACGGCGGAGGCGTGGTATGCCAGCGTAGAGGACGACGGCGTCGGCTTTGATACGACACAGCCGAAAACCGATGGCCGCAGCCATATCGGTCTTGCCAATACGCGCCAGCGCGTCGAAGCAATGTGCGGCGGGGAGCTGAACTTCCACAGTGTGGCCCGGACCGGGCACAACTGTTCTTATCCAGCTGCCAAAGGAGGGAAAATAAAATGAGAGTGATCTGCGTAGATGACGAGCCGATGGTTCTGGAAGAGGTCAAGAAGCTGCTGAACCAACAGGCCGACGTGGAGGAAACGGTGGGCTTTCTCGCGCCGGACAAAGCGCTGGAATGGCTCAAAACAAACCAGCCGGACGCAGCCTTTCTCGACATCAATTTAGGCCGGATGAACGGCCTTGAGCTGGCAAAGCGCATCCGGGAACTGTACCATGACTGCGCCGTCGTATTCATCACGGGATATTCGGAGTATACCGTCGAGGAATTTTTGGTGCGTGCCGACGGCTACCTGCTCAAACCCACCACTGCAGAGGAAGTGCTCTGTGAGCTGGACAACATCAAAAGCAAGCATCCGCTTGCGCCGCCCCGCAGCGGCAAGCGCATCCGGGTACAGTGCTTCGGGAACTTTGAGGTGTTCTGCGATGGTGTGCCGCTGCAGTTCGAGCGCCGTAAGACGAAAGAACTGCTGGCCTATCTCGTAGACCGGCAGGGGACCAGCGTCTCGATGGGCGAACTCATCAGCATTTTGTGGGAGGATGCGCCCGCTACCCGTTCCATCCAGAGCAATCTGCGCAACTCCATCCACAACCTGGCCAGCACCTTCGCCAAGGTGGGCGCGGACAATATCTTCATCCGGGGCCGCAATACGCTGGCGCTGAACGGCGATGCCATCGACTGCGATTTCTACGACTTCCAGCGCCGGATGCCCTATGTGGTCAACCTGTACCGGGGCGAGTACATGGCGCAGTATTCGTTGGCAGAGATCACCACCTCGGAACTGGTGCTCGACTATAAATCGTAATATTTTTCAGCCAGAAGAGCGGCGGCCATCTTTATGCGGCTACCGCTCTTTTGTTGTTTCAGGCAACCGGAAAAGCGTTGCACTTTTGTTGCAGGGCTTTTGTATAATAAAAGAGTTATACATCCCCCCCCCAAAAAAAAAAGAAAGGACGTTTTTATGCGTTTGAGAAAGAAACCTCTCCAGCGTACTGCTGCGGCGCTGGCATTGAGTATGGCGGTTTCCGTTGCGGCAACTCCGGCAACGGCTGCATATAAGTGTGACATCAGCAAAGGCAGCGTCTCCATTAAGGTAGACAAAAACGGCAACAAAGAAATCAAGGTCAACGGCGAGACCGTGACCAACGACTACGGGGCTGTTGCACAAGTCCCCAACAAAAAGACCAGAGTTATTTAGCCGAAAGGCTTTACAACTCTGGTCTTTTGCTTTAACGTTAACAGTGGCAAAATGAAACGGATAAAACAAGAACAGCATATCGAAATTCAGGAGAAAAGTCAACAGTTAAAATTTCGGATGTAGACAGAAATTCAAATCGACAAACATCATGCGCTCTGTTAGGCAAGCGGCCAGCTTGAGGAACTGGACTATCGCGTTCCGCTGAACATTCACGGACAATCTCTGCTTTCGGGCAATGCTTATTGTGGACATTGCGGTGCAAAGCTGACCTTGACTTCCAGCCGGAAGTGGCGCAAGCTCTCCGATGGAACACTGGACGATACGCTCCGTGTCCGTTATACCTGTTACGGAAAGCTCCGTAAGCAGACCGGCTGCACCGGGCAGACGGGTTACACGGTACATATTTTGGATGAGATCATTGATAAGTCAGTCCGTCAGATCTTTTCCAAAATGAGAGGCATTCCGAAAGAGCAGATCATTACAAGGCGTTACGAGCGGGAAGTTGTCGAACGCAAGAATCATCTGCAAACTATTCAGGTAGAGCGGGATAAAGCCCAAAAAGACTTGATTTCCCTGAAAGCCGAGATTCTTGCCTGTATCAAAGGCGAGAGCGTCTTTCCCAAAGAAACCCTTGCCGAGATGATTACAGCTCAGGAGGAAAAACTTCGGGAATTGGATGCTCTTTATGAATCTTCCTATGCAGAAACAGAAAAAACTGCCGAACTGATGGACAACGTATCAAAACTGTACGAAGAACTGATTTCTTTTTCTGATCTCTACGACAGTGCCAGTTTTGAAGCAAAGAAAATGATCGTCAATCAGCTTATCCGCAGGGTAGATGTTTATCGTGGGTATCAGCTCAACATTACCTTCAACTTCGACCTTACGCCGTACATTGAAGGGGATGATGCAGCAGCCTGCTGAAAAACCGGCCTGCAAACATTCCTTTTTGAAAACGGTGTAAAGTCAAAAGTTGGGGGTTGTATAGGAACCGCCTGCAAAAGCCTAAAAACGGTGCAGGCGAAGCAATGCAGCCCCCAAAAAACAGCTTCAGCAAAAAGAAAAGCACCGTACTTCCAACGAAGTACAGTGCTTTTTTGGTGGAGAATAGCGGGATCGAACCGCTGACCTCT
>ERZ773202.2013-NODE-2013-length-11575-cov-7.202778_pt1 | contig 11575 bp, 10 predicted proteins | sample MGYA00580998_ERZ773202 | MGnify/ENA primary metagenome ERZ773202 (study PRJEB29015, sample SAMEA2737803) | human gut metagenome | biome: human gut; feature: human-associated habitat; material: faeces | place: China | collected 2012 ...
CTGACACACAACCATATTGATCATTACGACCCGACAGTGAAACAGCATTTAGCGAAGAACATCCTGTTCCTGACACAACCGCAAGATAAAGAGAGTATTACACAGGATGGTTTTACAAATGTAGAAAGCATTGAAAAAGATAAAGCTATTGGAAATTTAACCATTCATCGCATCCAAGGACACCATGGCTTCGGAAAGATTGGAGAAATGATGGGGCCAGTATCAGGCTATGTACTTACTGCACACGGTTTCCCTACTATTTATATAATGAGTGACTGTAAATGGGAAGACTGTATCCGTCAGGCCATTGAACAATTTTCTCCAGATTACATCATAGTGAACAGTGGAGGTGCAATTTTTCCTGAATTTTCTCAAACAGAAGGTTCTATCATTCCAGATGAGCAAGAAGTTATGACAATGCTCGATGAACTTCCCGCCCACATCAAACTAATAGCAGTCCACATGGAAGCTACCGATCATGGGCAGACTACACGCGCAATTCTGCGTAACGAAGCCATGCATCACAAAATAGAAATGAGTCGCCTGATTATTCCAGAAGATGGAGAAACAATAATATTATGAGCGACTTCTCTGATTGGGAAACAGCCTGAAAAGAGGGTTACGAATGGATTGTTATAGGAACGGAAACAGGCAAAAGGAAAGGGAAAGTAGATGCCAATCCTGAATGAGTACGTCATATTGTAGAACAGGCGAAAAGAAATTATATTTTGGTATTTATGAAAGAATACCTTTTGCCTATAATGGGAGAATACCGAATGATTCAAGAACTACCGAAACAATTTATAGAAAAAATATGGAAAAGGAAATAATCAGAGAAATAGATGTACAGAATGTCATGACTAAATCCTCATTACCAGTAGGGGGCTTCTCTGTCAATCCTTATGTAGGTTGTCCTCATGCTTGTAAGTACTGCTATGCTTCATTCATGAAACGTTTTACAGGGCATACAGAGCCTTGGGGTACGTTTCTGGATGTAAAGCATTGGAAACCTATTGATAATCCGCATAAATATGATGGACAACGGATTGTTATCGGTTCTGTAACAGACGGATACCATCCGTATGAAGAAGATTTTTGCAGAACCCGTAAACTGCTGGAAGAGTTAAAAGGCACTAATGCTGAAATCATGATTTGTACTAAGTCAGATTTGGTTTTGCGTGATCTTGATTTACTTAAAGGCTTTCAGAAAGTGACAGTATCTTGGTCAGTTAACACACTCGATGAACAGTTCAGATGTGATATGGATCGTGCCGTAAGCATTGAGCGAAGACTTAAAGCCATGAAACAGATCTATAATGCAGGCATACGCACCGTGTGTTTTATTTCACCGATTTTTCCAGGAATTACAGATGTGAAAGCTATCGTTAATCGGGTAAAAGATTATGCAGATTTGATATGGCTGGAAAATCTAAATCTTCGTGGACAATTTAAGAGAGACATCATGGGGTATATACGGGAAAAGCATCCGGAGCTTGTAGCCTTGTATGATGATACCTACAACAAGAAACGAAAAGATTACTGGCAGGTCTTGGAACAGGAAGTAGCTGCGTTTGCTCAAGCGGAAGGTTATCCTTATCGTATAAACGATTTACCATACGGGCGTTCTCAAAAAGGAAAACCTGTTATAGTAAACTATTTCTATCATGAAAAAATTAGGCTAAAAAAATAGGATCATTTGATTGATTTGATAAATTTACTGATAGCCTGTCTTGTCATTTGTTTGAAAAAACGCATCAGGTGGTTAGGCTCAAAGAAATGCAAACGATAAGCCGTCTCTTTAACTGACAATCTAGAAAACAAGAGATCGCTTTTTCCCTCTTGCAATAGACGCTGTTTCAGCAAAAGAGCGGAAGATAAGTCAAATTCACGCATAACGGTAGTGTAAACTGAACTGTATCACGGCTCTGTTTACACTACCGAATTTCTCCATGATTGAAAGTATTCCTCCAAAAGGAGTGAGTTTCTCTGATTTAATTGCCATGTCATATAGTTCTTATCTACGTATTCCTACCTGATTTTGTTCTATTTTCCAATCATAAGCCCCATTAGCGACATCAGCAACCTCCTTGTAGGTCTGCCGATGTTTTATTTTATCAAAAGACTGTCGGCTGTCCGCATAGTCGCAAAGCCATCTTCCGATTGTTTGCTGCTGCTCTTTGGTCTTGCCATAGCTCTGCATCACGCTCTTGATGTCAGCAGCTTCATCACTGCCAAAGATAGACTTGTATTTGTCCGTGCTGTAGTGAATAATTGCATCAATGGCACGTTTGAATACCTCACTGGCAGCATAGAGCATATCGGCAATAATAGCAAAAACCAGCTTGCGTGAATTCAACTCACCTTGCAATCGGCTGATGGTCTTGTCTTTCTCCGCATTGGCAAGTTTGACCGCATTATTGATGCGCAGTTGCACATTTTCGTTTAGACTGTTAAGTTCTTTAATAGCCTTGTCACGTTCTGAAGCAATAGAACAACTTTGCGCAATGACATTATCACGTTGCGCTTCGGCTTTCTGCTTTTCCAAAGCCAGTTCCTTTGTCTGCTTCTCCACCTCTTTGATGACAGTCGGCCTAAACGCCTTTTTAAGGCGATCATATTCCTGTGCGAGCAGCTTGTACTCCATTTCAAGAGTGGCAGTCTTACCAATACCGACCAGACTGCCGACACTATCCAAGATACCGTCCACCATGTTTCTGCGGATTGCATCACGCTTTTTCTGCTTGTCGGCTATCTCGCTGTCAAGTGCCGCACTCCGTTCAGATTTAGCCTTATTCTCAACCTCTATGGAGTTGCGCTCGGCTTCGGCTTTCGCTTTGGCGGTGACAGCTTTTTCCTTTTCTGCTTTAGCTTGCTCCGCTTCCTGCTTCTGCTTGGCTATGATGAAGTCCGTCCTTTCCAAATGCTTCTTACCTGTAAGATCTTTTGATATACCCCTTTCCATCTCTAAGCACTCAGCCAAAAGCGTCTGCATCTCGCCCATGCATTTCTCGTCCAGTTTGCAGGATTTTCCAGTATCGTGGTTCATCCAATCCCATACGATATGGGCGTGAAGATTGGGCATCCATGTGGCGGTATCTCCGAGATTGCCGTAATGCCCCTCGTCACGGTGGATGAAGATTTGCAAAGCTGTGATACCCCAATGCTCCTTACACTCCTCACAAAAATGCTGCAACTGCTCCAACGTGGTATCATCTTTGATTACCACGACACCCTCTTTGAGTGGGGTGCTGCCACGCACGATAGTCACCTTGCCCGTCTTCTTGTTCATTCGTTCACGGTCTTTGGTCTGCATTTTCCGACCAGTCTTTTCCTTGACCATTTGGGCAATCTGATTGTAGCGGTCAGTTAATGAGCTGTTGCCCAATTCAGGTGCTACCCATACTTCGTTTGAAGCCATAAGGTCAGTACGGACATAAAGCCTCTCTTTGTTGATATGAGCGAGGTATTCTGCTGTTCTTTTGTTATGTGCCTCACTACTACCAATGTTACAGGGTTTGATATTAATGGATGTTTTCTGTGCCATTTTACTTATGCTTTTAGAGATTTATATTAAAAAGGGTTATTAGGGCAAAGCCTTAATCGGAGGGTGCAGGGAGAGGGTCACTTCCTGCTCGGGGTTTTCAGGGGTGAAGCCTCTGAACGGAGTTTCCAAAGAGAGGGTCACTCTTTGGTCGGATTGCATAGGGCTGACAGTCCTTGCCGGGTTCTTAGGGCAGCGTCCTAAGTGGGACGGGGCAACGCCCAGCCCCTCGGGAGAGCCCACAACTTCGGGAGCAAAGTGGAGAAGTTATAGTGGGCTATATCAGGGCAAGCCCTGTCATGTACGCCACACCTCTTTGCCTCCAGCCGCCAAGTCAGAATTTGTTTCTTCCCTTTTGTTGGAATGCCATGCTTTTGTTCATCAGATACTCGTTGAGATCTTTGTATTCTTCATACTCATTTGAGGCATCAGTACACTTGTCTCCCAATGCTTTCATTATCTGCCAGGTAGCCATTCTGCCAGTTTTGTCATTATCCAAGTGGCAGCATATTTGAGAATACTTATTGAGCATGGAGAGAGCACTCGGGATGTTTACAATGGAGTTGAGTACCACCGCATCACATTCGCCATGTAGTATGAGATAGGAGAGATAGTCCACGAATCCCTCGAATATGTGACAAGCTGTTTCGTGGTTCCTTATCGTAGTGATTGCTTTCGGAGCAATACATCCCTTGAAGTATGGATTCCGAAGTTCATAGCCACCAGCATCATTCTTGAAGCCAATAGCAAAATATCGCTTGCCAGCACTTTTGTAGTGTATTTCCACGCACTGCCTTTTGGCTGTAATAGAACCAATTCCCCTTCCCAAGAGGTATTGTAGCAAAGCAGGATGAGCCAGTTCTTTTACCTCAATATCTTCAAACGAAGTGTGCTTTTGTGGGCAAGTAGATTGAATTGGTATTGTGGGTAGAATGATTGAACGCCCCATCATGTGCAATACTTCTGAAATGTTTTGCGTGTGGTATAGTTGCATCGCCAAATCAATGATGTTACCTCCTTTGCCCAGTGCAAAGTCATACCACACGTTTTTGGTTAAATCCACCTTAAATGATGCGGTTTTCTCCGTATGTAGTGGCGATAAGTACCACCACTTATTTCCTTTTCTGTTTATTGGTTCATATCCCTTGCTTGCAAGGAAGTTGGATATTTGGATTGCCTTTATTTCTTGTATAGTCATAATGTGAGTGATTTGTTGAAATGTTGAGTTGTTGAGAGAATGGGCTGGTGAAAAGAAAAATAGCTTTCTCTTTTGCCCAGTTACACCTCTTGTTGAGTGCTTGTTGAATTGTATTTGTTTGAGTACCAAAGATTAGTCTGTTGTTCTCAACAATTCAACAACTCAACAAAGAATTATAAACCTAAAGAGTCTATAAATTCCTTGGTCACCGTGTAGAAACGTCCCACTCTGCTAATTGAGGAAACACGCCCCGGCTTAGTGTAGTCACATTGATAGGCAAGATAGGTCAGTGCATTGTGAGCAGGGGTAAGTCGCCAGACATCTTTCACGACCTTTCGTATCTGCCATTGCTCCACCTTTACACCGTTCATGGTCAGTAACGGTATTAAGTCTTGAGGGATGAACGACAGCTTGTCAACGTGTTGCGTTTCCATAATGTCACGTATCAGCTCTACCATATCCAACTCCGTATGGTTGCGGTTGCACTGGATAATGCGGTCAAGAGCCTCTGTCCTGATAAGGGTAGGATGAAACCACATACGCCCCTCTTTGTTGGTGGAGAGTGTGCGGTGCTGGAGATAATAGAGGAATGCAGGTATCTGTTCCTTTAGCTTTTGCAGGAAATTGGTATCATCGCTTTCAAGTGGTCGGATTTTACGCACCCAATAGCGGTTTTCTCCCGGGTCAATGATAACAGGGTAAAGTTCGTTGTTGGAACATAGTACGAACTTGGCAAAGAAGTTTACCTCCTGTCTGTCTTTACCCTTGGCCTCTACCTTGTAGGTTTGGGCTGTGCTTAGGTTCTTCAATCGCTCTGAATCTTCTCTACGACTCAACAGCACCTCGTCCACAACGATGAGTAGCTTGCCAGCCCAGTCAGCATTGAACTGGCTCCTGAAATCCTCGTTTGTATTAAAGGTGGCATTGTCCTGAAAGATACTTTTCAGAAAGTTCAGGAAAGTGGTCTTTCCTGTGTTTCGTTCCTCTGACACCAATAACAGGATGGGGAGTTTCTGAGTCGGCTGCATATAAAGCAACTGCATATAGTCCAACCCCAGTTCGTATTGCTCCTCAAAGATGTGGTGTAGCAATTTTTCAATATCTGAGAAATTCCCTTCTGCCGGAACATGGTCAATTGGTTCATACAGATTATAGAAACCTGCAACATCCTTTTGATAGTCTGTGTGACTTGGCACTGTGCAAAAACCATTATATTTATCAATAGTAGGGATATTGTGCTTACCATAATCTTGTCGGATAGTGCCAAAGCTCCATTGCAATCTGCGGGTAGTCATCGTTCCATCTGCCAAAGGCTGCTGCACTACCTTATATATAGTAGTGCCTACTCGAATGTATTGTTCTTCCATAATGCTTGCTTTTAGATTAAACATTTGGATTAACGCTATTAGCAGTTTGTACTTTAGCTTTCAGAAGTGAGGAGATTTCCTTCTTCGAGTAAAGATTACGTCCTCCCAATTTGTGAACTATAATTCTTCCCTCCTTCTGCATACGCCACAAGGTGGTATAGGTTATGTGGAGTCGTTCACATACCTGATCGCGAGTAAAATACTCGTCACTCTCTTCTGGTGTCAAATCGGCCTGTGGCTTTTTCCCAACTAATTCTTCCACCAATTCAGAAACAACCTGTTTCAGGTCATCCTTCTGTAACATTATAAAATTGCCTTGCATATCATGTTGTTTTAATAATTACGCTGCGAAATTACGATGGAATAAAATGAAAGCACCTCGGTAAAAATCATGACGATTTCTGCCGAGGTGCTTTTAACGGAACAGCGTTTCTTTTTAACAAATCAAGCCTTTATGATGCAATCAATATACATCATGGGAAAGTAAGGTGCGCAGTCTTATGCTTATCAACTTTGCCTGTTCTTTTCCTGTTTGAACAGTCTTTTCTGATAAACTCAAATTATAGTCGTTGCCACGTTCACTGACAATGGCATTATAAAGGGCTTCTCCCCAATCAAAGCCAGACTTAAATCCAAGGGATGGGAATTTTTCCAAGATGGCTGTATGGAAAGTACGATAGTTATAGGTATCATTAAGCAAGCTTCCATTGGTCAGCGCAGCAAAAATATAAGCAAGAATAGAATCCGTATCATTCGTTTCCATCCATTCGGTGAGTATTTTTTCTATCTCGTTGGTAAGAAATTCTGCATGAGGTTGTATAAGCATTTCTTCAAGCAGGACACAGACTTGCTTACGTCCACGTCTGCCTTTACTCTCTTGTAATGCAGAATTAGCTACATCTTTGACTACACGATTGTTTGCTGCTTTCCATGTTCCTTTAGTGTAAGTCGCTTTATCCATACTGGTAAGCATCAAAGAGCGCATAATTTGTTCGCCAAAGTTTTTCTGCCAAAAAGAAGTCTTCTCTCCCATCATTGTTTTAGTTACTAAATCAGCGGACTTCACGAAACCATTATCAAATATCATCCAATAGAACACACTGAACAAGAAAGGATTATTGTGCTGCAATTTATCTTTTGTTTCCTCTTTGTTAAATGTAGAGGCAAACAATTCAGTCAGTTTTTCGTGTGCCTGCTGACTAACATTAGAAAATTGAGCTTTGTTGTAGCTCTCAGTTCCTGGGCATAGGCTTAACAATAATTCGGAGATACCTTTTATACCATCAAGTGACAGCAGTTCTATCAAGTAGGAAAAACCTTTGAAGGCGAAGCTCATGTCACCCTCGTATGCTTTTGTGAAGAGATTTGTGAACTCTTGATATTCTTTCGGGTGTTCGTAATGCCAACGGCGCAAACGCAATAGATTCAGTTCTCGGTCTGATGCCTCTTGAGTTTCCTGCTCTTTATCCTGCAAGTGGAATTTAACCACATCTTTGATATATTGCGCATCCGTAGATTGCTCAAATTTAGTCATGGCACTCTCTATTTCCTTAAACCCATTATCCAATTCCAAATAGCAATGCATACAACAAGCAGCCATATCACCTTCTTCTGCGGCTTTAGAGAAGGTGTTTATTATGTTCTCAACAGGCATATTCTTTGCTGCCATTGCCTCTAAAAGCATATTTTGAAGCGAGTAAGTTTCATCGCATTCTGCCACATTGGTTCCATCTTGTGATAGAATGTCCAATGTGGAATGAATCTTGCTTTTGAACTCTGCATAGATTTCTTGGTTCGCCTCAAACCATTCCTTCATCTTATTGCCCATAAGTGTTATTTTAGCTAATAGGGTTAATCTTTAAGACAAGCCAACGGAATGACTTTCACGCCATCCTGACGAGTGTATGCCATGCTTCCACCAGTCATCACTATCAGCAAATCTGGTTCCCGAATGGGCATCTGTTTCTCTGTTGTGTTATGTTCCTGTATAAGCCTTTTGAGTTCAAGCAGATGCTTGGCTCCATCGTCAATCTCACGACTGCCAAGTTTGCACTCTATCAAGGCATACCGTCCATCTTCCAGATGCAGCACTATATCCGCTTCCAAATCATATCGGTCATGATAATAAGACACGTGACTGTTTAAGTCTATAGTATATGCCTTTAAGTCACGAATACACATCTGTTCAAAGATAAAACCAAACGTCTTGAGCTGCATGCTCAACGCTTCAGGAGACAACCCCAAAAGAGCAATCGGAATGGAAGGGTCGCAGAAACATCGTTTCACGCCACTTCTAATAGCGGTTTTACTTCTAATTGCAGGACACCATGCACTTATGTTCTGGATAACAAATAGCTTTTCCAAAGCTGCAACATAATCATCAAATGTGTCCACGTGGCAACTTACTTCGCCAGATGAGGTCACATCATCCAAAAGCGACTTCTTCTTGACCAGAGTAGAAACATTTCTGGCATACGCCCGAAGTATCATACTGGTCAGTCTGGCATCTCTTTTCTTGCCATCAATGCTGGAAATGTCGTTGGAGCAAATTGTTTGAACATAGTTCTTTGCTACGAGTAGTTGAGCCTTTGGGGTACGAGCCAACAAAGAAGCTGGCCATCCGCCTCGGGAGGCTGCAAAGATTAATTCCTCAACGGTCATCTTAGACATCTTGCCGTCAATATCATAATCTGGATTGTTGAAAAGTTCTTTCAACGAAACTTCACCTGTAGATTCTTGTGATTCCCACAAACTCATAGGCAGCATACGCAGTCTGGCAATACGACCAACTCCAGAATGGTGTATTTGGGATTTGTCAACGGCATTGGAACCTGTAAGTATAAATTGTCCGGGGATTTGACGATCATCAACAACAGTTCGTACTGCATCCCACAACATTGGAGCATCTTGCCACTCATCAATAAGGCGAGGCGTAGCTCCATTTAACAGAATGGACGGCTTAGTTTTAGCGGTGACCAAATACTCCTCACGCAAACTAGGATCTTGCATTCTCAAAATGCTGTTTGCAAGTTGAGACGCAGTTGTAGTTTTGCCACACCATTTTGGTCCTTCTATCAATACAGCCCCAAATGCATCCAGCAAGTCTTGCAACAGGGCATCGGCAGTTCTTTTATAATAACTCATATAATATGCTTTTTCAATTGCAAAGATACACATTTTCTGCGAAATGCATGGCCAATTCGTGTTTTTTGTGGCATTTCAATCCACTTTTTTGCGGTGTTTTATTCGGTATTTTTGTGGCATTTCAATCCACTTTTTTGCGGTATTTCACTTGGCATTCTTGCGGTGAGCAACTATAATTAGTCTGATAAGTTAGCCATCAACTCCGTCCGTTCCTCCTCGCTCAAGCCTTTCAGCATCTCAAGCAGGGCTTTCTTATCTACCACAGGAGTACTTTCTTTCGACTTCTCATTGAGTAGATAATGGTTATACTCCAGCATCTTTGCAAGCGGATAAGCACCGATATAATTGGAAGTAATGTCACCGCCGCCACTATGCCCCATGCTGTCGCTTATATATTTATAAGGTACGACACCAGAGTTATTGAGGTTGGTAGCGAAGCTGTGCCTTGCCCAAGTGGGTGATGGCACCTGTTCCATATCCAATAGTTTGGCAACTTTTGCCATGTGCTCACGTATATATCTGTTGTAGCGTTGGATAACCCATATCTCTTGTTCTGGTGTGATTAACTCACTCATGATGGGGAATACCCTTCGCCCAAGTTTTGGGACATTGCCATACCGGTTGAGTATCTCTTGAATCTCTGGAGTAACAGGAAATATCACTTCGCTGGCACTCTCGTTCCGTTCACGGGTTTTGTGGCGAAGAAAACGAAGCTGTTTGCCATGAGTGGCATAGTATAGTTCATCATAAGTCAGTCGGAGTGTATCTGCAAGGTTCTGCCCATCGCCCAGATACATAAAAAGGAATAGTCCAAGGTCGCGAAATATGGCATACTTCTCTCTGCCGAGGAACAGTTCGTTTCCATCTTTGTCTTTTGCCTCGTCAGCTTTCCAAAAGTCATAGAGCTTCCGCATGGTAGCCACGTCAAGAAACTCATGTTTACGGCTCTGCGCTTTGTTGTAGCCCGTGTCCTTAAACATTTCTTTGGTATCACCTTTCATCAGTCCGTTAGCGATACACATATTGATAATGGTTCTTAGACTACGGAGTGCGATAGCAATAGTGGTGGTGCTCAATTCATTCTTCTTCATGTTTTTTACCCACTTCAAGATAAAGTCACGGTTAATATCTGCAAACGATACATCCGTTCCCAAATCTTTCACAAAGCGATTGCGTACATCCTTACTACAACGAGCGGAACCCACCTTACCTTCATTGGTCTTAGATTGAATGTACGAATCCCAAACAGTGATGATGGTGCTATCATCGTCTTTCTTGCCTTGGAACCTATCTTGCAACTTGCGAAGAGAGAAATTGTTTTCTGAAATCAGTTGATTAGCCATCTGCTCCACTCTGTCCATCAGATTCTTCATATCGTTACGCTCCGCTAATTGGATGCGCCGACCGCTTTTCTCATAATCGCAAAGAACCAACCATTCTTCCATAGTGTATGATTTTCCTAAGCGCAGGAAAATCTTTTGTCCACCATGACACACACGCACAGCTACTGGAAGCGGTTGCGAATAGTCGCCCGCTTTTCGTATGTCAAGAGTCAGCGAACCATACACATTGCCATTCGCAGCCGTAAATTTCGCAAGGCATTTTTCTCCTCTTGCATTGGATTTTCCGTTCTTCTTTGCCATTTCGGTGACCTTATTCGTTTTTTCAATCTCCATAATGCACTTATTTATAGTTAATATTCTGCTCGTTTTGGTGACCTTCAGGTGACCTTTTCGCACGAAAACCACTGCAAATATACGCATTTCCCTGCAAACAACAAAACGTGTTAGATACTGATTATCAGTACAATTACACTTTATGCAATCCTATGAAATAATCCACAAAAAGACTCATAATCTGGAGGTCCCTGGTTCAAGCCCAGGCTGGTCCACGCTTCTATTACAGCGACTTACGCTTCGGCGTAGGCCGCTGTTTTTTGTTTCTGCGTAAACAAACTGTTTGAGTTAGCCGTGTTTCGCTGTGATATTCTCTGAAACTCCCCATCATTCCATAAGATTGTTATAAGAAGAGTGGATTTTGTTTGGGTTTTAATGAGTAATTCCAAAGAATACTTTTGTAAAATTATCAAAAATATACATGCCAGATGCGGTTATTTCAGCTAAAAGTTCTATATTTGCCATCGAAAGATGGAGTTTTACTCAGTCTGTTGAGTAAAATTACTCAGCCGACTGAGTAAAATTATTCATTATGCTGAGTAAAACAACTTGAAAAGCCCCAATTAAATATAATAAGACTATACATATCACATTATCATCTATAAGCAACAGACCATGTACAAAAGAAAGATATATGATACCATCATCA
>ERZ773202.2020-NODE-2020-length-11506-cov-5.373155_pt1 | contig 11506 bp, 7 predicted proteins | sample MGYA00580998_ERZ773202 | MGnify/ENA primary metagenome ERZ773202 (study PRJEB29015, sample SAMEA2737803) | human gut metagenome | biome: human gut; feature: human-associated habitat; material: faeces | place: China | collected 2012 ...
TTGAGGCTGATACATTAAAGGTTAGCATGGCTAGCTTTAGTACATCTCTAAAACAAGCTTCATTAAAGTTCTTTACTGTTTCATATGAAAACTCATTGATAAAGGTATTAAAAAGCTCTTTTATCTTGTCTAAGTTTCCTGATGCTAAAACTTCTTTGAATGGTTCTACATACTTTAACTTAGCTTCCTTTGTTTTGGTAAGCTCGTTGAGCACAATGTTAGAATACGCTTTCTTAACTTCTAAATTTGGAATTCCAACCTTAAAAATATCATCAACAACAGCTTTAATACAGAAATAACCAGCCTGATACAAAATAGCAAAAAGGTCAAGATTTGCCATATTTTCAATTTTAGGATACAGGTACTCTGCTGCTGAATTAACTGTAGAGTCAATATTCAACAGTGACTGTAAATCATCTGTATTGTATTTTTCTAAACCTTGCTTTAGGTAATTTACTAAGAATGTTGGTGTTGATCCTCCTGATACAACCCAGTAAGGAATGAAACCTCTAACAGGAGCATCAAAGAAGTTTACTATCGACCAAGGATTGTAAACATGATTGAGTGCTTCTTCATCAAAGCTATAGCCGTCATAGTTTCTTTTTAACTCTGATACAACTAAATCATGTGTATATCGTTCTGTATGGTACTTCTTGTTTAAGACCTCGACAGCATTATCAATATATTCACCAAAATATAATTCTAACTCTTCACTGGTATAACCTAATAAAGCACCGTATCTGAGATCTAAAGTTAAATCTTTTAAATTATTAAATGCAGAGAATATAGAGGTATGTGAGTAGTAAGTTACACCTGTAATAAAGATAAAACGGAATTTTCCGTCACATGATTTAACAGTTAAATAGAAGTTAGATAAGATCTTACGTCTATCTTCAAATTCATTGCTATCATTTAAGACAGCTGTTAATGGTGCATCATATTCATCTACTAGCAATACCACTTCACTTTCTGTATCTAGTGTCTTTTTTAGCAAGTTAGCCGGACTATCTATATTTTCTTTTGTAGGCTCAATACCTGCTTCTTCAAGTGAAAGCTTAAAGGCATCCATAAATTCTTTATTAAAAGAACTGTTTGAAGGAACCTCTCTGAATGTAGAAAAATCTAAATGAATAACCTTATATGTTTTGTCTTTCCATAAAGGTTCAATCTCTAAACCTTTAAACCTCTCTGTTCCATGAGCAAAGAGTTCATGGAAGGTATTGATAAGAGTTGACTTACCAAAGCGTCTTGGACGTGAAATGAAATATGGGCCTTTTTCATCTTTTGCAATTTGGCAAATTAAAGCTGTCTTATCTACATATACTCTATTATTGTCAATAAGATCTCTAAAATTGCATGAATTTGGCAGTAGCTTTGTAAATTTCATGTCATCGTCCTAAAAACTTTCTGATCTTTGATCTAAAGTATAGCATCTATTGAAACATTAACCTTATGTTAAATAGGGAAATAGTATGTTATCAAATTCGTTAGTAAAAATTCCAGCAGGGATTTAACCGTCGAGAATTTTCATACTTTGGCGTTAAAAGCACAAAGTATGAAATTCTGAGCTTGACTTATCAATCAGAACTACTCACTACATCATGCGTTCATTGTTTACATAAACTTCTGAATCTACAATCTTAATCTCTGAGCTGTACTCCTTATCCTTTTTTACAAAGAACATGGTCTGACCAGGATCTTCTTTTGTTGTAACGTTGATATTTCCGTTAACCACAGGAACTGATTCATCTTCTGAGACTTTAAAATCAAGTTTGCCATAAGCTTTAATAGGAAGTTTCTTTTTATCATACAATCCGATTAAAGAGCCAATCTTATCATCAATTACGCCTTCAAATTTATCAATGTCGATGCCTTTTATATTTGGAATTGAGTTTGGAAGTCCGGTTACAGCTCCTGTATACAGGCTACTTAGAGCATCAGCTGTAATACCTCTTACAGTAATAACTGCATCATAATCTTTTATATAATCAAGATTATCGCCTTTGGCTTTGAACTTAAGATCAAAGGTACCATCATCTTTTTGGTTTTTAGCTACTAATGATGCTTTTAAGCTATCAGATTTAAAACCAATAGTCTTCACACCTTTAGTTGATAGCTCCATTTCATCAAATTTCTTTAGAGCGCCGATACCTGTAAACTTGGTCTTGTACTTTATAGAATCGACTTTACCAATAAAGGCTAGATTGATACTGTAAAATTCAGATGACAAATCAACGTTCTCATCTTTATCAAACTCTGCTTTAACCGATGCGGAAATAGGATTTATTGATCTGTCAAGATATCTTCCATCAAGCTTTAGCTTTAAAGTTGCACTTTGACTTAAAGCACTTATTTTTAACTTTGCAGAGCTCTTTAAAGTATTTCCATCAAGAGATAAAAGCTTTTGTCTTGATAAATAGTTGTTGATATCTTTTGTATCAAAAGATATCTCTGCATTTAAAAATCCATGCTCAATTTTTACAGGAATTGAAAAGTTAACATATGGGGGATATGAAAGTGTAAGTGTGCCCTTTTGTGAGAAAAAGCCTTTATCTTCAACATTAAAATGAGCAACAGAGGCAATCTCCTGAGAGGTATTCTCGCCTTGGCTTGAGATGTCATTAATCTTTTCAATCTCATTATCTACAGCTGATTTTGTAAAATAAACACCGCTAGCATATACAACTGCTGCTACAGCTACAGCACATGAACTTACAATAGCAATTGTTTTCTTTTTCATGACAAAATTCCTTCAAAAGTATTTTGTATCAAGTTAACACAAATGTAACTTAAAAAAGTAAAGTAAGATCAAAAAGTTCATTTCATTCACTCTTAAACTTGTAAAATTTATTTTGCATTTACCATAATTTTGAGATTACCTCTTAAATTTTGATTTCAATGAGCACCAACAAAAACGCCAGGAACAAGTCCTGGCACAAAAATCTTCAATCAAAAAGGATCTAAAACTTAGTTTTGACCTTTAATAGACTTTCTTCCTAAGAAAACGCAATCGTCACCTAATTCTTCTTCGATCCTGATTAACTGATTGTATTTGGCAATACGATCAGAACGACTCATAGAACCAGTCTTAATTTGACCGCATGAGGTACCAACTGCAAGATCAGCAATTGTAGTATCTTCAGTTTCACCTGATCTGTGTGATACCACAGCTGTGTAGCCAGCATCATGGGCCATCTTAATAGCATTTAATGTTTCAGTTAAAGAACCAATCTGGTTGAATTTAATTAAGATTGAGTTTGCAATACCCTTTTTAATACCTTCAGCTAAGATCTTGGTGTTAGTTACAAACAAATCATCACCAACTAACTGAACATGTGAACCTAACTTTTCAGTCTGGTATTTAAAGCCATCCCAATCAGACTCATTCTGACCATCTTCAATTGATACAATTGGGTACTCATTTACTAGATTAGCAAGATAATCAGTAAACTCATGAGAGGTAAATGACTTGCCCTCACCTTTTAACTCATATAGACCTTTTTCGCTGTTATAGAACTCTGATGAAGCGCAGTCCATAGCTAGAGTTACATCTTTACCAAACTCATATCCTGCTTTTTCAACAGCCTCTTTGATGCAGGCAAAAGCTTCAGCATTTGACTTTAAGTTAGGAGCAAAACCGCCCTCATCGCCAACACCTGTTGATAAACCTTTCTTCTTTAATACTGATGCCAGCGCATGGAATACCTCAGCACCAATGCGTAAAGCTTCACGGATATTCTTGCCACCTACAGGCTGGATCATAAACTCCTGAATATCCACATTATTATCTGCATGCTTGCCTCCATTTAGAATGTTCATCATTGGCAGTGGCATTACATACTTACCCGTATAGTTCACCGATGTATTTATATAGAGGAACCTTGCGTGAAGCTGCCTCTGCCTTAGCTACTGCTAAAGATACTGCTAAGATAGCATTTGCACCTAACTTATCTTTATTCTCAGTACCATCTAGCTCTATCATGATCTTATCAATACCGGACTGATCGCAAGAGCATTTGCCTACAATAGCCTTTGCTATTGGACCATTTACATTAGCAACAGCTTTTAATACACCTTTACCACCAAAGCGTGATTTATCGCCGTCTCTTAACTCTAAAGCTTCTCTAGAACCTGTAGATGCACCAGATGGTGCTGCAGCGCGACCAAAAGAACCATCTTCTAAATATACCTCTGCTTCTACAGTTGGATTACCACGTGAATCGATAATTTCACGACCGATAACTTTAACGATTTTTGACATGATTTCCTCTTAGCTAAAAAATCTTAATTACGAACACAAAACAATTGTACAGATATAGTTAGTTACATGCAACTATAATTAGCTTTAGGTAATATTTTTTATTAAACGATACAAATTGTCAGCTAAGACAAATACTCAACTGATTTACTGTCTTTTCTCATGATGGTTCGTTAGATGAGGATTCAATTGTTCTAGTATTTTTTTAAGAGCGTAAAATAGAGTGGATAATAGTTTTGCAAAAAGAAGTAAGGTCATCTTATAACTGCTTTTTTAGCAATATTTTGCAAGATAAACCTTACTTACTGCACTTAACTTTTGAACTAAATGGTTAGTTAGTTGTTTGGTTAGTTAGTTTGTTTGTTAGTTAGATAATTAGTTAAAATGGTATTCTTTTGCTTGAGAGGTTTCCCAGACCTTCTTTAAATCGTCAGGGATTGACAGGTTAAAACCTAACTCTCTGTATGGACCTATATTATGAAAATCTGAACCTAATGAGGCTAAGAAATCATACCTCTTGCAAAGTTCACACAAATACTCATGATCTGCAGGCTTCTGCTGAGATGAAGCGACCTCAATTCCTAAACCACCGCAATCTTTAAAATATTCCATTAACGATCTTAATTTTGTGTTGGTAAGTGAATAGCGTTTTGGATGGGCTAACACAGGAATACCACCTGACTTTAAGATAGCATCTACAGCTACACTAATATCAGGCCATTTAGTCTTTACATAACAGCATTTACCTTTTTTAAGATAATATTCAAAGGCATCTTCATTGGTCTGAGCTCTGCCCATCTCAACGATGTAGCGAGCATAGTTGCCACGTGTAATTGAGGCACCTTCCCCCGCTCTTTTTACGCATTCGTTATATGAATCAGTAAATCCATGCTTATCTAATTTGTCACCAATTTCCTGAGCTCTTTGAATACGTAAGACTCTTTGACCTTTTAGATATTCTTGAAGTGCTGGTGCATCTTTATCGATAAATAAGGCTGCCACATGGATCTGCTCGTTATTCCATGTTGTTGACAGCTCAGCTCCAGGAATTAACTCAAGCTTACCTTCTGCTTCCTTTTTAGCCCTATCTATTCCTAAAACACAGTCATGATCAGTTAAGGCTAAATGAGTAAGACCTCTTGAGATTGCTCTTTGTACTAAAGCTTCTGGAGTAAAAGCACCATCTGAAGCTGTTGAATGTGAATGTAAATCAATCTTTGAAAAAATGGCAGGCATTTTATTCTCCGTTTATCAATTCTAATTCTTCCCAACGAGCATAGAGCTTGTCTAACTCTTCTTGTGCCTTGTTTCTCTTGTTGGTAACTTCAATAGATTTTTCAGGACCATCAGCAAATAAGGCTGGATCTGACAGTTGCTCATCTAATAGGGCCATATCAGCTTCTAACTTTTCAACTTTATCTGGAAGTTCTTTTAGCTCATGCTTTTGGGTAAAAGTAAGACCTTTTTTCTTTTTAGAATTATCAGTTTTTTCTGTTCCAGTTCTTGATGGCTGTTCAGAATTTTTAATATCTTTTTGAGAATTGTCCTTTGTTTGACACTCTACATTTTTAGAAATTCTCTCATAATAAGCTAACACATCAGACCAACCACCAATTACAGACTCAATGTGACCTTTACCGTCAAAGACCCAAGTCTCAGTTGCAACCTTATCTATAAAAGCTCTATCGTGGCTGATAATGATAACAGTACCGTTATATGTTGATACAAGATCTTCTAATAAATCTAAGGTTTCTAAATCAAGATCATTAGTAGGCTCATCCATGATGAGAACATTTGAGCTTTTAGCAAAAAGGCGTGCTAAAAGCAGTCGGTTCTTCTCACCTCCAGATAAAACTTTTACTGGAGAACGGGCTCTTCGACCAGAGAACAGGAAGTTAGCTAGATAAGAGATCACATGCTTATTCTTACCGTTGATACATACTTCGGTGTGACCATCAGCGACGTTATCTGCTACAGACTTTTCAAGATCAAGACCTTCATGGTACTGATCAAAATACTGTATTTCTACATTAACACCTGTTCTTACTTTGCCTGAAGTTGGTTTTATCTGACCTAAAAGAGTTTTAATTAAAGTAGTTTTACCAGCAGCATTTGGACCTGTAATACCAATTCTGTCACCACGCATTACGGTTGCACTAAAGTCTTTGATAACAGACTTCTCTCCAAATGAGATATTAAGATCTTTAATTTCAAAAACTAAGTTACCGCTTCTTTGCGCAGAATTTGCCTCCATAATGACGTTGCCCATTCTGTCACGTCTATTTGCTCTTATTTTTCTGCGCTCTTCAAGATCTTTTACTCTGCCTTCATTACGAGCAAGACGAGCCTTAACGCCGCGTCTGATCCAAGCCTCCTCTTGAGCTAAGATCTTGTCAAATTCAGCATTAGCTAATTCTTCTTTGCGTAATCGCTCATCACGAAGTTCAATATAGCGATTAAATGAACCTGGATAGGAATAGAGCTTGCCTCTATCTAACTCGACTATCCTTGTAGCGCAGTTATTGGCAAAGAACCTGTCATGGGTTACAAAAACTAGAGTTCCGTTAAAGTTTTTCAGCTCTTGTTCAAACCAAGCAATAGATTCAATATCTAGGTGGTTGGTAGGCTCATCTAAAAGTAGCAATTGTGGCTCAAAAGCTAAAGCTGCAGCCAGCGCCACCTTACGGCGGTTACCACCTGAAAGGGATTTTAATTCAAGCTCGGGAGCTAAACCTATTCTGTTTAGGATCTTACGCACAACCGCGTCTTTAACCCAACCATCATGTGATTCAATAAAAGCAGAAAGCTCCAGTTGCTCATGAGGATCTTCTGATAAAGAGAACTTTGATAAAGCTTCACCCACAACAGGTACACCGCTAGCTGCAAGTGAATAAGCAGTACCGTGTTCGTATGAAGGAGGATCCTGACATAAAGTTGCTATCTTAAGACCTGACTGAATAATAATTCTTCCAGAATCTAACTCTCTTTTACCCTGAATCAAACTTAACAGAGTTGACTTACCAGTACCGTTACGACCTACAAGACATATTCTTTCATTCTCTTCAATTGAAAGGTTAGCGCCTTCTAAAAGTTTGTCAGCTCCGTTGTTTAAATAAGCATCAATAATGGATACAAGACTCATTACAGATCCTTAATTCCATCAGGTCCAAACACACGTGGCTTGTGAGAAGATGCTCTAGGTTTACCTTTTGAAAAGCCATCTTTTCCTTTAGAATATGATGACTTACCTCTGGAGTAGCCATTATCATAAGTTCGTCTTTCATTAAATGATGAATTGTCTTCATCACGTCTGAATGGCTTATGGGAAAACTCTCCAGGACGCTTTGTAAATTTATCCTGTTTTTCGTGTCTGTAAGTAGAGTGACTCTCTTTGGCCTCGCCCCAAACCTTATTTACACCAGTATTTGTACTATATGTAGCGGTGTCTGAGCTATTAGATGTTCTTGAAGAGTAAGCTCTTGAATTTCTATAAGAGCTTCTGTCACCATTTCTTGAGTTTCTATCCTGAGAATAGTGATTTGAATCAGAATACTCATGATAAGTATTTTCTTTTACATCTAAAGCTTTCTGCCACTTAGGAGCTGCTTTTAATGTTGTCATAGGCTCAGGTGTTTTTACCATATTAGCCTTGGTGAATTTCAAACGGTAACAGGTATGAATTTTTTTATCTCGAGAAAAGTCACGAGGCAGAGTCGACTCAGAGATATTCTCAATTTCAAAACCATAATCTTTAATAGACTCATCGATTACAAAACCTCTGAAGTTGGTACAGAATATAACCTCACCACCATCTTTTAGATGTCTTGTAAGATTTGAAAGTAACGCTACCTGATCACGTTTTACATCAAAGCTTGTTTCCATACGCTTTGAGTTTGAGAAGGTAGGAGGATCTATATAGATAAGATCAAACGAAAGACCTTGATCTTGAGATAACCAAGCTAGACAGTCTGCCTGAATGAATTGAGCCTTATCTGTTGCTAAATGGTTTAGCTTAAAGTTCTCCATACCCCATTCAAGGTAAGTTCTGCTCATATCAACAGATACAGTTGATTTTGCTCCGCCTAAGGCTGCTGCAACTGAGGCTGAACAGGTATAAGAGAACAGATTTAAAAAGTCTTTGTCTTTTGCTTCTTTTCTAATTAAATCTCTGATGAGTCTTCCATCTAAGAAAAGACCTGTATCAAGGTAATCATAGAGATTTACTCTAAACAGAGCATTGTTCTCATTGACAGTCATGAACTCATTTTTAAGTTCTTTAGCTTTTTCGTACTGATTGTCGCCCTTTTGAACTTCACGGCTCTTTAAGATAACCTTATCACCAGTAACACCTGCAATCTCCACTGTCGCACTTAGCATGTCTAATTCATGACGCTTTGCTACACGAGGATTTACCTTAGCTGGAGCTTTGTATGCCTGGATTACATAGTAACCATCGTAGTAATCAATTGCAGCAGAATACTCAGGGACATCAGCATCATACACACGGTAAGCATTGGTATTTACATTCTTTGCCCACTTACGCATGTAAGTTAAGTTTTTCTTTAAGCGGTTAGCAAAGTCTGTTGCAATCTTAATGTTCTGCTCTTCTTTTACGCTTAGATCTTCAGTCTCGTTAATATCAAAGACTCTTAACTGACATAAAAGCTCACCGTTGTAAAGTTTGTAAACCTTATTTGAATGCAATCTCATGCAGGAGAGTAATTCTGGAGATGAAGAGATCACTGCAGCTCTTGCGCCTTTAAAGTTCTTCTTAAAGCCAGCACCGATCTCAGTATAAAGAGCGATTAACTCATTAAAGTTACCCATTCTCTTACCGTATGGAGGATTTGTTACAATGGTAACTTTAAGATCTGAAGTAAATGGATTATAAAGATTCTGTACAGGACAGTGATATACCTTAACTAAATTCGAAAAACCAGCCTTTGCAGCATTTTCATTAGCAATATCTACAATTCTTTCATCAAGATCGAAACCTACAATCTCAACCTTTCTTTCAAGACACTTTGCTATACCGTTTTGAGATCTGTTTTTAGCTTCTTCTAAAAGGTTATTCCAGACATCTTTATCAAACTGTTTTAAGTTAAAGAAGCCATAATGTTCTCTTCTGATACCTGGTGCAGTATCTGTAGCCACACAAGCTGCTTCAAATAATAAGGTACCTGAACCACACATAGGATCGATAAAGTTATCACCTGTATAGCCAGCTCTTTTAATCATGGCAGCAGCTAAATTCTCTTTTAGAGGAGCAGCTCCTGTACCACGGTGATATTCACGCTTTAGAAGAGCGCGACCTGAGAGATCGATTAAAATGTTTGCACTGCCCTTTTTATCTAAATGGCAGTTAATTAAAACATCAGGATTTTCTCTATCAACATCAGGTCTTCCACCTAGAGTTGTCTGTAATCTGTCGCAGATAGCGTCCTTTACTTTTAAAGCACCATACTGAGTGTTTCTGATTTCATCATTGGTACCTGTGAAGGAAACTGCGATGGTATTGCTCTTATCAAAATACTTTTCCCAAGCTACACCATTAGCACCGATATAAAGTTCAGTGTCAGTTTCACAGTAGAACTCTGACATCTCAAGTAAAATTCTTGAAGCAAAGCGAGACCAAAGACATGCTTTCATACCAAAAGCAAAGTCGCCTTTAAAAGATACACCAGCTACTGTTTCTTTAGCGCTTTGTGCTCCAAGTTGATTTAATTCGTTTAATAAAAGAGTTTCTAAACCTTTAGGACAGGTTGCAAAGAATGATAATGCCATGAATTATAAGCTCCAAGTTTATGGCGATATTATACTTTAAACACCTGTACTTTAAACGCATTAAATCCTCAGATATTCAATAAATTTCTCTAAAAGAATTGAGGAAAAATAAAGTGAAAACTTACTAAAACAAGCAAGAACCCTATGTTGTACTTAGTAAATTTTTTCATGTAGTAAAGAGGAGTTGCGCCTTCAGTCTTAATATAGAACTTAAAGGTAATTAGACTTGCCATTGATGCAATGATAGTACCTAAGCCACCTACATTCACACCGATTAAAAGCATATTTGGATCTTTTGCAAAATTAGATAGCATTACAGTTGCAGGCACATTTGAAACTATTTGAGAGAGCGATACTGAAATAAAGTATTCATATTTATCAACAAAGTTCTCAGCAAAGCTTTTAACAGTTTCAATTTGACACACATTGTTCACAAAGATAAACAAGAAAACAAAGAGTAGCAACAACTTGTAATCTGCCTGTTTGAACAGACTCATGTCCATTATAAGAATTGAACTAAGGACGAGAGTAGACATCAGATAAACATCCAATACTCTTAGTACACTTAAAAGACAGAGCACAAAGAGAACAGTAGTTAAAGAACATCTTTTTGAGTTAATTGAGAGTACAATCTTGCTTTCGTACTTTAAAGGCTTGGTATCAATAAAATGTGTGGTTAAGAACAGCAATACAAATGACACTAGAATGATAGGAAAAGTAACCTTTAAAAAAGACAGTAAATCATAGTTGAAGACTGTATAAATAAAGAGGTTTTGAGGATTTCCAATAGGTGTTAGTGTTGAGCCTACATTAGCTGCAATAGTCTGTAATGACAGAACCTTAATTAAGAGATCTTGCCTGTTTACTTTTACAAAGGCTGCAATAGCGATAGGTATAAAGATTATCAATGAAACATCATTGGTAATTAGCATGGAGATAAAAAAGTTTATAAAGATAAACAGTCTTGAGAGTGATCTTGCATTTCCTGATAGAGAACACAGCTTCATATAGACTAAAGACAAAACACCAAGCTTTTTAAAAGAAGCTACAACTAACATCAGGCATAAAAGTAATAACAGGATTTTTAAATTTAAAGCCTCAATAGTACTTGTAATTGAGAACCTGATAAAAAATGAAGTTACAAAGGCTAGTATAGCTGCTGTATAAAGATCAGGATTTCTTCTTAAATATTGTAAGAGATTATAAATGGTACGATTCATACTAGTTCTTTTGTCGGATCTCTACAGAAATGTAGATCTATTGTTACTTTAAAAACTTTAGGTGTATGCAGATAAATTCAAACTTGCAGTATATCAAAAGATAAGCACTGATGATTGAAAATGTAAGTAAATGAGCGCGGTGGATTTAAAATTTTTAAAGTGTAGACTAAGAGCGTTACCTCTGGGGAGGACTCCCCAGAGACAACTACAGGAATTGCACCTGTTTCTCTCCTGATATCAGCTC
>ERZ773202.2024-NODE-2024-length-11488-cov-4.350652_pt1 | contig 11488 bp, 8 predicted proteins | sample MGYA00580998_ERZ773202 | MGnify/ENA primary metagenome ERZ773202 (study PRJEB29015, sample SAMEA2737803) | human gut metagenome | biome: human gut; feature: human-associated habitat; material: faeces | place: China | collected 2012 ...
TGCTGGGCGAGGGCGGTCTCTCCATTAACCTGTACACGATTCTGTTTATCCTGCTGTTCGGCATCGGCTACGGCGCGTACTACGCCACCGCCGATATGCCGATTCCGATGGTAGCTGACTGCTCTGACTATGAGACTTACCAGTCCGGCAAGTACATCCCCGGCATTATGGGTACGCTGTTCAGCCTGGTGGATAAGCTGGTGTCCAGCCTGTCCGCCACCGTGGTCGGCGTGGCCGTCAGCTTTATCGGGCTCGAAAGCCTGCCCACCCAGTATGACCCGTACACTCCGGACATGAACGTGGTGGTCATCGTGCTGTTCTGCGTCATTCCGATGATTGCATGGGCCGCCACCCTGATTGCCATGAAGGGCTACAGCCTGACCGGCGAGAAGATGAAAGAAATCCAGGCCGTCAACGCCTGCCGCCGCGACGCTGTTGCGGGCGGCATGAGCCTGGAAGACGCCATGCAGAAATGGCAGACCCTCGACCAGCTGCCGGCCCAGTACCGCGCAAACTAATTTTGCTGTTTTCTCCTCCTCTGATACCGGTTTGATTGCGCCGGTTATTTAACTGAAACACCGGGTGCCATATGGCGCCCGGTGTTTTGTTTTGCCGCAAATCAAACGTTTCTATTCCATCAAAACAGCAGGCGTGCTCCCTGCCTCAAGGGGGTCCGCCTGCTGCTGTGGCTGTATGTTGCAGGAGAGAGAAATGCAAGAGAATCTTAATGATAACTGTCTTGCTTTATGCGATAATACTTGGGTATTTTATTCTCTCGCAGCACCCGGCCTTTTTGTAGTGGCCGATGTTTGCGCCATTTTTCATGACAAACATCAAAAATTCTTTCGTTCTTGTTTAACCGATACATCATTCAGCCATATTCCCGGCCTTTTCTTCTGCGTTAATACGGTCGATTTCCTCCTTGATCATATTTCCAAAAGTCTTATCGTCTAGTTCTACACTTTTTTCTGCCGCCACAGATTTGTCAGCAAATGCATCAAAACATATGTTCTTTATATGAGATTGTATTAAAACAGAAAGCCTCCGGCTACTCGCACAATGCAGCCGGAGGTTTTCTGTTAAATTCCCAATCCATCCAAAATTGATGGCAAAGTAAGGAGGCTTGTGTTAGAATAAAATCAGCTTATGCTTTTTCGCTCTGCATGGCGGCAGTCAGCTTTCTGGCGGTGAACACCAGCACAACAGCGGAGGCGAACAGGCTCTGGATCCAGACGCCTGCAAACACAAGCAGGATTTAAGGCAAAAATCCCGCTGTGTTTGTAGAAATAGACTACATTTTCGACTTTTCAGATACACCCTAGACTATTGCCAGCTGAGGATGGGAAATTATCATGGAAAAAAATCTTACAACCGGCAGCGTGTTCAAAGCCATTCTGACCTTTGCCCTGCCGTATCTGCTCTCTTACTTTTTGCAAACGCTGTACGGCATGGCTGACCTGTACATCACCGGCCGGTTCTGCGGGGTGGACAGCATCACCGCCGTTGCCAACGGCAGCCAGGTCATGCACATGCTGACCGTTATCATTGTTGGGCTTGCCATGGGTTCCACCGTCATCATCGGCCACGCCGTGGGGGCGGGCAATATGCGCGATGCCGAAGCCGCCATCGGCAACACCATCACCCTGTTCATGGCGGTCTCCCTCGGTTTTACCACCGTGCTGGTGGCCGCAGTGCGCCCGCTGGTCGGCCTGATCGGTGTTCCGGCAGAGGCCGTTCCCGGCACGGTGCAGTATCTGACCATCTGCTTCATCGGCATCCCGTTCATCACGGCATACAACATCATCAGTTCCGTCTTCCGCGGTTTGGGGGATTCCAAAAGCCCGATGTACTTTATCGCCGTTGCCTGCGCCGCCAATATTGCGCTGGATATTCTTTTCATCGGTCCCATGGCCCTTGGCCCGGTGGGTGCTGCGCTGGGCACTACCCTTTCGCAGACCTTGAGTGTTATTGTTGCCTTGTTCGTCATCCGGCGGCACAAAACCGGCCTGCGGCTGAGCCGCCAGAACTTCCGCCCGCGCAAAGGCGTGCTGGGCCGTATTCTTAAAATCGGCCTGCCGGTCGCTGTGCAGGACGGCTGCATTCAGGTCGCGTTCATCATTATCACCATCATTGCCAACCACCGCGGCCTGATTGATTCTGCCGCCGTGGGCATTGTGGAAAAAATCATCAGCGCCATGTTCATTGTGCCGTCCTCCATGCTGGCGACGGTATCGGCGTTGTCTTCCCAGAACCTTGGCGCAGGCAAGCCGGAGCGCGCCGCCCAGACCCTGAAATACGCCGCCATGATCGCCACCGGTTACGGCATTGCCGTAGTATTGGTCATTGAGCTTGTGGCCGAGCCGCTGCTGGGGTGCTTCACCACCGACGCCGCCGTGGTGCTGCTGGGCTGCCAGTACATCCGCGGTTATATTGTGGATACCATTTTTGCCGGAATCCACTTCAGCTTTACCGGGTATTTTGCCGCCTGCGGCAAGTCTTACATCGGCTTTCTCCACAACATCATCGCTATTGTGCTGGTGCGCGTTCCGGGGTCCTACCTGGCTTCCCGGCTGTTTGCCGGAACCCTGCTGCCTATGGGGCTGGCCGCACCGGCGGGCTCGCTGTTATCCGTCATGATCTGCGTGGCGGCCTACCGCTGGATGAAGCGCCGCGGCACCCTGTATACTGCCGCCTGACTTTTCCCCAAAGGAGCATCCGCCCATGTACGTTTTTTCTCTTCTTCAGCATTCCCACTTAACGGTGTAGCTCAAAACAACGAAAATAACGCATATTCCGCTTTCTTCCGGCAGCCGCACACTGCGCTTTTGCACATCTGTTCATTATTTTCATGTATAATCTTCCGTTATTCATGGCAGCACCACTGTACATCCCTGGTCAACAAAATTTGATAGGTTTGCTGCATTTCTACGTTTTATGGCTTCTTTTTTCGCGTAAATCTGCTACAATAGAACCAGTATCAAAAAATGTATCATTTTTGCCCACTGCTGGAAAGGAGTTTGCTATGGCCCATACTTTTTCTTGTTCTGCCGATGCCCCGCTGGTGCGCACCACCGGCGGCTCGGTGCGCGGCTACCGTTTTGACGGGCTGGATATCTTTAAGGGCATCCCTTACGCCAAGGCCAGGCGCTTCCACGCGCCGGAGCCAGCTGTGTGGGACGGCGTGCTGGACGCCACCAGTTACGGCTATGTCTGCCCTTTGCTGGAAATGCCCAAGCCCAACGGCGAAATGCTGGTGCCACACCGCTATTGGCTGATGGACGAAGCCTGCCAGAACCTGAACATCTGGACCCCCGCGCTGGATGACGCCCACCGCCCCGTGCTGATGTGGCTGCACGGCGGCGGATACTTTGCCGGTTCCTCCATTGAGCAGATCGCTTACGAGGGCGAAAACATGGCCCGCCTGGGGGACTGCGTGGTGGTTTCCATCAACCACCGGCTGAACATCCTGGGCTATCTCGACCTTTCGGATTTTGGGGCGGAATACGCCAATTCCGGCAACGCGGGCGGGGATGATATCATCGCCGCGCTGCGCTGGGTGCGGGATAATATTGCCGCGTTCGGCGGTGACCCCGGCAATGTGACAGTGTTCGGCCAGTCCGGCGGCGGCGCCAAGGTGACCACTCTGCTGCAGACCCCCGCCGCGGACGGGCTGTTCCACAAAGGTATTGTGATGAGCGGCGTTCTGGGCCGCCTGGCCGACTGCACCGGCAACGGGCGGGACTGCGCCGAGGCTCTGATGGCGGAGCTTGGCACGGCAGATATCGCCGCACTGGAAACCGTACCCTATGCCGCGCTTGCCGCCGCTTATAATAAAGTAGCCCCCGCCTTGAAAGCAGCCGGAAAAAACACCGGCTGCGCCCCACACCCCAACGCCTTTTATCTGGGTGACCCGCTGGAAAATGCGTTCCGCCCCGAAACCGCCCGCATTCCCCTTCTGGTGGGCACCGTGTTTGGCGAGTTTGCCGCCTTCAATGGCTTCGGCCTGAACAAAGCGCAGATGAGCGCCGCCGAGGCCGAAGGCTTTGCCGAAAAAATGCTGGGCAAGCAGACGGCGGATGCCCTGCTGCCGCTGTTCCACGCCGCCTACCCCGAACGCAGCGCCGCCGACCTGCCGTTTTTGGATGTACTGTTCCGGGAGCCGACCATGCGCTATATCCGCCGCCGGGCGGAAACCGGCCCGGTGTGGAGCTATTTCTTCAATCAGGATTTCACCATTGAGGGCGGCCGCGCCCCATGGCATTGTTCCGATATCCCGTTTGTTTTCCATAATACTGAGCTGGTGCCTTCTGCCAATATTTCCGGCGTGACCCTGCAGCTGGAACAGCAGATTTTCGATGCCGTTCTGGCCTTTGCCCGCACCGGAAACCCGCAGCACAGCGGCATTCCCACCTGGCCCGCCAGCACCCCGCAACAGGAAAACACCATGCTGTTTGATTCCGCCACCCGCCTGGCCCCTAACCATGACAAAGCCCTGATTGCTGCCGCGCTGCCCGCCATCTCTGCCTTGATGGCACGCAACTTTGACCCCGACAGTATCCAGCACTAATATAGAATAAAATAATTCGGAATCTTCCGCTTCTTCTGCATCTTCGGATTCTCAGAACAATTCTGTGTCTGAACAGCAAACCTGGTCCGAAAAATCCCCGGACGGCGACTATTACATTGAAGTGTATGAAAAAGACGGCCATGTGTACCGCGTGGATGATGACACCATGCTGTACTGATTTTTATCGATTATCCCCCGCAGTACAAAAGGCATGCACCGCCCCGGCTGAACCTCTGTTCAGTTTCCGGCAGTGCATGCCTTATTTGTAATTTTATCGGTTAAGAAAGCTCTGCGATATCGTACAGCAGTCGCTCGGTATCGTCCCAGCCCAGGCAGGGGTCCGTGATGGACTTGCCATAGCAGTGCTCGCCGATCTTCTGGCTGCCCGGCTCAATATAGCTTTCGATCATCAGGCCCTTGACCAGGTTCTTGATGTCGTCCGAATGGCGGCGGCTGTGCAGAACCTCTTTCGCAATACGGATCTGCTCCATATACTGCTTGCCGGAGTTGCTGTGGTTGGTATCCACAATGCAGGCGGGGTTCTTCAGGTTGCGCTTCATGTACAGCTCATACAGCAGGCGCAGATCCTCGTAATGGTAGTTGGGGATGGTCTGGCCGTGCTTGTTCACCGCGCCGCGCAGAATGGTGTGGCTGAGCGGGTTGCCGGGGCACTGGACCTCCCACCCGCGGAAGATAAAGTCATGGGGCACCTGGGCCGCCACAACAGAGTTGAGCATAACGGTCAAATCGCCGCTGGTGGGGTTTTTCAGGCCCACGGGCACATCGCAGCCGCTGGCCACCAGGCGGTGGAACTGGTTTTCCACCGAGCGGGCACCCACGGCAATATAGGACATAATGTCCGAAAGGTAACGCAAGTTTTCGGGATAGAGCATCTCGTCCGCGGTGGAAAAGCCGGTTTCCTGCAATACGCGCATGTGCATATGGCGGATAGCCAGAATTCCCTCCAGCATATCCGGCTTCTTTTCCGGGTCCGGCTGGTGGATCATTCCCATGTAGCCCTCGCCGGTGGTGCGGGGCTTGTTGGTGTACACGCGCGGAACGATCACCAGGCGGTCCTTCGTCTTCTCCTGCACCTTGACCAGACGGGACACATAATCCACAACGGCTTCCTCGTTATCCGCCGAGCAGGGGCCGACAACGACCAGGAGCTTGTCGCTTTCGCCGGTAATGATCTTTTTGATTTCTTCATCCCGCTCTTTTTTGCGGGCGGCCAGTTCCGGCGCAAGGGGAAACCTTTCCCGAATGACATCCGGGGAAGGAATTTCTGTCACAAACGAAAATCCCATGATTTTATGATCCTCTCTCCGTCAGCGCCGCACATTCCAGCCCTCTATTGCCGGGCGGCGCTGCGCTTTTTTCTCTGTATTTTGCACAGGTAGTTGATACAAACAGCTTATTTTTATTATAGTATAGAACCCGCCGCGCGGCAAGAGCTGCCCCCGCTGCCGGGCAAAAAACTTGCAAAAAATGCCGTTTCCCGCCGTCCGGCGGCATACAAACAGCCCGTCCGCGCACCACAAACCAGGTGATGCGCGGGCGGGCCTTCTGTATTTAGTGAATCAATTCCGAGAACAGCGGGCAAAGCACGGCGGTCATGATACCGGCCACAGCAACGGAAAGGCCGCTCATCGCGCCTTCCACTTCGCCGATTTCCAGCGCCTTGCTGGTGCCCACGGCGTGGGATGCCGTACCAATGCCGATGCCTTTGGCAATGGGGTTGGTAATGCGGAACACCTTGCAGACGGTTTCCGCCGCCAGCGCGCCCACAATGCCGGTCAAAATCACAATGGCGCCCGTCAGGGTGGCAATGCCGCCCAGCTCGCGGGAAACATCCATGCTGATGGCAGTGGTAACGGACTTAGGCAACAGGGTGATGTACTGCTCATGGTTCAGGTCCAGCAGCAGGGCCAGTGCCAGCACGCTGAACAGACTGGCCATAACTCCGGCCAGCACACCGGCCACAATGGCTACCAGATTTTTGCACAGCAGATCCCATTTTTCATACAGCGGCACTGCCAGGCTGACCGTTGCGGGCAGCAGCAGGTAGCTGATGGGCGAAGCGCTGGCAGCGTATGTATCATAGGGGATTTTCAACACGCTGAGCACCACGATGACAAACGCCGTGCCCAACAGCAGCGGGTTGAAAATTGCCTTGCCGGTGCGCTTGTTGATGAGCACCCCCAAGCCGAACGCGGCCAGCGTGAGCAGCACGCCCCATACGGCGGAAGATTCCAGAACTTGTGTGATCATTGCTTTTTCTCCTTCCGCTCTGCCAGGCGCTGGGTCACGCAGCCGGACACCGTCATGACCAAAATGGTAATGGGGATCAAGGCCAGCAGCACCGGCACCAGCATGGCCTGTAAATCCGCCCACAGATCCATCACGCCCGCAGCTGCCGGAACAAATAGCAGCGGGAAAATGCCGGTCAGAAACAGCGCCGCCGTGCGCACCTGCTCCAGTTTGACCACCCCAAAGCGCAGCGCCGCCAGCAGCAGCATCAGCCCGTACACGCTGGCCGGGATGGGCAGCGGCAGCACCAGGTGGCAAACCTCCCCCACAAAGCAGAACGCCGCAATGCGGGCAAATTCAAATATCAGTTTCATTTATGCTTTCCTCTTTTGTCCGGCAGTGCCCCCACTACCGCCCTGCGCAAAACAAGACACCTTATCGTTATCTTTTTTGCTTTTCCGGGCTGCACAGACAGCCCGGCTCTCATTTTTTCATGCTTCACAAGTATAGCAGACTCCCCCACCGGGGGCAAGGTCAATTTTTGACATGTTTGACAAATATGCAGGTGTTTTTTTGCATATTGTGACGAATCGTTTCGCCGCGCGTATCGCTCATTCTGTTTTGTTTTTCGATAAATATACAAATTGTATTTTTGTGTTTTATTTCCAACTACAATAAATCCCTGCCCGGGAACCATCCGGACAGGGATTTGAAGGAGAAACGCAGCTTATTGTGTTCATGGTTCCCCTGCCTCCGTTTTGGCGCAGCCGGCGTTCCGCATACGCGGCTGCACAGCAGGCCGGGGTTCTTGTTCACTCTGCTTTGGTAATAATCAAACGGTTGTCAGCAGGGCTTTGCAGCTGCCCGTTAAAGCATAGGCACCGCTGCCCGCCGTGATAAAGAAACTGTCGCCCTTTTTTGCCTGCACCGTTTCGCCGCCGCAGGTCAGGTGCCCCTCCCCTTCGGTAATCAGGAGCGAAACAAAGGACGTCTCGTCCGCTGTGCCGGTGTGACCACCTGCCACCACATCCACGGTAAAGTAATCGCACTTTGCCAGATGGGGGCTGAAATCATGCTGTTCCGGCGGGGTACGGCGCATTACCTCCAGCGCCTGCTTTACATGCAGCGCGCGCGGTTTGCCGTCCGCCCCCACGCGGCCGTAATCGTACACACGGTAGGTCACGTTGGAGTTCTGCTGCACTTCAACCACCACAACACCCTTGCAGATAGCGTGCAGCGTGCCGGACGGGATAAAGAAGCAATCGCCTTTTTTCACCGGCACGGCGTTCAGCACCTCGGTCAGGGTATTGTTCCGGATGCGCTCTTCCAGTTCTTCCCGGCTGATTTCATGGTCAAAGCCGTAATACAGGAACGCGCCCGGTTCACAGTCCAGCACATACCACATCTCGGTCTTGCCGTACTGGTGTTCGTGCTCCAGCGCATACTCGTTGGAGGGGTGTACCTGGATGGAAATGCTATTCTTGGCGTCAATGAACTTGGTCAGAACGGGGAACATTTCAAACTTTTTGCAGTCTGTTCCCGCCGCTTCCGGGTGGGCGGCCAGGTAGTCCGCCAACATGGTGCCGTCCGGCAGATAGCTGGGGCCATCGGGATGGCAGGAAAGCACCCAGGCTTCCGCCAGCGGGTTCAAATCGCTCTGCACGCCAAAGTCAGTGCGCAGGCGGCTGCCACCCCAAAGGTAATCCTTGCAGGATGGGGTCAGTTTTAGAATTGACATTGTCGATTTACCTCATTATATCACAGCACATTATAAAATGATAGGGTCATATCGCGGAATCATTTTCAGGTTGACGCACAATTTTTGCGCATTACACTTTGTGCAGGTACCACAGCTTTGCGGGCACCTGGCCGTAATCGCCGGGCAGAGGCAGACCAAGGGTCTGCAGCATAAAGCCGGTGTACCGTTTTCCTGCCTCATCCTGATAGGCTGCAGTCTCCTCCAGCCCCTGCAGAATCAGACGCGGGCGGGGTTTTCCACGGCCATTCAGGGCGCTGCCAGATGCCGTCCACAACTTCCGGGTGGGGGGCGAAATCCAGGCAAAAGCTAGCCGCACCGCGCAGGGTCAACGGCTCGCCCCACGGCACCGGGAACTGCGCGCCGACGCTGACATCCAACACCAGCAAAGCCAGCAGCGCCAGCATGGGCAGCCAGGTTGCGCCAGGGTGGACGCCCCCGCCGGGGCCACGGGCACACGATATTACCGGTCTTGCTGATTGAGATATGCCTGATTTTTTTCGATCAGCGCCACACGCTGGGCCACACAGTCACAGCTGCGCAGCGGGTCCGCGGGGGTTTTGAATGCAAAGTCCAAAAGCTGGCCAATGGTCGTGGAAGCAACGTGCAGGCGCGTATCACTGGCGGCATAATAAATATACACCTTACCGTCATCATCCGCAATAGCACCATTGGTAAATACCACGTTGGAAACATCGCTGACGCGCTCCCAGCCACGCGGCGCGATCAAAAATCCGGCCGGTTCGGCAATCACTTTCCACGGCTCCACAATGGGCTTGTGGGCGGGGGTGCCGGTATTTATCCGTCTGTCAGAACCATTCGCTGCCGGGGCGGGTATCGACCATCTTATCCAGGATAAAATGGTACACATCGGCGGCAGCAGCGGCATAGCGGTGTTCAGCGGTGTTCTGGTATACACCTTTTTCAACCGCTGGCCGCCAAAGGTTTCGCCTGTAAATCATATTGAGGGGGTGTAAATCCATTTCCCCATATGGTATGATACTATCAAATTCTTTTACATCGAGATCCACCCGAGGGCATTCGCCACAGAACTTACCAGAATGATGGCAGCAAACACCGGGCAAAGGGTGCGGATCATAAAATTGAAAACCTTTTTTCGGCGGAAAGGTTGACCATTCCGGGTGACCTCTTCCTCAATCTTTTCCACGCCGATCACGCTGGTCACCAGCAGGCAGGTTGCAATGGCTGCAATGGGCATCATAACTGAGTTTGTCAGGAAGTCGAAAAAGTCAAGGAACTGCATCCCGATAACGGTCACGCCCGACAGCGGGCCATAGCCAAGCGCCGACAAGCTTCCAAGCAGCACCATAATAATCCCAATCACTGCCGCAGCCTTTTTGCGGCTCCATCCCAGTTCATCCTCAAAAGTCGATACTGCGCTTTCTGTCAATGCAATAGAGCTTGTTACCGCTGCAAACAGCACCAGCACAAAGAACAGCACGCCCACCAGCGAACCAAGTTCCATGCTTTCAAAAACTTTCGGGATCGTAATAAACATCAGTGCGGGACCGGCCTGCAGGGTGTCCGGGTCACCACCAGAGAACGAAAACACCGCCGGAATGATCATCAATCCGGCCATCATTGCAATCAGCGTATCAAAAATCTCAACGTTCTCGGTAGATCCCTCAATGGACACATCTTTTTTCATGTAAGAGCCGAATGTTACTAAAATACCCATTGCGATGGACAAAGAATAGAACATCTGGCCCATGGCTGTAACCACTGTCATCCATGAAAAATTGGCCGGATTCGGTACCAAAAAGTACTTCACTCCTTCCAGCGCACCGGGCCGTGTTACTGAATAAGCTGCAATAATTACTGATAACACCACCAGTACCGGCATCATCATCCGGGAAACACGCTCCACACCATTGCGGACACCGGCAAAAATGATGCCCAGTGTAAGCAGGGTAAAGAGCAGAAATACGATTTCCACCGAAGCGCCATTGGCGATGAAAGAGGAAAAATACCCATCCTGTGCCAGCTCACTGCCATGACCGGTAATATACCCCACCAGATACTTGATAACCCAACCGCCAATAACCGAATAATACGGCACAATCAAAATGGGAATTACCGCGTTGATCCATCCTCCAAATGCACGCCAGCGTCCCTTTCCAGAAGCTGCAAAGGCCCCAACCGGACTTTTCCGGGTCATCCGTCCCAGCGCTGTCTCTGCCATAATCATTGTATAGCCAAAGGTGACCGCCAGCAGAATGTAAATCAGCAGAAAAATTCCACCGCCGTATTTTGCCGCCAGGTATGGGAACCGCCAGATATTGCCCAAGCCAACCGAGGCGCCGGCTGCCGACAGGACAAAGCCAAGTTTGCCGGAAAATGAGCTCCGGCCGCTGTGCTGTTTTTCCATTTATTTTTTCTCCTTTCAATTTATTTTTTCTTCTTCCTTTAAATAGTAATTTAGAAATGGTCTTACCAGAACAATACTATTATCAAGGCAGCTCAACCGATGGAGTAATTATTTCTAAAAAAAAGCATAAGTTAATTATCTGTAAGCATGATGGAGGCAGTAGTTACTTAATGGGTCTTGTAACTAATGGCAGTTTTGTTTCAATTTTAGGAAATGGAAATGATTTTTCTGTAACAGTTAAAAATAGAGAAATAACTGTAATAAGCACTGCGCCATATTGGTATGTGTTACTTATATGATCAATTTTACTCATGCGTCAATATAAAATCTCTATTGGATATAATGACGCATTCATCCCAAGTACCCATTCCAGTAATTGATAAACGCGCTACCTTTCCCACACTATTGCAAGCCACTTTATATGTAGACCGATTTACAAGAGCAGTGACATTTCCAATATTATGAAAAGAATATAGTCCTCCATCAGCTATGACCAAACCGCAAAAATGGCTGCTGTCTATTATGG
>ERZ773202.2040-NODE-2040-length-11406-cov-9.657387_pt1 | contig 11406 bp, 11 predicted proteins | sample MGYA00580998_ERZ773202 | MGnify/ENA primary metagenome ERZ773202 (study PRJEB29015, sample SAMEA2737803) | human gut metagenome | biome: human gut; feature: human-associated habitat; material: faeces | place: China | collected 2012 ...
GATGGTCTGATCTGCTGCAACGCAGTAGCCTGCCGGTGCAGATACTTCATGCAAAGTATATGTCGCACCAGCCGTCAGCTTAGCGGTCAGAGTATGTGCCTTTCCGTCTGTTGTCCAGGCATCGACTTCTTTTCCGTCCTTATCCAGCAGCTGCATTTTTGCTCCGGAAAGGGGAAGTCCGTTTTCTGCCTTCTTGCTGATTTCTACCTTGGTGGTGTCATCTTTCATGATGACCTTCGTCACAGTGCCGTCTGCGTTGACTGTAAATTCAATGTCATTGGAAACCACATAGCCATTGGGTGCTGCGGTTTCGTGCAGAACGTAGGTCTGACCGGCAGTCAGCTTGGCGGTGATCATATGGGCTTCCTTGCCGGAAGTCCAGCTGTCCAGTGCATTGCCGCTGAGGTCACGCACTTCCAGTTTTGCACCTTCCAGTTCTGTGTCGCCGGTGATCGTTGTCTTGCTGATCTGTACCTTGGTAGACAGATTGGTCAGCTTGACACTAGTCAGACTGCCGTCTGCATTGACGGTAAATTTCTGATCCGCAGCCACACAATAGCCGTCCGGAGCGGATACTTCGTGCAGCGTGTATTCTGCACCGGCAGTCAGCACTGCATCTATGCGATGTGTTGTACCGTCTGTTGTCCACTGCTCGACCTCTGTGCCAGCTGCGTCCAGGAGTTGCAGGACTGCTCCGGACAGCGGCTTGCCGTCCTCATCAACCTTGTCGATGCCGACCTTGGTTGCAACGTCCTGCATGGTGATGTTCTGCACCTTACCGTCCGTACCGACGGTAAACTGCTGATCTGCTGCCTTGGCGTACCCCTTGGGAGCAGATGCTTCTCGGAGAATATATGTCTGTCCGGCAATCAGTTTGCCGTAGATCTGATGGACGCTGCCATCTGTGATCCAGCTGTCCACCAGAGTTTCTTTGCCGTCTGCGTCTGCTGCAATGACTTGCAATGCAGCACCACTCAGCGGCTTGCCGTTTTCATCGGTTTTCTGGATCTCGATCTTTGTCGCAAGGTCGTACATCCGAATCCACATTTCGCCGGATTCGTAGTCATCGCTCTTGACAAATTCGCCCTTGTCGTTCAGGGTGAAGTGAATATCCTCTGCCACACAGTAACCGTCCGGTGCAGACACTTCGTGGAGAGTGTAGGTTTCGCCAGGTGTCAGTACCTTGTTGATCTGGTGCTGTGCGTTTTCCGTTGTCCATTCGTCCAGAACGTTGCCGTTCTTATCGATGATCTGAAGCTTTGCTCCCGGCAGGAAGATAAGTTCCTGTCCAGCCGTCTGCTTTTGAATGTCAGAAAGCTTTCCGACAGTCAGACCAGTCTGCTTCACATCTTCCATGATCACACGCTGTCCAACTGTAAATTCCAGATCTTCGGAAAGGAAATATCCCTCCGGTGCGGACACTTCGTGGAGAATGTAGGTTTCATCCGGATTCAGAACGGCTCTCATTTCGTGTCGGGTGCCGTCTGTTGTCCATTCTTCGATGACATTGCCGCTTTTGTCCTTGACTTGCAGGACAGCACCAATGACATCGTGACCTCTATCGTCTGTCTTGATGATACCAGCCCATGTTGCATCGTCCACCATGCCAATGGATACGGTGTCTTTGCCCACGGTAAATTCCATATCCTCTGCGGTGTAGTAACCGGTGGGGGCTGCTGCTTCATGCAGAGTGTATGTTTTTCCGTAGATCAGTTTTCCGTGAATTACATGAGTGGTGCCGTCTGTGATCCATTCCTCAACCACGTTTTTGTCGCTGTCCAGGATCTGCATCTTTGCACCGCTCAGCGGTTCTTCGCTGTCGTTATACTTGCTGATCTCGACCTGTGTAGCGTGGTCTACCATCTGCAATGTGATGGGATTGCCGTCCAGATCATTCACGCTGCCGTCAGCCTGAATGGTAAAGTAGATGGGATCTGCCTTGATGTAACCGTCCGGTGCAGCGGATTCCCAGTACTCATACTTCTTTCCGACTGCCAGTTTTGCAGTTACGATGTGGCTGCTGCTGTCTGTTGTCCAGGAATCTACAGCAGAAGTGCTGCCCAGTTCCATGATCGACATCTTTGCACCGGAAAGGGCATTGCCGTTCTCGTCAACCTTGGAAAATTCCACAGTTGTCGGGTGATTGACAATATCTTCGCCCAGCTGGACTTCTTCATTTGCCTTGTTGACTTTAACTGTAACCGGATAACTCTGATCCGAGAGGATATAGCCGTCCGGCGGTGTGATCTCGTGTACCACATACTTGCCGTTGGGAACGTCCTCAAAAGTAAACGAACCATCATCACCGGAAACCGCAGTCATGCCGGTATAGGTGTTCTCCAGCGTAAATTCTGTGGTGTCCGGCGTAAACAGTCCAAGAACTGCTCTGGCAAGTCCGTTGCCGTTCTCGTCTACCTTCTTTCCGACGATGTTGCCGGGGTTTGTAGTATCGATCAGCGTTCCGGCACTGTAATCTGTAACACCGCTGGAAATGAAAAATTGTCTGGTGATCAGTTTGTATCCGGCATTGTTCTTGCAGCGGAGTTCCTGCAGCTTGTAATGACCGCAGATCAATGCACCCTTCGTTCTGTCTGCCTTGCTTTCATCGCCGAACCACACACCCAGCTGTGTGATTGCTTCGTTTGTAATCGCATCCGGAACTTTCAAATCGCCGTTCTCATCAGTTGAGAGAAACTGCAAATAGTCGTCCAGATCATTCAGCTGTCCACGCCCAGACTTGGAGGAGAACTTACCATGCACGTCTGTCATGATGATGTGCTTTTCTCCGGTGTCTGTGTTGGTCAGCAGAAACGGAATGTATGCCAGCGATCTTTGGTTGCCATCCACCTTATTGAAGTTGAGATCGCCACGGACAATATCTTCCTTGAAGTTTGCAACATATTTTACCTCAGTTCCAGCTTCCTGAATGACTGCTTTGCCATTTTTCTCAACAATGTGCAATGTGCGTTCCAGACCGCTAAGCTTATATCCAGTTGGAGCTTTAGATTCTTTGATCACTACTGTGCCGAGAGGAAGATAGGCATCACCATCGTTATCAGTAAACAATGTGCCTGATTTCAGATGATCCTTGTCTAATCTTGCCGCACCCTTAGAATCTGTAACCAAAGTCCATGTTCTAGTCGGATTGCCAGTTGCAGAAGTACCAGGATAGTACTTCATGGTGAATTCTGCTCCTTCCAGAGAAGCAGAAGCTTCGTTTTGAGCCGCTGCCTGTCCGGTTTCCGAATCCACCTTCTGAATGGTCAGTCGGGTCGGGTCAAAGTGCGGTGCTTCTTTTTGCTCTGCCCACGGAATTACTACATAGGTGTTGGTTTCTGCTTTTCCGTAGATTGGATTAATAGAATTCTTTTCAACACTGGTAATTCCATTGCCGTTGACCGGTCCAGACTGCCACCAGCTGTCGGATTTGCCGTTACCCATATAGATGCCGATATGATGATTTTTATCACGATTGCCTAAACCAGTCAATCCAGTACCACCACTTGCTTTGTTGACGCACCAGATAATATCGCCCTTTTGCAGCACGCCGCTTTTCAGCATTTCGTCCTTGTTACTGAATTCGTAATAGTGCAGATTGTTCTGCGTGATAAAGGCGTACCAACCGCCGCCGTCCCAGCACTTGTAGGAATAACCCATTTGGTTAAACTTTGCAAGGTTCGGGACATATGGGCTTGTTGTGCTTACCGGAACTTTGTTGTAGTACGCCAATCCATGTGAGATGATGTACCAGACAAAGCCCTGGCAGTTCATGCCGCTGTATCCCTGCCACTGATTGCCTTTGGGGGAAGCAGCATACAGACTGCTGTTGTATGGTGTTCCCAGATAGTAGTTCTCTTGACCGCCTGTAGAATATTCGGTCAGAAACGCTTGCCACTGTTCTTTGGTTTCCTTGTACTTATTGCCGCTCAGACGATACAAAGCATCGCTCAGATACACAGAACCATTTAGCTTTGCCGCCGATGCCTGGAATTCCGTTCCGGTCAGAATGCCGGAGGTCAGAACCATGACGGTGGCACAAAGCACAGTAAAACCACGTTTCAAGCTGCCTTTCAGCTTTGAAAGAAATTTCATTTTTTCTCCTTTCGGTTCAAATTCGGATATTCGGATGCACTTGTTCTCACATGGGATTCATTCCTTTCTGTTGGTTTCACCAAAAAAAACCGCCGAAGTGCATTCCGGCGGTCTTTCCTGTGGGATCTATACAAAAAGCCAATGGCTTCTGTAAGCAACGGATGCTCTCAGCCATAGATTTGACAAGTATTTTGCCAACCTGATATACTGGAAGCATCCTTCTGTAAAGGAGGTGATCGTATGAAAAAAGACAACAACCTCAAAGTATTGGAATGGTATCTGTTCTTTCGGAATCATAATGCTCGTATACACCTATCTCATTTTAGAGTCATGTACGTTCCCGATGTGTCAGTAATTCATACGATCACAAAAGGCGTTTGAGAAATAGCAGTTCCCAAACACCTTCATCTATACAAAAAGCCCGGTCACTTTTCACAGAAGTTTCCTGGCTTTTGTATACAATAGATGCTCTCAATCGCAGATTTGACAAGTATTTTGCCGATCTGATATACTGAAAGCATCTGAAAAGAGAGGAGGTGATCTTGTGAAAGATGTACTCAAGGACAAATTCTCCAGCTTTTTAGACGGTTGGATTCGTTCCAGCACAATAGCTGCTTTGTTTCTCGCAGTCTTTTTTCTTCATGTGATTTTTCTTTTTGAAAGTGATATTGCCGAGTGGGTCGATACACTTTTGAAATGGCATGATTTGCAGTTTCACATGAAAAATCTGAGTGCGATTGGTTTTGACTTTTTCATCTTAGAATATCTAGCAAATATTCTATGGAAAATCAAAAATGAAATAACACATACCCATCGTATTTATGGTTCTTTAGAATATGAGGATTATTTTCAAAAAGAACAAAGGCGGCATTACTTTTCCGCTGGAATTCCCTCCATTGTGCTAAGCGTTTTTTTCATTGACATACTTGCAAATAGTCAATGGGATCTTATCATGATTACATGGAATCATCTAAAAAGTGGATTTTGTGCGAAGATCACATTTGTCACAATAGGATCGTACTTCATATACGCAGTATTCCAGGAAATCATCTGGAACCGAAGCGTAAATGAAGCATGACCCGATCACCGCAAAAGGCGTTTGAGAACTAGCACTTCTCAAACGCCTTTTCATCTATACAAAAAGCCCGGTCACTTTTCGCAGAAGTTTCCGGGCTTTTGTATGCTTATTCAATTATTTTAGTCCTGCACCCAAACTTGCTCGTCATAAGCTGCTTTTACGATCTGAGTTTCGTAATGTCCTTGGGCTGGGGTTTCTTCATACCAAAATTCATAACTATAATGTGTATCATCACCTTTATCAAGAGCAGCACCGTCATGTGCCACATATTCATCAAACGAATTTAATCTCAACCCACATCTGCACTGGAAAATCTTTTTTTTTCCAGCCGGAGAATCTTCTACCCAAACCTGCTGTGTTACAGCTTCGTGGTGGATGGTTTCGTAATGTCCCTTGGGGGCTGCGGTGGTTTTCTTTACCGGAGTAGGGGATGCCGGCTTTGCTGTGGTAGCTTTGGGCTTGTCTACCACCGGTTCTGCTACAGCAGTACCTTTTTCCGGTTCCTTCTTGGCTTCCGCTGTAGCAGCCGTTGTTGTAGTTTCTGCCGTGGTACTCTCGGAGGTTTCCGTAGTTGTCTTTTCGGTCGTTGTGGTAGTTTCCGTGGTGGTTGTGGTTGCTTCTGTGGTGACGGTTGTCGTTGTCGTTGCCTTTGCTTCTGCGGTGCTGCTGTCCTCTGGCTCACTGCCGCAAGCGGAAAAAGCAAGTACCAGAGCGGTAAGCATTCCTGCGATCACACCAGTTTTCCAGATCTTATTTTTGTTGGTTTTCATATGTCATTCCTCCTTGTACCTCGTACAGGTCAATCATCGTTTCTACCCTTATTGTACCTGTTCTGAATTTTTTTGTCAAATCTGCAATTGCAGATCACTCAATTTTTAAAGAATATAAAGTGATTCGCATCTTTTACTTTCAAAAAGAAAGCTAATGATTCTTTTGATACCATAGAATCAACAGTCTGCTTCCAACTGCAATGGCGATAGAGCCGATTGCTGCAAGAATGACCGATGGAATTGCAGGCAACCGGATCTTGATCCAGAAGAAATACAGCAGCAGGATCAGACTGCCGCAAAATGCAAGTACAGCCACAGACCGGGTAAAACCTGTATTCGTGCTGTTCTCGTAGCATTTTTTGCAGTAACCGTTATTGCCCTTTGTGACCTCTACCGGGTTTTCACCGCAGATGCAGCATAGCTGCTTTTTTTGAAAACATGTATCACAATACCATCTGTTATGATACAGCGTAACAACCATATGGCTTTTGCATTGACAACAGCGTCGCTTCTCCGGAAAACCAAAAATCACTTTCATTTTCTTTATGCCCATAACATTCTCCGGTATTCTTCATAGTTCCAGAACCAGTCGGCATTGCTGTATTCTTCCTCCTGTTTCATAGTTTCTCGTGCAAGCATCTGAAAGTCCAGAACACAGTCCGGTTCACCGGAGTTCAGAATCTCTTTGATTTTCACTGGATTCATTTTTGTTACCCTTCTTTCTATTTTCCAGAAGTCGAATCATTTGTTGTTTGATTTTCGGGATTTTCTTTAGGTCATTTTGAACTGCACGAAAATCCATTATGATACATTTGATTACCATCCATACCGCAGCAACAACGGTAAGAAGAGTGCAGAAAATTGAAAAAAAATCAGAATAATTCATCATGCTGCACTTCCTTCAGAAATTCATGTACCAATTCCGGTGTCAGCAGATAGAACTGCATCACACTGTACAACGGTGCGTAGTGTGGTTCTCCGTGGACAGAAAACCGTCCTTTTCCGGTGGTTTTCAGCATTCCTCTGTTCGCCAGCAGTTTCACATCAATACCGGAGATCCCGAATTTTTGCTGGAACGAATACGAACTTACGCCCATTTGCTCACAGGCATCTGCAAGGCTTTCTACACCGATGGTTTCCATGAGAAATTCGGCGATCTCGTTTTTACTCCAAAAATTGCTGATTGGAACGTGATGTTCCTTTGCCAGCTGGACCAGTCCGTCTTTGGAGATTACCCCTTTGCCGTGGGTGATCCGGTGCAGAACATAGGCTTCTGCGGTCGGAAATTGTTCCATGTATGTCATGATTTTTACCTCCCCAATCTTCAGGTCCCGGCACTTTGCCCCGCAAATATCCCCAAAAAGCAATTCCGCACCTACTACGAGCAACTGTATGGAGGTTTTTGCGGAGAGGATATTTGCAGGGCAAAGCACCGGGAATATGGCGTAATACTGGCATTTTCAAGTACGGACAGTCTGGAAATTCGATGATTGAAAGGAGTGCATAGGGGGTAACTATGCAGTTTGGGGAATGTGACTATCCGCATTTGAAAATGCCAGTGTTGCTATTGCTATTTTTTCTGCAATGTCCGGCAAATCAGATCTGCCGCTGCTCTGGACGGTGCAGAAAAGCCAAACTGTTTGTGGCAGGAAAGGCAAACTGCACGGTATTGATAGCTGCCGGCATATGTCACGCACATCGTCTTTTTGCCGCAGTAAATGCAGGAAATGGCTTCTTTTCTTGCTGATTCCATGTTTTTCACCTCGATGGTTGTCAGCACAAGTTGAAGATAAACGATTCATAAGCATCGGCATTTTCGCTTCTGGGGATTGCCGATGCTGCTATACTGTCAGCTGCATGATACAGACAGGTCAGCAGATAGCTTCTGCGGTTTCGGATTTTTCGGTTGGCAGTATTTTTCATCACTTCTGCGGTCTGATCTGCGGTCAAGGTCTGCAATTTTTCCCGAACGGTTTCTGTCTGCATCTCTACGCCGCCGACTTTCAGCGTTTTCTTGGCGGTTTTTGCAACCCATGCCAGAATGGCAGCAATTTCTGCAATCGCCTTGCTGCCGAACCGCTTTGTTTTTTCCGATGTCACCTGTGTCTGAGCCTGTTCCAGCTTTTTCTCATAGCTTGCTGTTGTGTCGTTCTTCGGCTCTGCCGAAAGATCAGAAAAAGGTAAGTTTGTTTGTGGTAAGTCTGATTCTATATAACGAGTATGATTTTCATACTCGCAGGTATGATTTTCATACCCGGCAAAATCCGTCACAGTCTGACAAGTTTCCTCGGTAATTGCTTCCTTCGGAACGTCGTTATAGAACCGCATCACATAGATCTTGGGGTGCTTTGCAATACCGCAATCCTCCTTTTCGATCAGACCGGAATGCACCAGTTCTTTGAACGTCTTGCTGACCTTCTGTCTGGCACACTGTAGGGTATCCATGGCTTCGTCCCAGGAAAAGTAGACAAATGCTCTGCCGTTCTTGTCTGTAAAACGATCTGCATTCTTTAAGGAAAGATTGCTCCGATCCAGCAAAAAGCAGTACAGGACCTTTGCCGCCAGAGAGAGTTCTTCCTTAAATTCGGCGGTCTTAAACAGCACCAGCGGCAATTTCATGTATTGCACGATTTCTGCTTCTGTTGGTGCATTCTTTTCTGTGATGTATTCCAGTGTCATTTTCTTTCCTTACCTTTCTTTCTACACATCACTCTACATTGATGTGCTTGTACTTCAACATGTCTTCGTTGCAATAGACGTAAAATTCGTCGGTATCATTTTTCTTTGCGATCATTCCCAGCTGGATCAGTTCCTCGTAGCATTTCTTGCTCTTTCCTGTTCCATATTGCAAAAGGTCTACAGCTTCTTCCAGCGGAAAAGACACATAGACCTCATCGTTTTCGTTGCAGAACTGCTTGCCTTCATGAAACGGATTGTTTGTCCAGTCCAGTGTTCGATTGAGCATGAAGCTGTACAGCACCTTTGCTCCAAGAGAGATGTTGTGATACTCTCTGTGGATGTTGCTGTACATCAGCGGCTCCGGAAAAGGAATCCAGCTGTGCTTTAGTTTTTCGGCGATCTCCGAAAATTCTTCAACGGCGAATTTTCGTGTTACGATCCAAAACGGCAGCGGCTTCTTTTCCGGGATGTTGTTTACTCTAACTTTCATAAATCTTTACTCCTTTTCTCGCTCTCACTCACCTTAAACGGAACGTTCCCATGGCTTTCGGTTGCGGTTTGCTTCCTGCATACGGTCTGCAATTTCTTGGGCGTGCTGTTCTTGCAGCGAACTTGCATAAAACGCAATTGCTTTACCGATAAAGTCGGTAAAGTCTTTGTCTTTCCATTCCTCTGGTTTCAGATATGCCGGTATCTGTTCCAGAAGATCTTCTTTTCGGGGAACATACCGAACGTGTTCGATCTGATTTGGCTTATCAACTTCCATGATGTCTACAACGGCATCCATATCCAATGTTCCTGCCTTGGACAGCTTTCGCATAGCGACCGCCTGTGCTTTGTTTGGATAATGTTCAAATGCGGTGAGTTCCATCTCATCCCAGACATCATTCTGTTCTTTTGCGGTGAGATAGGATAGTTCTACACCGGTCACCATGCCGATCTTATTGTCATCAATGAGATTTTGTAATTCTGGAATTAGATAGGATAAACGAATATATCGCTGCACATTGCGTCCAGTCATGTTATACGTTTCGCCAAGCAAATCTCGTGTTTTAACATTCTTGGGATATTTTTCGTTGTTTGGATTAGAAATACGTTCTCTTGCTTCTACTTCCATTCGCAGTGCATTGCCACGCTCACACGGGAGAATATTCTCTCTGGTCAGCAAGTTGCTCTCTGTCATAGCAACAATGGCTTCGTCCATGGTCATGTTATGGATTCTGACTTCCAGACGATGATCTTCCGGAAAAATCTGTCGTGCAACATGGGTCCTGCGGTGTCCGGCGACGATATAGAATGTATCCTCGCCACGCTCATTCTTCTCTCCGGTGCGGATCACCTCAATTGGTGTCCGGATTCCGGAATTCATAATGGATTCTTTCAGCTTGCTCATATCCTCATCGTCCCGGATGTAAAACGGGTGATTCGGAAATGTTACCAGCTGCCGGGGATAGATCATCAGCCGCTCTGGCATAGCAGCTTCGTCACGCTGCTCCTGAGTGGTGATGATCTGGGCGTATTTTGCTTCTTGTATTTTGCTGTCCTGCGTGATTTTCCCTAATGCAGACCGCATGTTTTCTTGCGATACGGGCATATGTTCTTATTCTCCTTTCGTGTATTCCGGAAAGCGAAGCTTGATCGCTTCCCAGAAAAATGGTGCATATTCACAACTGAAAATGGCATCCACAGAACTGTAGATGCCATCTTCAAAACTATTCCAAAGATTAAATGCCAACCGAGTTGTCTTTCTGGAAGTATCAGTTTGCCACGAAAGTGACAATGCATTTTCTCCGAGAATCGCATCAGATTCCAGATCAAACAGGTCGCCAAAATGCTGATAACACACATCGTCCAGTGTGAACAGATATGCAATTGCTGTGTGATAGCAGTCTAATGAACGCATTTGCTTCAATATCTTCCGGCATCGGTCGAAATGCTGTGAATTTCGGAAAATAGTATTCATACTTTCTTTTCCCCCATATTCACGATTTCCTGTACCAGTGTTTCAAATGCCTGGCTGCCCTTGCCGTTCTTGTCCTCTTTGAAAATTGACACGCCATTCAGAGATGCATCCTGAAAACGGACTGCCTTGGGAATTTCCGTATGCAACACGCCAAAATCGCTGTACTGCTCCCGAAGCATCTCGATCAGTGCTTTGCTGGTTACCACACGGCTCTCTACCATGGTGAACAGGATGCCGTCCAGTGTCAGAGCCGGATTTAGTCCCCGACGTACCTGAGAAATGGTGTGCAGCAGCTGTGTCAGACCTTTGGTAGACAAAAACTGTGCCTGAGTAGGAATCAGCACCTCTGTCGCTGCGGTCAGGGCATTCTGCACCAGAATTCCCAGCGTAGGCAGACAGTCGATCAGAATGTAATCATAACCATCCTTCACAAATTCGATGTACCGCTTCAGATGAGATTCCCGGCACATACTGCTCATAAGAGCCATTTCTGTACCGGACAGCATAATGTCGCAAGGCAGCAGATCCACGCCTTCCTGGCTGTGCAGAATCCCATACGATGGAGTTTTCGGCAGCTTGTCGTCCAGCAGCATTCCATAGATGCTGGAAAGAGTTACTTCCAGACCATCGGAGTTCTTCCAGCCCAGTGCAGTCGTCAGACTGCCCTGAGGATCGCTGTCAATCAGCAGGACACGTTTGCCGGTATTGGCAAGTCCTACGCCAAGGTTCAGTGCGGTCGTGGTCTTTCCCACGCCGCCTTTCTGGTTCGTCAGTGCGATTACTCTACAGTTGCTCATAGTAGGTTCTCCTTTAATGTGTATTTT
>ERZ773202.2044-NODE-2044-length-11394-cov-4.244907_pt1 | contig 11394 bp, 9 predicted proteins | sample MGYA00580998_ERZ773202 | MGnify/ENA primary metagenome ERZ773202 (study PRJEB29015, sample SAMEA2737803) | human gut metagenome | biome: human gut; feature: human-associated habitat; material: faeces | place: China | collected 2012 ...
CATAACCTTTTTTATTAGATTCATATATGCGATTAATTTTGAACACCTACTTAATGTATAGCTCATATCTTTTATGTATCTATAATAAAAGCATTATCTTTGTACCCTAAATCAGAACAACAAATAAAATAACGAAGGAAAACAATATGGAAACAAGAAAAGAAAAAGCAGCTGAGAAGAAGCGTTGTGGTTCGCATAATTGCACACAGGCTGTGCTCTGCACCTATCACGACTTCGCCGGCATGGAAGAAGAAACAATAAAGAACGCAGGCAATGCCTTTGCTGCAGGAATGGGTAATATGGAGGGAACTTGCGGAGCCATCGTAGGAGCAGGCATCATACTCGGACTTGCCACTCAAGACAAGGCGAAGTCTATAAAGGGCATGAGACAGATTATGGATAAATTCAAGCAGCGCAACGGTGCCACACAATGCAAATTGCTCAAAGGTGTGGGCACAGGAAAGGTGCTTCGCGAATGTCCTCTTTGCGTGGCAGATGCTTCTGAATTTCTGGAAGAAATCCTTGTAAAGGAAGGCGTACAGAAGTAACAACATGGCTAAGTATAAAGCGATTAACGAGCAAGACCGCTGCGGGGCATGTGGCGTTTGTGTGAAAGTATGTCCTAAGGATGCTTGGAAATATGTGATAAGGCTATAAGGATAATGTGTGGTATAAAAAAAGGGAGCACCAAAACTCAGTGTTATGAGTCTTGGCGCTCCCTTTTATTATGTCTATGCGTTTCGCTTAGTTGCTGACTCGGTTCTGCTTAGTTGCGGAATACGAGTCCGTTCTGGTCGGCATCGATGGTGATTGGCTGCTCGCGCTTAACCTCGTCAGAGAGAATCTTCTTAGAGAGGTCGTTGAGTACGCAGCGCTGGATGGCACGCTTTACCGGACGTGCACCAAACTCCGGGTCGAAGCCTTCGTCGGCGAGGAAGTCGATGGCGGCAGGAGTAACGTTGAGAGTGAATCCCTGCGGCTCGAGCATCTTCTTCACGGCGTTCATCTGCAATGTCACTACCTGGGCGATTTCTGCCTTGGTGAGCGGCAAGAACATGATGGTCTCGTCGATACGGTTGAGGAACTCCGGACGTATCGTCTTCTTGAGCATCTCCATAACCTTTGCCTTGGTGTCGCTGATAACATGGTCGCGGTTCTGAGGCGTGATGCCTGCAAACTGTCCCTGTATATATTGGCTGCCGAGGTTTGAGGTCATTATGATGATGGTGTTCTTGAAGTTGACCGTTCTACCCTTGTTGTCTGTGAGTCGACCGTCGTCCAATACCTGCAAGAGGATGTTGAACACGTCGGGGTGAGCCTTCTCAATCTCGTCGAAGAGTACTACAGAGTAAGGCTTGCGGCGTACTGCCTCGGTGAGCTGTCCACCCTCGTCATAGCCTACGTATCCTGGAGGCGCACCGATGAGACGGCTTACGCTGAACTTCTCCTGATATTCGCTCATGTCGATACGCGTCATCATCGTCTCGTCGTTGAAGAGATATTCAGCCAAAGCCTTTGCAAGTTCGGTCTTACCTACACCCGTGGTGCCGAGGAAGATGAACGAAGCGATAGGACGTTTCGGGTCCTGCAGTCCGGCACGTGAGCGGCGTACGGCATCGCTCACCGCACGAATGGCCTCGTCCTGACCAATTACACGCTTGTGAAGTTCCTCCTCAAGATGCAGCAACTTCTCGCGTTCGCTCTGCATCATTCGCGTTACGGGTATTCCTGTCCAGCGGCTTACCACTTCGGCTATGTCGTCGGCAGTCACCTCCTCGCGAATCATTGCGTTGCCGTCTTGCGTAGACTTGAGCTGGTTCTGTATCGACTTGATGTCGTCGTCGAGGGATTTGAGTTTGCCGTAGCGTATCTCAGCCACGCGTTCGTAGTTGCCTTCGCGCTCGGCACGTTCAGCCTCAAACTTCAACTGTTCTATCTGCTGCTTGTCCTGCTGTATCTTGTTGACAAGAGCTTTCTCGCTTTCCCACTTTGCACGGAACGAACTCTCCTGGTCTTTCAGCTCGGCAATGTCCTTGTCGAGCTGTGCAATCTTGTCGGTATCGTTCTCGCGCTTGATGGCCTCGCGTTCAATCTCAAGCTGTTTCAGCTTACGTGTAATCTCGTCGAGCTCCTCCGGTACGGAGTCGCGCTCCATACGCAGTTTGGCAGCAGCCTCGTCCATAAGGTCGATGGCCTTGTCGGGGAGGAATCGGTCGCTGATGTAGCGCTCAGAGAGTTTCACGGCAGCTATACAGGCATCGTCCTGAATACGCACCTTGTGATGGTTCTCATAGCGTTCCTTCAATCCACGCAGTATTGAGATGGCTGAAAGCTCGTCAGGCTCGTCTACCATGACGGTCTGGAATCGGCGCTCCAGAGCCTTGTCCTTTTCGAAATACTTCTGGTATTCGTTCAGGGTTGTGGCACCGATGCTGCGCAATTCGCCACGTGCAAGAGCCGGTTTCAATATGTTGGCAGCGTCCATAGCGCCCTCGCCACCTCCTGCACCGACAAGAGTGTGAATCTCGTCGATGAAGAGAATGATGCGACCGTCGCTGTTGGTCACTTCCTTGATTACGCTCTTCAGGCGCTCCTCAAACTCGCCTTTGTACTTGGCGCCAGCCACAAGCGCACCCATATCCAATGAGTATAGCTGCTTGTCCTTAAGGTTTTCGGGCACGTCGCCACGAACAATACGCTCAGCCAGTCCCTCAACGATAGCCGTCTTACCGGTACCCGGCTCACCTATAAGAATAGGATTGTTCTTGGTACGGCGCGACAGAATCTGAAGCACACGGCGAATCTCCTCGTCACGGCCTATAACCGGGTCGAGCTTGCCTTGGCGGGCTTCCTCAACGAGGTTCTTGGCATATTTCTCAAGACTCTGATAGTTCTCGTCGCCCGACTGCGACTGCACCTTCTGACCCTGTCGCAGTTCCTGAATTGCCTTCACGGTTTCAGCCTCCGTCATACCGGCATCCTTCATAATGCGGCTTGCAGTAGAATTGACCTGAAGCAGGGCGAGCAATATCGGTTCAACGCTTGTGAACTCGTCGCCGTTCTTAGTGGCGAAGTCCTGCGCACGCTGAAGCACGTTGTTGGCGTCGTTAGAGAGATATGGCTGTCCACCCTGAACGCGTGGGAGTCGCTGTATTTCACTGTCTACAACAGTGTCTATCTGATTGGCATTGACTCCGAGCTTCTGGAAGATGTATGTGGCTACGTCTTTGGCCTTCACCATCACACCCTTCAACAGGTGTACCGGCTCAATGCTCTGCTGTCCCTGACGCTGTGCGGTGTTGACAGCCTCTTGAACAACCTCTTGGGCTTTGATTGTGAATTTGTCGAATGTCATATTTTGTTCTCCTTTCTTGATTTATTCTGATTTCTTGTATTAAAGCTTTTCGCTTTCGATAACTATAAACACAAACTATATTCCACTGCTTATTTTGCTGACAAAATGTCAGAATAATGTATTGAAAACCAATAAGTTACTGACATAATGACAGAAATATGGGGTAAAAGGGCTCTTTCGTTTCTATTGCCATGCAATATCATTACCAAATCCCAACTCTATATATATAATAAGGTGTACCCCCTTATATTCTATCCTTTTATTTTCTGTTTTCCCCACCTAAAAACCCTGCTTTTCAAAAGGAGTCCTTTTGCACTTCAAAAGGAGTCCTTTTACTCACCAAAAGGAGTCCTTTTGCAATCCAAAACGAATCCTTTTACTCGCCAAAAGGAGTCCTTTTGCAAAACCATAGGATTGCACCCATAATTCAGAGTGGTTTTTGCTGTAATTTAGAGGTATTACTTTATTAAAAATAGTAAATAAATTAATTGGGTTTAAAAAAATATTTATTTAACTTGCTTAATATAGAAAAAAAGTATACTTTTGCAAAGTAAACATCAAGTGCAGGCTTAACCGACAGTCTGTCCAACTAATCGAATAAACTAAAACCCAAATATTAAGTATACACTAACTGATAGAAACTGATGAAAAGAAGTAAGTTTTACCCGTGGGTAGTCGTTGCGCTGCTCTGGGTTGTGGCCTTATTGAATTACATGGACCGTCAGATGCTCTCCACAATGCAGGAGGCTATGAAGGCCGACATCGCCGAACTGAACAAAGCTGAGGCTTTTGGTGCGTTGATGGCGGTTTTCCTTTGGATATACGGAATTGTCAGCCCGTTTGCCGGAGTTGTAGCCGACCGTGTGAGCCGGAAGAAGCTCGTAGTAGGCAGTTTGTTCGTCTGGTCAGCCGTGACATATCTTATGGGCTACGCCACCGACTTTCAGCAGCTCTATTGGTTGCGTGCTCTTATGGGCATAAGCGAGGCGCTTTACATCCCGTCGGCACTCTCGCTCATTGCCGACTGGCACGAAGGCAAGTCGCGTTCGCTCGCCATAGGCATCCACATGACCGGTCTTTACGTCGGTCAGGCTATCGGTGGATTCGGCGCAACAGTTGCCGCCATGTTCTCATGGCACTCTACATTCCACTGGTTTGGCATCATCGGCATAGCCTACTCGGTAGTGCTCGCCCTCTTGCTGCACGACAAGCACAAGGGTACTGCAGCCGTTGCAGCAGCCAATCCTAACGCCGGTCAGCCTAAGGAGACCGTATGGCGCGGACTGAGCGTGGTGTTCTCTACCTGGGCTTTCTGGGTGATACTCATCTATTTTGCCGTTCCGAGTCTGCCGGGTTGGGCCACCAAGAACTGGTTGCCGACGCTGTTTGCCGAGAATCTCGGCATTCCTATGTCGCAAGCCGGACCTATGTCTACCATTACCATTGCCGCTTCGTCGTTCATCGGTGTCATCGTGGGTGGCGTATTGTCGGACAAGTGGGTGCTGCGCAACATCCGCGGACGTGTCTATACCAGCGCCATCGGATTGGGTATGACCATCCCTGCACTCGTATTGCTGGGCTTCGGCCATAGCATCGTGGCTGTAGTAGGAGCCGGACTGCTCTTCGGTATGGGCTACGGAATGTTCGACGCCAACAACATGCCTATACTCTGCCAGATTATCTCAGCCAAGTATCGCGCCACAGCCTACGGTGTCATGAACATGGTGGGCGTGTTTGCCGGTGCAGCCGTGACACACCTGCTGGGCAAGTGGACCGACGGAGGCAACCTCGGACTCGGTTTTGCCGTGCTGGGCTGCATCGTGCTCGTGGCTCTCGTGCTGCAGCTGGGCTGTCTGAAGCCTACAACCGACAACAAGGAGTAATCCTACGTCAGACACATATTATATATAAATATAAGGTTTAATATTACATACTTTTAAATACAAACAGACTATGGAAAAGATTATCGGACTTATCGACGCTCCGTTTACACCTTTCTATGCAAACGGTGACGTCAATCTTGAACCAATCGAGGCTTATGCCAAGATGTTGCAGAAGAACGGACTCAAGGGCGTTTTCATCAACGGTTCGTCAGGTGAAGGCTATATGCTCACCACCGAGGAGCGCATGCAGCTTGCCGAGCGTTGGGTGTCGGTAGCTCCGGAGGGCTTCAAGGTGATAGTACATGTAGGCAGCTGCTGCCTGCGTGAGAGTGTTCGTCTGGCTGAGCATGCACAGAAAATCGGTGCATGGGGTATCGGTTCGATGGCTCCTCCATTCCCGAAAATCGGTCGCATAGAGGAACTTGTGGAGTACTGCGAGACTATCGCCAACGCCGCTCCCAACCTTCCTTTCTACTACTATCATATCCCTGCATTCAACGGCGCTTATCTGCCTATGCTCGACTTGCTGAAGGCTGTTGACGGCCGCATAGCCAACTTCGCCGGCATCAAGTACACATACGAGTCGCTCTATGAGTACAACCAGTGCCGTCTCTATGCCGATGGCAAGTATGATATGCTCCATGGTCAGGACGAGACAATACTCCCGAGCCTTGCACAGGGTGGCGCTCGCGGTGGCATCGGTGGCACAACCAACTACAACGGACGTGAGCTTACAGGCATCATCGAGGCTTGGAACAACGGCGACATCGAGACTGCACGCGAGAAGCAGAACTTCTCACAGGCCGTAATCAACGTCATCTGCCACTTCCGCGGCAACATCGTTGGCGGCAAGCGCATCATGAAGCTCCTTGGTTTCGATCTCGGACCAAACCGTGTACCGTTCCGCAACATGACTGATGAGGAAGAGGCTCAGATGAAGAAGGAGCTTGAGGAGATAGGTTTCTTTGAGCGTGCCAACAAGTTTTAAATTATAAAAGAAATGAACGTAAAAGAATATATTCAGTCTTGGGCAGAATCGTACAAGAAGGATCTGACCGAGAACATCATGCCGTTCTGGATGGAGCACGGTTGGGACCGGGTTAATGGCGGTGTCTATACTTGCGTAAATCGCGACGGATCGTTGATGGATACAACCAAGTCGGTATGGTTTCAGGGCCGCTTCGCATTCATTTGCGCCTTTGCATACAACAATATCGAGAAGAACCAGGAGTGGCTCGACGCAGCCAAGTCGACACTTGAGTTCATCGAGAAGCATTGCTTCGACGAGCAGGGCCACATGTATTTCTCGGTGACAGCCGAAGGACAGCCCTTGCGCAAGCGCCGTTATGTATTCTCGGAGACATTCGCAGCGATAGCAATGTCGGAGTATGCACTCGCCACAGGCGACCAGCATTGGGCACAGCGCGCACTCCAGGTGTTTGAGGATACACAGCGCTTCCTCGCTACTCCGGGCTTCCTGCCTGCCAAGTTCGAACCGAACGTGCAGATGCAGAGCCACAGCATCATCATGATTCTCATCAATGTGGGCTCTTGCATACGCAAGGTCATCGACGACCCGAAGCTCACAGCACAGATTGACGAGTCTATAGAGAAACTCAAGAAATACTTCATCCACCCCGAATTCAAGTGTCTGCTTGAGACGGTAGGAATGAACGGCGAGTTCATCGACACCAACGAAACCCGCACAATCAACCCCGGTCATTGCATCGAGACATCATGGTTTATCATGGAAGAGGCAAAACTGCGCGGTTGGGACAAGCCTATGTTCGATATGGCGCTTCAAATTCTTGACTGGTCATGGGACTGGGGTTGGGACAAACAATACGGTGGAATCATCAACTTCCGTGACTGTAAGAACCTCCCGGTGCAGGACTATTCGCAGGACATGAAGTTCTGGTGGCCGCAGTGCGAGACCATCATCGCTTCGCTCTACGCTTACCTCGGAACGGGCGACGAGAAGTATCTCTACCGTCACGAGCGCATCAGCGAGTGGACATACGCCCACTTCCCCGATGCCGAATACGGCGAGTGGTATGGCTATCTGCATCGCGACGGCACAGTGGCACAGCCTGCCAAGGGCAACCTTTTCAAAGGTCCGTTCCATATTCCGCGCATGATGATCAAGAGCTATATGCTCTGCCAGGAGATATTGAAGAAACTTGATTAGTATAATTCTTATATGATAGGGTGTGGCAAAAGCTTGACGTGCAAGCCGTGCCACACCCTTTTATACTGCAACAAACCTATATATTGCCCAATGAAAAGAATCTTATTCCTCATCATATCGCTCGTTTCGCTTTTCCATACATCGGCTTCGGCACAGCACGTACGCCCCGTCTTTGGCTTTCCGGCTACCGAACCCGGCTATTCGCTGGGCGTGTCGGCATGCTATGCCGCACAGATTGGCGACTGGATTGTTGTGGCTGGCGGATGCAATTTTCCCACGCCTGGCAAGAAGACGTATTATGCCGGCATATATGCGGCGCCCGTAGATGGCGATGTTCTCAACTGGCGGCTCGTCGGAATGCTGCCCGAACCGGCTGCCTATGGAGTGACTGTAGTGAGTGGCGACAGCCTTCTGTTCATCGGAGGCAACAATAGCACTCATGCGTTGAAGTCGGTTTATAGCATACATCTCGATGGAGTGGGCGGGCGTGCCGACGTTAAGCGCCTTGCCGACCTGCCCTGCACGGTAGACAATATGGCTGTGGCGCAGAGCAAGGACAACGTGTTTGTGGTGGGAGGCAATCACGACGGCAAACCGTCGGCTGACGTTCTGGCTCTCAATCTGAATGCTGCCAATCCCTCATGGAGCAATATCGGCAGTATGCCGGGCTCAGCCCGAGTGCAACCCGTAGCCGCTGCGCTCGACGGAAAGCTGTATGTTTGGGGCGGATTCTATGCCAATGGCGACCGGAGTGAAGTGCATACCGACGGTAGCTGCATGAATATCGCTACAGGAAAGTGGACAAGTGTGGCTGCACCGAAGTCGGTTGAAGGCTGTGAGATGACCCTTGCCGGTGGCATAGCATGGGCCTTTAATGGCAAGATATACGCCACTGGCGGTGTAAACAAGGACATCTTTCTTGATGCAATAAGCGGCCGTTACGAGCGTGTGAAGCAAGCCGACTATCTCAATCAGCCCATCTCTTGGTATCGCTTCAGCGGAAATCTCTACGAATACGATGTACTCAGCGAAGCATGGGTTAAAACACGATTTGCCGACAAGGGCTTGGCACGTGCCGGAGCGCAGATGGTTGTCACACAGAAGGGATGCTTCTACATAGGCGGCGAGCTGAAACCGGCATTGCGAACTCCTCAGATTGTAGTGCTGCAGGACTTGGAATAATGATAGAATGAACGTGAAGCCAGTCCAAGAGTAATGTCATGTCTTTCCAAGGGTAATCTCATTTCTTATATAAAAAGTCACACAAATACCCCTATAAACGGCAATTTGAAAGCAAAAAACTAAGTAAAAACTTTTTTATTCCAACGTTATTTGTTACTTTTGCCATTGCTATAGACTAAAAGTCAGAGCGAATCTAGATTTTTACGGTAAAACTAAATCTAATAAAATAAGATTATGAAACCAACTCTTTTTCTCCTCGCTGCAGGTATGGGCAGCCGTTATGGCGGTCTGAAGCAGCTCGATGAGCTCGGTCCTCATGGTGAAACCATCATGGACTACTCTATCTATGACGCTATCAATGCAGGCTTCGGCAAGCTCGTATTCGTTATCCGTAAGGATTTCGAGGATGCCTTCCGCCGTGTCGTTCTTTCAAAATACGAGGGTCACATTCCTTGCGAACTCGTGTTCCAGAGCCTTGACGCACTGCCAGAGGGATTCACATGTCCGGCTGAACGCACCAAGCCTTGGGGTACAAACCACGCTGTATTGATGGGTCAGAACGTTATCAATGAGCCGTTTGCAGTAATCAACTGCGACGATTTCTACGATCGTGACTCGTTCAACGTTATGGGCAAGTGGCTCAGCGAGCTTCCTGAGGGTTCAAAGGGCAAGTATGCTATGGTAGGTTTCCGTTGCGGCAACACATTGTCTGATAGCGGTACAGTAAGCCGTGGCGTATGTTCTAACGACGACGCTCATCACCTTACTTCTGTAGTAGAGCGTACAAAGATCCAGCGCATCGACGGTGTTGTGAAGTATCTCGACGAGGATGGCGAGACATGGGTGGCTATTCCTGACAACACACCGGTTTCAATGAACTTCTGGGGCTTCACTCCTGACTACTTCGAGTACAGCAACGAGTTCTTCAAGACATTCCTTTCTGACCCGAAGAACATGTCAAACCTCAAGAGCGAGTTCTTCATTCCTCTGATGGTTGATAAGCTCATCAACGACGGTACAGCTACTTGCGAGGTTCTCGATACTACATCTAAGTGGTTCGGCGTAACTTATCCTGAGGATCGTCCCGGCACAGTCGAGAAGTTCCAGAAGTTGCACGACGAGGGCGTTTACCCTGACAAGATGTTCTAATCATCAATCATGCAAACAGTATGCGGTTTGAATGGCTGTAACATATAGCTTGAACGGCTGCATAAACCAATAAGGCGGAGCTCCAGCAATGGATGCTCCGCTGTTTTTGTTTGGGCTATTTCAGCCCGCCATTAGGCTTATACCTTATTCTTTATTTATCGGCAAACTGTATGCAGACGGGTTTGCCGAGCTTTATATCGTTGTGTGTGTTAGTAAGTTTTCCGGTCGTAATGTCGCGTCTGAACACCTCAATCACGTTGCTGTCGCGGCACGCTACAAGCAGATACTTGCCATTTGGAGTAATGGCAAAATTGCGTGGATGAGCAGATGTGGGCTGAAATCCAACGTTGGTGAGCAATCCTGTCTTGGCATCTACAGCATGAATGGATACTCCTTCGTCCTTGAGTCGGTGTGACGCGTAGACAAACTTGCCGTCGGGCGAGATGTGAATGTCGGCACTTCCGAGCGTCTTTGTCAGCGAAGCCTGCACACGCTGCAACTCACGCATATTGCCGTCGTTGTAGCCAAGCACCGTAATGCTGCCGTCAAGTTCGCCAATCAGATAAGCCACATCGCCCTTCTTGTTGAACACAATATGTCGCGGACCGGTGCCTTTGGGTGCAGTGTATATCTCTTTTGGGTTGCTAAGGAAAGCTTTTTCGGCATTACCAAGGAAAGCATCGCTTGCGTTATTGATGTCAAAACGCCATATACAATCGTTGCCGAGGTCGTTGGCTATCATGTAACGACGGTCGGGAGTGATGCGGCAACAGTGAATGTGTGCATCCACATCATTGCCTTTGAACATGCAAAGATACTGGCTTTCAGGTGCGATAGAGCCGTCCTCGTGGATAGGAAACACCGAAATGTCGCCACCGTTGTAGTTGGAAGTCACCAGATGACGGCCGTAAATCATAATGTTGCAAGGTGCTGCGCCAGGCATATTCTTGACGTGTGAGGTTGCCGATGTGCCGCAATGCTGGCTGTTGATGAGCGTAAGCTTGCCCTTGGAAGCGTCAAAACTGAATGCACTTGCACCACGTCGCTCGTCGTCGTATTCGTTGACGGCATACACACGAGTAGCATCGTCGTTGAAGATAAGAAACGACGGATTGCCCGATTGGGTGCAGCTGACGGCTTCAGCCTTTCCGTTGTCTTGATTGAAGCGATACACATACATTCCTTCAGAAGTGCTCTGGTCGGTGTATGTGCCTACTATCATTGTCAGGTCGTTGCCGGCAAACGATTGTATTCCGGCGAAAGCGGCAGCTACGGTAGCTGCCAATAGTCTTTTGGTTCGGTTCATTTCAATATATATTTGTTGTCTGCAAATTTAAATATATTTTCCCGGTTTATCACAGATTTATAGTTACAAAGTTGTAACTTTGCAAAATATACTACAAACGAAACAATTAATATCAAATAACACTATAACATGGAAAAAGAAAAAGAGCAAATCCAATTGCCCGACAACGCCTTCACCGAGTTGAAGCCGGGTGAGGAGTACAAGCCGATTATGTCGCCTGGGCAGACCTATCCCGAGGTGAACATGTGGTCGGTGACATGGGGTATCATCATGGCTATGCTGTTCTCAGCAGCCGCAGCCTATCTCGGACTGAAGGTAGGACAGGTGTTTG
>ERZ773202.2046-NODE-2046-length-11378-cov-8.677824_pt1 | contig 11378 bp, 3 predicted proteins | sample MGYA00580998_ERZ773202 | MGnify/ENA primary metagenome ERZ773202 (study PRJEB29015, sample SAMEA2737803) | human gut metagenome | biome: human gut; feature: human-associated habitat; material: faeces | place: China | collected 2012 ...
CCACCCCAAAGGCATCGGCTGTGTAGTTTTCGCAGCCGGTAAAGCCTGCGGCGATAAACGCCAACTGGCAGTCGTAGGTGAATTCCTTGCCGGTGGGCACCATGCTGGTGCGGCCGGTCTCGGGGTCGCGCTCCGGCTTCAGGCAGCTGATGACGGCACCGGTCAGGTTACCGGCCTCGTCCTTCAAAAACTCCTTGACGGTGGTCTGGTACACGCGCGGGTCCTTGCCGAACTTGGCAATGCACTCGGTCTGGCCGTAGTCCACCTTCAGCACCCGGGGCCACTCCGGCCACGGGTTTGCGGCGGTGCGCTCGACAGGGGGCTGCGGCATCATTTCCAGTGCCATCAGGTCGGTGCAGCCCTGCCGCAGAGCAGTGCCCTGACAGTCGTTGCCGGTGTCGCCGCCGCCGATGACCAGCACATTTTTGCCGGCTGCGTTGATGGCCTTGCCGTCTGCAAAACCCGAGTCCAGCAGGCTCTTGGTCACGCTGGTCAGGTAGTCCACCGCAAAGTGCACGCCCTTGGCGTCCCGGCCGGGCACGTTCAAGTCGCGGGGCTTTTTTGCGCCGCAGCACAGCACTACGGCATCAAAATCTGCCAGCAGCTGCTCGGCGGGCACGGCACCGCCCACATCCATGCCGGTGCGGAACACAACACCTTCGGCCTGCATCAGCTTGACCCGGCGCTCGATGACTGCCTTGTCCAGCTTCATGTTGGGGATGCCGTACATCAAAAGGCCTCCCACGCGGTCGGCGCGTTCAAACACCGTAACGGCGTGGCCGCGCTTATTCAGGTACTCGGCCACTGAAAGCCCCGCAGGGCCGCTGCCCACCACGGCAACGCTCTTGCCGGTGCGGGTCGGCGGCGGGGTGGCGGTCAGCCAGTTTTTGGCGTAGGCCGTCTCGATGATGGCGTGCTCGTTTTCGCGCACGGTGACGCTGCTGCCGGTCACATCCCCGCAGGTGCAGGCGGCCTCACACAGGGCGGGGCACACCCGGCTGGTAAACTCCGGGAAGCGGTTGGTGGCCATCAGGCGGTGGAGCGCCAGTTCCCACTTGCCGTGGTACACCAGATCGTTCCACTCCGGGATGAGATTGTTCAGCGGACAGCCGGAGGCCATGCCGCCGATCATCATGCCTGCCTGACAGAAGGGCACGCCGCAGTCCATGCAGCGGGCGGCCTGCGTCTGCTGCTGCTCCCGCGAGAGCCAAATGTGGAACTCGTTAAAATTTTCAAGGCGCTCCAGCGGCGCAATGTCCGTGCTGGTCTTGCGCGCATAATCCATAAATCCTGTTGTCTTACCCATGCTGCTGCCCCTCCTTACTTATGCTTCTGCACTGCATAAAATGCTTCGATCTGTGCCTGCTCGCCGTCCAGACCACGCTCCTCTACCGAGGCGATGACCCGCAGCATGCGGTCGTAATCGTAAGGCAGCACCTTTTTGAATTTGGGCAGGAACGCACTGAAATTGTCCAGAATCTCCTTGCCGCGCGGAGAGCCGGTGGCCTCCACATGGGCGCGGATCAGCTCCTTCAGGGTGGCAACATCGTACTTGTGCTCCACCGGCTCAAGGCTGACGGTCTCCTTGTTCACCCGCTGGTAGAAGTCCCAGTTTTCGTCCAGCACATAGGCAATGCCGCCGGTCATACCGGCTGCAAAGTTCTTGCCGGTCTGTCCCAGCACCACCACGGTGCCGCCGGTCATGTACTCGCAGCCGTGGTCGCCCACGCCCTCTACAACGGCGGTCGCACCGCTGTTGCGCACGCAGAAGCGCTCGCCGGCCACGCCGGAGATGAACGCCTTGCCGCTGGTAGCGCCGTACAGCGCCACGTTGCCGGTGATGATGTTCTCCTCGGGTTTGAAGTCAATGCCCTGCGGCGGGCGCACCACAATCTTGCCGCCGGAAAGGCCCTTGCCCATGTAGTCGTTGCAGTCGCCCACTAGTTCCAGCGTCAGGCCATTGGGGATAAAGGCACCAAAGCTCTGGCCACCCGCACCGTTGCAGTGCACGGTGTACACATCATCCGGCAGGTCGTTGCCGTATTTGCGGGTGATCTCGCTGCCAAAGATGGCACCAAAGGCGCGGTCCACGTTGGAAACATTCAGGCTGACGCTCTGGGGAGCCTTGCTGCCCAGCTTGAACTTCTTCATCAGCACCTTCATGTCCAGCGTGTTTTCCAAGTGGAAGTCGTAGCTGTCCTCCTTGATAAAGTGGACGTTGCTGTTTGCAATGGCGGGGTTGTGCAGGATGCAGTCCAGATCCAGTTTTGCGGCGCGGCTGCCCGGGGCAGCGGGCTTGACCCGCAGCAGGTCGGTGCGGCCCACCAGCTCGTCCACGGTGCGCACGCCCAGCTTTGCCATGTACTCTCGCAGCTCCTCAGCTACGAAGGTGAGATAGTTGATGATGTACTCCGGCTTGCCCTTGAAGTTCTTGCGCAGCTCGGGGTTCTGGGTGCAGATGCCCATGGGGCAGGTGTCCAGATTGCACACACGCATCATCACGCAGCCCTCTGCCATCAGCAGGGTAGTACCGAAGCCGAACTCCTCTGCGCCCAGCATGCAGCTGATGGCCACATCCCGGCCGGACAGCAGCTTGGAGTCGCTCTCAATGCGTACGCGGGTGCGCAGGCCGTTCAGGATCAGGGTCTGGTGAGTCTCGGCGATGCCCAGCTCCCAGGGCAGACCGGCGTGCTTGATGGAGGTGCGGGGCGCAGCACCGGTGCCGCCGTCATAGCCGGACACCAGAATGACCTGTGCGCCGCCCTTGGCAACACCGGCGGCAATGGTGCCCACACCGGCCTCGCTGACCAGCTTGACGTTGATGTTAGCGCTGCGGTTGGCGTTTTTCAGATCGTAGATCAGCTCTGCCAGATCCTCGATGGAGTAGATATCGTGGTGGGGCGGGGGAGAGATCAGGCCCACGCCGGTGGTGCTGTGGCGAGTCTTGGCGATCCACGGGTACACCTTAGCGCCGGGCAGGTTGCCGCCCTCGCCGGGCTTTGCGCCCTGAGCCAGCTTGATCTGGATCTCCTCGGCGCTGACCAGATACTTGCTGGTCACGCCAAAGCGGGCAGAGGCCACCTGCTTGATCTTGGAATTGCTCTCGCTGTGGTAGCGCTCCTCGGGCTCACCGCCCTCACCGGTATTGCTGCGGCCGCCCAGACGGTTCAGGGCAATGGCAATGGTCTCGTGTGCTTCACTGCTCAGTGCGCCGTAGCTCATGGCAGCGCCCTTGAACCGCTTGACGATGCTGGAGACCGGCTCTACTTCTTCCAGCGGGATGCCGCCGTCTGCGGCGTAGTTGAAGTCCAGCAGACTGCGCAGATGCACACCCTCTGCGCCCATGTTGTCCACCGTCTGGGTGAACTGCTTGAAGGTGTCGTAATCGCCGGTGCGGCAGGCTTTCTGGAACAGGTGGATGGTCTGGGGGTTGAACAGGTGCTCTTCCTTGCCGCTGCGGAACTTGTGGGCACCGCTGTCGGCCAGTTCCATGTTGATATCCAGCCCCAGCGGGTCAAAGGCAGCGTTATGCAGCGCTTCCACATCGGCCTGAATGTCTGCCATGCTGATGCCGCCCACGCGGCTCACCGTGCCGGTGAAGTATTTGTCGATGACCTCCTTCGAGATGCCCACAGCCTCAAAGATCTGGCTGCTCTGGTAGCTCTGGATGGTGGAAATGCCCATCTTGGAGGCAATCTTCACAATGCCGCTGAGGATGGCGTTGTCGTAGTCCTGCACAGCGGCGTAATAGTCCTTGTCCAGCAGACCCTCGTCGATCAGCTGGCCGATGGTCTCGTGTGCCAGATAGGGGTTGATGGCGCAGGCACCGTAGCCCAGCAGGGTGGCAAAGTGGTGCACCTCCCGGGGCTCGGCGCTTTCCAGAATCAGTGCCAGCGCGGTGCTCTTTTTGGTACGGATGAGGTACTGGGACACTGCCGAAACAGCCAGCAGGCTGGGGATGGTCACATGGTATTCATCCACATCCCGGTCAGACAGGATGATGATGTTTGCACCCTCCTTGTAGGCGCGATCCACTTCCAGAAATACCCGGTCGATGGCCTTTTCCAGACTGGTGTTCTTGTAGTAGTTGATGGACACCGTAGCCACCTTGAAGCCCGGCACGTTCATGTACTTGATCTTCAACAGGTCGGTGTTGGTCAGGATGGGGTTGTGCACCTTGAGCACCTTGCAGTTCTCCGGCTTATCCTCCAGCAGATTGCCGTGGGCACCGATGTAAACGCTGGTGGAGGTGACCACCTTTTCCCGGATGGCGTCAATGGGCGGGTTCGTCACCTGTGCGAACCGCTGTTTGAAGTAGTTGAACAGCGGGGGATGCTGGCTGCTGAGCACGGCAAGCGGGGTGTCGGTGCCCATGGCACCGGAGGGCTCTGCGCCCGCCCGCGCCATGGCAAGGATCATGGTGTTCACGTCCTCGTACTTGTAGCCGAACACCTTCTGCAGCCGGGTCAGCTGCTCGCCGGTGTAGCTTTCCACCTTCACGTTGGGGATCTTCAGCCCGCTCAGCTGCACCAGATTGCGGTCGATCCACTCGCCGTAGGGCTCGCGGCTGGCGTAAAGCTCCTTCAGCTTTTCATCGTCCACCACCTCGCCCTTGACGGTATCCACCAGCAGCATCTTGCCGGGACGCAGGCGCTCCTTGACCAGAATGTTCTCCGGGTCGCATTCCAGCACGCCCACCTCAGAGGACAGGATCATGCGGCCGTCCTTGGTGATGTAGTAGCGGCTGGGGCGTAGACCGTTGCGGTCCAGTACTGCGCCCATCACATCGCCGTCCGAGAACAGGATGGCGGCGGGGCCGTCCCACGGCTCCAGCATGGTGGCGTAGTACTGGTAGAAATCCCGCTTTTTCTGGCTGATGTTCTTGTTGTTCTCCCACGGCTCGGGGATGGTGATCATCACAGCCAGCGGCAGGTCCATGCCGTTCATCACCATAAACTCCAGAGTGTTATCCAGCATGGCGGAGTCCGAACCGGAGGTGTTGATGATGGGCAGGATCTTGTTCATGTCGTCCTGCAGAATGGGGCTGGAGATGCTCTCCTCACGCGCCAGCATGGCGTCGGTGTTGCCCTTGATGGTGTTGATCTCGCCGTTGTGCAGGATAAAGCGGTTGGGGTGTGCACGCATCCAGCTGGGGTTGGTGTTGGTAGAAAAGCGGCTGTGCACCATGCCGATGGCGGATTCATAATCCGGGTCCTGCAGATCAGCGTAGAAGCGGCGCAGGTCGTGCACGAGGAACATACCCTTATACACGATGGTGCGGCTGGACAGGCTGGGCACATAGGTGCCGTTGCTGGCCTGCTCGAACACGCGGCGCACCACGTACAGCTTGCGGTCAAAGTCGATGCCCTTGCTCACCTTGGCGGGCTTTTTGATGAAGCACTGCCAGATGGAGGGCATGCAGTCGCGGGCTTTCTGGCCCACGGCGTCCGGGTCCACGGGCACCTTGCGCCAGGCCAGGAACTCCAGCCCTTCCTTGCGGGTGACCACCTCGAACAGCTTCATGGCCTGGGCGCGCATGTGCTCGTTCTGGGGGAAGAAGAACATGCCCACGCCGTATTCCCGCTCGTTGCCAAGGCGGATGTTGCATTCATCGGCCACCTTGGAGAAAAATTTATGGCTGATCTGCAGCAGAATGCCCACGCCGTCACCGGTCTTGCCCTCGGCGTCCTTCCCGGCGCGGTGCTCCAGCCGCTCCACGATGCGCAAAGCGTCGTCCACGGTCTGGTGGCTCTTGCGGCCCTTGATGTCCACCACAGCGCCGATGCCGCAGGCATCGTGCTCAAACTGTGGATCGTACAGGCCAAGGGTGTGCGTTTGCTCTGTAAAGTTTTGCATAGTCTTTCCCATCCTTTTGACACTCCAGATTGTGCTCTGCCGGGCGCGGCACCCTCCGCACCCCGGAAAACGAAAAAAGCGCCCCGCAAGGGCAGACGATGCCCCTGCGGAACGCCTTTGTTCCGATAGCTTTATTATACCCTGCACTGAAAAATGTTCAAGTGACAGCTGCGCCAAATATAACAGCCGCTTTGCACCGCTTCTTGTGCGAAACGCCGCGAACCCCCGCAGCTGTGCGCGGCACACAACCAAAACCGCCGCACCCGGCGGCCTTTTGCAAGGCACAGGATGCGGCGGTTCTTATGCGTCAGTGCGGAGATTCCTGCGGTTCAGGGGTGCTCAGTGCTTGGGGGAATACTGTTTGCGGGTGAAGAACCATCCGCAGGCCAGCAGCAGGGAGCCCAGGCTTGCCAGCACACCGGCCATCCAGCTGGTGGTGCCGGTCTGGGGCAGGGCGGCGGCGTCCGGGGTGGCGTCCTGCACGGCGGGGTTCTGGGGGTTCTCCGGGGTCACAGGGGTCTCATCCGGGGTAGCGTCCTGCACCGGGGGATTGTCCGGGTTGGCGGGGTCCACGGGGATATCCGGATCAACGGGCGGCACGGGGTCCGGATCCGGAGTGGGTTCCGGATCGGGGTCAGGTACCACGGTGGCCGTGTTGACGAAGTTGATGGGCAGGGTCTTGCCGCCGAGGATGGAGCCCAGCCAGCTGGACTCGGTCACCTTGCTGGTGGCGCCGGTAGCGGGGTTGGTCACCTCGGTGCCCTCCAGCTCCTTGTAGGACTCCTCATCGCAGATGACGTAGATCTCCGGGTCGGTGTCGTAGCCGTCGGGGGCGATGGCTTCCTGCAGGTAGTACACCACGTTTTCCAGCAGGGCGTAGTCGATGTTCAGCTTGCCGTTGGTGGTGGTGACGGTGTAGGTCAGCTTGTCCTTGGTGGGGTCGTACTTGACCCAGCAGTAGAAGCCGTCCTTCTCCAGCACCTGTTCGCCATTCTCATTGGTGGTGTAGGTGGGCTCCACATAGGTGCAGTACATGGGGTTCTTTTCACCGGTTTTCTTGTCGGTCTCGTACTTCCACAGGTAGAAGCTGGTCTGGCCCTCGCCCTCGTCGTCACCGATGATCTCGCCGGTTTTCTTGTCGGTCTTGGTCAGGTCCAGGGTGCCGTCTGCCTGATGCAGCACCATGGAGGCGTACCAGTTCCAGGCGGTGTTCTGGTAGTCGTTGCCTGCATTCTGGAAGTCGATGTTGGTGGCCATGGCGAATGCAGCCCAGGTGGCTTCGTCAGCGGTCAGGCCGCTGGCCAGCAGGGTGTTGAAGTAGGCGTTGGCTTTGTCCCATGCACCGGGGGTCTCGTTCAGTTTGTCGGCCATGTAATCGCCGATGGTTTCCTGAGTGCCGTCGGCAGCCCACTGGCCGTGGCTGTGGTTGTGGTCCACATTGCCGCCTGCCTCAGAATCCACAGTATCCTGATTGCCGACCTTGAAGCTGAGAACGTTTTTGTAGAAGTTGTCGTAAAGGGTGGAGGGGTCCATCTTAACAGTGTTGTTTCCGGTAGAGGGGTTGTCCGGCATACTCTTTCCGGAACGGCTCAACTCCCGCAGAGCGTTGGAATCGTTTTTCAGCAGTTCACTTACGCTGTCATACTTGGAGCCATCAGCTTTCCGGTAGTAGTCCAGAATGTAGTCGTCGTAAGTAGTGTAACCCTTTTCTTCCATGTACGGCTTCAGTGCCTTCTGGACATCCTGGTTCATCAGGGCACCGCTGGAGTGGGTAAAGGGACCATTGTAATAATCCTTTTCAACCTTCTTGCCGTTCTTGGTCTTTTTGTAGGCAAGGGTGGAAGTGTTTTTGTCTTTGTTCAGAACAGTCTTTCCATCTTCGGTGGTCTGAACATCGCTCTTGCTGAAGCCGCCATAGTAATGATCGCCGGATTTTACATAATATTTACCGTTGATCAGTTCCACCTCGGTACCAGCAGGCACATCCGTTCTGGTAGACTGAGTGGTCAGCTTTCCTTCCGAATCAAGGAACTGGTTCTGATCATGGTTGCCGCCGTATTTCTTCAGCGCAGCATCCACCAGATCCTCCATGCAGCCGGACGCAGCGTTTTTATCGTACTTCAGCTCAAGGTTCGTATTGCCAGCATATTCCTTCGGCAGCTCCTGTCCGTCAAAGCCGGTGACGCCAGTTTTGTCGGTATTGCTCACGTCAGGGGTGGCAACAGTCAGGCTGTTGTCCTTGTACACATAAGTGTGCTTGGAACCGTTGGACAGAGACACATCAAACGCCGTGACGCAGCCGGGCTCTTCGTAATGGCGTGCTTCGCCGGTGCTGGGATCGTAAATGAACTGCGCGCCGTTCGGGAGGGTGCAGGTGAACGTCATCCCGTAGTAAAGATAGTTATCGTACTTCTCTTTGGCTTCATCGGTCTGCAGGTACTCTTCCACGGCCTGCTTGCCGTAGGCGTTGACGACTTCCTGCACCTTGCTCAGCTCAATGGTCTGGTCGCCTTTGGCATCAGCCTTGATGTTGAAGGTGACCTTGAAATGACCGGTGTCCGGGTCATAGGCACAGCTGTAATCGGTGTCATCCTCTTTGGGGGTCTCTTCGGGCTTTTCCTCCGGGGTCTCCTCAGAGCCGGAACCTTCCTCGCCCTTTTCCTCAGTGTCGCCGGTGTCCGTATCGCCGGTGCCGGGGGTCTCCTCGCCGGAATCGCCCTTATCTTCGGTGTCGTCCTTGTCCTCGCCCTTGATGTGGTCCTTGTTGTCCTCGGCGGTGCCGGGCAGGGTCTCGACGGTCTCGGACTGCTCCGGGCGCTCGATGGTGGGTTTGTCGTCAGAAGAGGTGTTGTTGTCGCCTTCGCCCTCGCCGTCGGTGGTCTGGTCGGTGTTGTCGCCGGTGGAAGCGGCAGGCTGTTTTTCGGTCTTAGTGTCATCCGCAGGGGTGCCGGTGTCCGCATTGCTGTCAGCCAGCGGGACAACGGTCACCTGCAGGCCGGAGCCATCCGTGTCGGACAGGGCTTCGGCTGCGGAGGCACCGCACATGCCAACCGAGCTGCTGAGCACCGAAAGGGCCAGCGTCATCGCAACGATCTGCTTCTTCTTGGACTTTTTTCTCATAATCGTCCTCCTCACTTCACTAGAGACTGTGTTCCTCGCACAACTTTTCAGAAACCTACAGCACAAATAATCCTATATTATATACGTTTTCCAAAAAATTCAAGGGGGTAAATTGCACGAAAAAAAGCCTGTACGGTAATTTCGGCTGATTGACGGACAGACCGGCCCCAAAATGGCAAAATTGCACGAAAAAATGAACGATTTTCGCAGTTTTTGAATTGCACATTTGTTGCGGACGGGAACGTTTTTGTTGCACTTCAAACACAAAAAAGCGGACAAATGAGCCGCCGCAGTTTCCCACCCCGGAACTATGGGGAGCACCGGGGCCGCCGCCCGTTCTGCCCGCAGAAGCCGTTTTGCCTGCCGCAGCAACGGCGCTTCCCTCCGGCAAAAAACAAACCCGGCAAGGCCGCAGCCCTGCCGGATTTGCAGATTTAAAACGATCCTTCCGTGCTCACTTGGTCCCCTGCTCCGGGTCGGCGGCAGGGTCCCCGCCGTCTGCGGGGGTCTCCGGGTCAGCCGGGGTCGTGGTGGGTTCGGTGGCTGCCGGTTCCTCGGGCGGGGTGGTGATCTCCACGCTGGGGTCCGCCGCGATATACACGGTGATCACCGTGCCCACGTCCACCTGTGCGCCCGCCGGTTCACTGGCCGACACCACGCATCCGGCGGCATAGGAGCCGTCGTTCACCACCATAAAGCAGCTGGCCAGCAGGCCGCGGCTCTGCAGCACCTCTACGGCGGCGTCCTGGCTGAAACCGATGATGCTGGGCATCTCCACCTTCTGCGGGCCTTTGCTGACCACCAGACGAATGGTCTCCCCTGCCTTGAGCACCGTGTCCGCCGCCGGTTCCTGGGTCATGATCTGCCCGGCCGGGACGGTGTCGCTGTACTCCTCGGTGACGTAGAACAGGTACATGCCGGTGTACTCCCGGTTGTTCTGCACCTGGGCGTAATCCATGCCGATGAAGCTGGGCACCAGATTCTGGGGTTCCAGCACCTCGCTGCTGGCCGGTTCCGGCTCCACCGATCCCGACGACGCCGAGGGCAGGCTGTGGCTCACCATGGTCCACACCATGAGCACCAGCAGAATGGCCAGCAGGATCAGGATGCCCGCCAGCAGGCCCTTGATGCTGAGCAGATGGGCCTTTTCTTCCGGTTGGCCCACCGGGGTCTCGGGCTTCATGGTGCGGCCCAGCTCCTCGGTGTACTCTTTGGAAGAGAGCGCCTGCACCAGCTGCGGCACGGTCTGGATGCGCTCCATGGGCTTGAGCCGCAGGCCCATCTGCAGCACGTCCGACACATAGCCCGGCACGGCGCTGTTCACGGTGCGGGCGCGGGGGTTGGAGTCCGACACCATGCGCTGGGCGGCCGGCACCGGGGCCTGCCCGCACACCATGCGGTAGAACACCGCTGCAAGGCCGTATTCGTCGGTGTAGCGGCCCTCAAACTCGGCGGTGGAATACTGCTCCGGGGCCGAATACCCCTCGTACAGCTGCTCGCGCAGGCCGCTTCCGGCGGTGCGCAGGCCCACCGTGGCGTAACCCGCCAGACGGCACCGGCCGTCGGCCATCACCCGGAGGTTCTCCGGGCAGATGCCCCGGTGCACCAGCCCGATCTTGTGCATGGCGGCCACGCCCTCAAACACCGGCTGCAGCATGGCACAGGCGTCGTCCGGGCGCAGCGGCGCGCCCTGCGCTTCCAGCCACTGGTCCAGCGGGGTGCCGCCCAGATTCTCCATCACCGCATACACGGTGTTGTTGGCCTCCACCACGTCCAGCACGGCTTCCAGCCCGGTGGCCGGGGTGATGCGCTCCAGCGCCCGGTACAGGTCGGCAAAGTCCATGCGGGTGGTCTTGAACAGCACCTCGCTGCCGGTCTTGGGCTGCAGGATGCAGTCCGCGCCCCGCTCGGCAGACAGGGTCACCGGCAGATATTCCTTAATGGTCACCCGGAAGCAGCCCAGGTTCTCCACGCCCCGGTACAGGATGCCCTCCCCGTCCAGGCTCCGCATCTCGCCCACGGTGTAGCGCCCGGCCAGCACCGTGCCCACGGGCAGGCAGCCGGCGGGGTTGCGCCCCGCAAACACCTTGCCGCAGTGCACACAGCTGTCGGCGGCGGGGGGCAGCTCCCCCATGCAGTACGGACACAGGCGTTTTTGCTCCATTCTTCTCTCCCCTTTGTGCTTTGATCATCTTTTATTGTATCATAGCCCACCGGGGTGTGCAAGACGTCCGTTTTTCGGTCCTGCACGCAAAAAGGCACCCCGCCTGCCGTTTCCGGTAAGCGGGGTGCCTGTGATTTACGGTTCAGCTCACGCTGTACGCCGCACCGGGGCGATTAGCCCTCGATGTAGCCGTACTGCAGGTACCAGTAGCCGTAGGGGCTGTGCCAGGTGCCCTTCA
>ERZ773202.2047-NODE-2047-length-11377-cov-7.814609_pt1 | contig 11377 bp, 7 predicted proteins | sample MGYA00580998_ERZ773202 | MGnify/ENA primary metagenome ERZ773202 (study PRJEB29015, sample SAMEA2737803) | human gut metagenome | biome: human gut; feature: human-associated habitat; material: faeces | place: China | collected 2012 ...
ATTTTATTGTTTGTAAAGAATTCTAATGTATATATCTGATGCAAAGTTAGTGAATTTTTATTTCATCCATACTTAAGTTAAGAGTACTTGCCACAATATCAGCTGATACTCCAGCCTGTAGAAGTTTTTGGGCTGATTGCAATTTTTCCTCATTAGCTCTTTTTAATTGTTCCTCAGCTTCTTTTCTCTGCTCCTCAGCTTCTTTTCTCTGCTCCTCAGCTTCCTTTCTCTGCTCCTCAGCTTCTTTTCTCTGCTCCTCAGCTTCTTTTCTCTGCTCCTCAGCTTCTTTTAACTGACTAGAGGTTGCCTCCAACTGACTAGAGGTTGCCTCCAACTGACTAGAGGTTGCCTTAAGTTTCTCCTCTGTATCATCATTAGCCTTCGTCAAACGCTCCAACCTGCCGGCAAGCGTCTTCTCTACGCTCACCATATCCCAGAATTCATCATAACCCAGAAGTTCCTCCTCGGTATAGGCTGATTCTTCAATCTCTGATACGGCTTTGGCTATCTCCGGATTTGCCAGCAGTTCTGCCGGAACTTCCTTCGTTTTCTCATCAATTTCTGTCAGATACCTAAGCCATAAAACCTGCATTTTCTTCTCTGTAAACGTATGAGGCGTAAACTTCGGCAACTCTACAAATACCAGATGCAAACCATCAATTACTTTTTCGGTATGTTCCTCATGTACAAGATGGTAATAGTGGTAATAATCATCCAGTTCAGGCTCAAATACTTCATTAACCAAGTTGAGAGAATAAACTGGCTTCAGAAGAGAATAATCTTCTCCCCTGTTTAGCTGCTTTACATATGCCTTGGAAGCATTGAAGAGAACTCGCTGCTTAAACTCCGCAGACCAAACCATCTGCATTTCTACAATAAACTGACGTCCCTGGGCATCCTCGCATCTCACATCCACTATGCTATATTTTCGTGTGGGTGTCTGGGGAACCATTTCAGGCGTAAGATATGCCACAGAAGTGATTTCCTCTTCCTCACTCTTAAAAGGAAGAAGGGCGTTAAGCAAACTTTTTACCAACTCGGGATGTTCGCCAAACACTTTTTTGAAGGTCAAATCGGCCTTAGGATCCAAATATTTCATAAGCCTTTCTTTTTTTCTGCAAATATACGCCAATATTCCGAAACTTGCAAGCCTTTTCCATATTTTTTTTTGAATGTCTCTTCTTTACACAATAATTAATGCCCGATAGGAGAGCGTTGCTGCTTCCTGTCGGGCTTTAATTATTATGTATCGTTTAAGCGATTTGTAAAGGCTTAACCGATTACTTGTTCTTGTACTTGACAACTACCTTGTTGGCATAAATGCCTTGTGCCTGTGAAATGGCAGCACCTGTGCTCTGTATGGTCAAAGCGTTGTTCCCAAATGAACTCTCAATACCTGTTGTGGCTTTGATCATTTCTCCTGTCTCCATATTCTGATCATCAGCAACTACCTGATTTGGAACATAGGTAGATACCTTTACGTTGCGGTTGAGAAGGAAACCAAGGAATAAGTCATCACGGCTCATTAACCAGCTAAAGGTGTTCAGCAAATAATAAGGCTCTACGGTGTTTGGGCATGTACGGATACTCTTATTTGTTGTGAACTCGTTAGTTAAGCTTAGAGTATATGCAGACAAGTTGCCATCAGTATAAGTGCTCAGGAAATTTACATCAGCGTCATCTGCTGCACCTACCTGCTTAACGCTTGTGAGGTAACCGTTTGCATCGTAGCTCCAAGTATAAGTTGCCTTTTCGCCTGTCATCATATCCATACCTGTACTGCTGATAACGCGACCCTGATCATCAAGAGTATAAGTATAAGGATTATTTTCTACAGAAACAGTTTTTCCGTTGTAATTGAAAACCCAACCAAGACTACCATTAGAAGTAATTTCCTTGAGAGTTCCATCTTCATTGTAAAACATGTTGAGAGTTAAAACGCCTTCTGTAAGACCCAAGGTAGGGGCATACAGGTTGAGTGCCGCATTATCTGATACAGTAATGCTCTCAACCTGGCGTTTCTGGAAGGCATATACCTTACCTAACTCCCAAGAAGCATTGCTGCGAACCAGAGATACGGCATATTCGCCCTCTGCCAAATCAGCAGGAATAGTAACCTTTACGCCATCAGTTGTAACTGTTGTCTCTAATTTCTTGTCACCAACTACAATCTTGTCGCCCTGGGCAAAACCGATACCGGTAAGGGTTACTTCCTCGCCAATACCCATCTCGCCTGGCAATGACAAGGTAGAGATTGGGTTGTCAGCTGCAAGAAGAGTCATGCTGCCCAATGTCCAGCTATCATTACCTGTCTTCAATACTACGTTTACCTTACCTTCAGTCATGGTGTAAGGAATGGTGAAGGTTGCACCGTTAGAAGTCATCTTGGCATTGGTGTTAACCTCAGTTCCCTGCTCTGGCTGGAGATAAAGAGTCTGACCAGCAGCGAAACCGCTACCCTGTACGGTTACCTCGGCACCAATCTTTGCAGAAGTTGGAACCACTGCATTGCTTACTGGGTTAGTAGGACCATCGTCGTCTGACGAACACGCTGAGAAAGTGATGAATGCACAAAGCATCAACATCATTGAAATCAATTTTTTCATAGTGCTGTGTTTAAATTAATAAATATATTGTTTTTAAACTCTATTCTTACAACCCAGGCTGACTGTTCAGAATCTTCTCTGTGTCCTCGCTTGAAGGACGGGTCATGTCTGGATTCACGATTCTGCCGTTAGGATCGAGGAGGATGAAGCGAGGAATGCCGCTGATGCGGTAATCGCTCTGGAACTTGCTGCCCTTACCGATATAAAGTTGTGTACCGCTCAGTGCACCGCTCTTCACCCTGGCAGCCCACTTCGCCTTGTCCTGGTCGATAGAAAGACCTACGAAAACGATGTTTCTGCCCTTGAACTTCTCTTCCAGTTTCTTGAGGAATGGCAACTCTTTCTGGCATGGTCCGCACCAGGTAGCCCACATATCTATATATATGTACTTGCCACGGAAATCACGGAGCGTCATCTCCTTGCCGTTTACATCCACACCCTTGAACATAGGTGATGGACGCCCCACAGCCGCTTTGTCCCATTTGGCACATGCCTTCTTGAAGATGTCATTCAGGCGAGGCGATGTAACATAGGTATAGTACAGATTCTGCAGATCGGTGATGTTCTCCACGCCATTACCTTCAACATAGGTGAAAGCCAGGAAATGAATCAGCGATTCGCGCACCTTGTCGCTCTTCGTATTCTCGCCGATATAGCTCATCTCTGCAAGCACCTTAGGATAGAGTTGGCGGATGTTCTTTCCCGCTTCATCAAATACGTGGGCTGTCTCAATCATATAGTTGCGATACTCATCGTTGTCGGCGAGATCATCATCCTCCTTCACATACTGGCGCAGGGTATCGTAATAGTCTTTACCCAATACCAGAGTGGTATCCTGAGTGAGATAAGTATGACTTACCGGATACATCAGGAAGGCATTGGCATAGAAGTAGGTGATTCTGCCTTCTTCCATCTTCAGGAATTTGTCGTCGGCAGCAAACTTGCGTGCCTTCAGCAGGCGTTTCATCGAAGCTATCTTCTTGTCAACGGTAGCCTTAAACTCGTTCCAAGGCTGGATGTAAGCCTCATTAGGCAAGCCGGTTAACTGAATCTTGTTCAAGTAATCGATAGCCTTCTCGTTGCCGCCCTTCACGGCGAAGGTGTTGTCGAAATCGTTGGCATCGAACGAGATGGTTACATCGTCGCCCTTCTGAAGATATACGTTCTTGGTTTTCTCGCCATAATAAACGTTGGCGTAGAGAGCATCCATGCCGTCGAGCTGCACGGTAGCCTTTCCGTCGGTCAGTGGAAATTCGTTGACGCTCATGTGGTAGACGAGTACTACATTGGAGAGCACCGGATTCTTGACGTCAAATCTAACGGTGATGCCCTCAGCTGCGTGCATGTTCACTGCAGCAAGCAGGAACAGAAGCAATGATAATATTCTATTCTTCATTTTTACTTTCTTTTTTAAAGTTGATGATTAGTTGGTACGCTCACGGTAAGTAGCATCTACAATCTTGCCGAAGCCTGAATAGCTGGTAGGTGTAACCTTAGAGAAATCGCCCTCTGCGCTCATGCCGTCGTAGATGCGGAGTGTACCTGAACCATTGCTGTTCTCTGAACCTACGATGAGATCGTAATCATGGGCTGAAGCTGAATTCTGATAGAAATTAAACTTCATCATCGTGATGGTTTCGCCGTTGAAACTGAACTGGCGCTCTGCCTTCAATGGTTTCTCCGAGAGGTTCACGCGATAAACGGTACTGCCTACAGCATAATACATGTAGTTCTTCTGCGAACTGAAGGCGAAGCAAGAGGCATTGGTGATGTCTTTGCAGTCGCTCAAGTCGCCGTAGTAAGCCTTACCCAGTGCAAAGGTGCAGTCGGCATAGCAGAGCATATCACCCAGTTGGATGCCATACAGTTCATATTTCTTTCCGCTGCGCAGGATGGTATATGTGATGCCCATTTTGGCATTTCCCGGGTCATATTTCGTATTCTCCATATACACGAAATCCTTGCCGGTAGGATATTCGCTGAAGGCTTTGCCGGTTATCATATCCGATCCCTTGTATCCGGTAGCTATCTCTTCCATATCCTTCATGCTGTGATAGGAAATATCAGAGAGTGAAAGGCCCGGCAGGAATGGACAGCAGGACATGAAGCACTTGTTCACATTATCATAAAGCAGATAGATGGATGCGTAAGAGGATGCTCCGATGTTGGCTCCTACAGCTGGTGCAAGAACAGGCTGCTTGTTGACGGCAGCAAAGAGTCCCTGGATACCCATGTTGGATGCCGAATATGCATAGCCGTCGCTCACAATCATTCTCATCATGCCGCTCTGGTCGCATACCATGCTCTGTGGCTTCAGATTGGTCTGCTTGGCTACCTCGTACTTGAAGTCGTAATCCTTCTGCCATACAAAACTGTTCTTTGACAGACGGGTGGCTCCGTCGGCAGTAAAGAGATAGAAAGGAGAGTCGGAATGTCCGCTGTTTGGCGCATACTGGATGCTGTATGGATGATTCAACTCAGGCATTCCGCTGCTCTTGAGGATGTCGAGATAGGTCTTTCCTGTAATCTTCGATATCATGTCGAGACGGGTCTTGCCGTTCACATCACAGAGCACCATCCAGCCTTCTGAAGAGGTATCGCTCACGGTGAGTGTATAGCTCTGCTGCCAGAAGAGTCCGGTCTTCTTCTCTGTTGTGGTGAAGTAGAGGGTATATTCTCCTGCAGGAAGCGTCATTTCCTGCACGAGATGTTTTTCGTTGCCAAGTACGGTTACCTCGTTGTTGCCCGACTTATTGATGACCTTCCACTCATAGTTGTAGGCATCGAGGTCGGTGATGTTGTCGCCCAAATTCGGGTCGAGGTCGATGTTGGCATGGGTGAGTACCGAGATGGTCTCAGGTACGCCGGTGATAGTAGGCTCGTTCAGACTGTGATAATCGTAGTTGCCCTCATCTTGCGAGCATCCTGCCATCATCGTAGCCATCATCAGAGCCGCTGCCATTATTTTATAATTTCTCATAATCTTCCAGTTTTTTTTTATTCTCCATAGAAAGCCAGCGCATTGCCCTTTGCATCGAATGCATCGGCATCGTATGCCTCGCCGTTGTTGCGAAGTTTCTGCTGCTCTCTCACATAGCTCCGCATCTCAGAACTTACATAGCTCTGCATGGCAAGCGTCATCTTTGAATCGTCGTTGAAATCGGCTGGGTCCAGATCGAGTACCTTGCAAGCCAGTTCGAACTTCTGCTGGGTGAAATCGCCGAGCAGATCGGTCTTCCATGCCTTTGGTGCCGTGGTAAACTTGTCAGAGAAGATAATCTGATAAGTAAGGGTAGAAACCACATCGCCGTTGGCTGTCGTCTCTTCGGTAACAGGAAGAGTGAAGTTCTCGTTAGGCTGCAGACTTACATGTATATGCTTCTCCTGAGTTTTCAGGATGGCAGTACGTTTCAGCGTAATCATATATTCCAGTACGGTTTCGCCCGCTGGCATCTCAGCCTTTTCAGGCAGGATGTAGTCTGTGCCTTCCTGTGCATCCTCCGAGCTAACTCTTAGGGCTATCTCGCGAGGGTGGTCTGTAGGACGGCCTACCAGCTGTATCTTGACAGGCACCTGCATCTCATCGCCTTTCTGATAGACAAAGGTCACATTGGTGTTTGCCTGTAGGATATTGGTGTTGGAGCGATTGTTCAGGTAAACGCCGTTAATGTTCTGAAAAACATCCGGTTCCTGTTCGCTACATGAGCCTAGAGATAGGGCTGCCATCGCTCCAATCAATAGAGTCTTTATCTGATATTTCATATAAAAATCGTATATAATTAGTCTTAACTATAAACTCTTAACTAGTTCTCTGTCTCAGAGTCAGGCAGTGGAACCACGAAGATGAGGTCGCTTGCCTTTGGATTCTTGTTCGCGTTAGAAGAGGTGATGATGTCGCAGTTTAATCGCTTGTAGAGATAGAACAGCTGGCCTTCGCCATACAACTCGCGGATGTACTCATACTTCAGTAAATCAGGAGTAAGGGTCTGAAGGTTTGCCACACCACGGTTTCTGCGCAGGGCGTTGACATACTGTACTCCCTTTGCCAGATCGTCGCTCTGGCTCTCGGCTGCTATGAGGAACATCTCACCCAGACGTATCATCGGAATCATCGTGTTCTGGATGCTTCCGTTAGCCACCATATCGCTATACTTGTAGAAATAACGGTTGCTGCCTGTTGCTATCCAGTTGGCACGGTAACGGTAGTCGTCCTGATAGCCGCCGGTTGTTGCTGCACCGCCATACACGATGTTGCTCATCAGGTTATCGTCCATGCGGAACACATAGTTTGGCAATCGTGACGGATCGTAGAAATTCTTGTGAATCTTGCTGCGGCTGGTGTTGGTCAGTGCAAACAGAACCTCTGAAGAGAAGATGCGGTCAGGGTCGGCTGGCGAACCTATAACCAGACTCTTGTCTACGAATGGGAAGATGCCCTGGTCGGCAGTCTTGATGACATCGGTGGCATACTTGAACGCCTCGGTCTTATTGCCCATATAGAGATTCACACGAGCCAGAAGGGCCTCTACGGCATAGTAGTTGAGTCGGAGAGCACGGTAGCGCATGAAGTTGCTCGTACCGTCTTGCGAACCGCTCATCAGGGTTCCTTCTGTCTTCACCGGGTCGTTGGCAAGTAGGATGCGGGCTTCCTCCAGGTCGGCAACCACCTTCTCTGCCACCTCCTTGGCTGTGAGGATAGGCTCCGGACGGTTGGTCTGCTTATTATAATAAGGTATCGCCTTCTTATCGCTGTCCTTGGCATAAACCGGACCGAAGAGGCGCAGCATGTCGAAGTGCAGCATCGCTCTCAGCGCCAGTGCTTCTCCCTTTACGGCATAATAGTTGCCGCCTGTAAAGAGACCTTGGTTCTGGTCGATACTCTCCAGAATCTTGTTGCAGTTCAGAATCAGCGCATAAGCCTTGTTCCAGGTCTGGTCCAGGCGGTTGCGCCAGTATTCTGTGCCATACTGGTAGTTGGAGAGGTCTTTGTAGTTGCCCCATACGCTGTTGTCGGTACCGATGGCGTATGCACCACCCATCACCTCAATCATCTCTACCGACAGCGACTGGCCGTAGAGTGCATCGCTGTTGAGGTCGATGTAGATACCGTTGAGCATTTTCTGGTAGCCTTCTTCTGATTTCTGAAGCTCGCCCTCCGATATCTTGTCGTATGGTTTCACTTCCAACCAGCTGTCGCACGATACCATCATCGTGCTGCAGGCTAAAATCATTGTATATAATATCTTTTTCATTTCTTGCTTTTTAGAATGTTGCACCTATTGAGAATGACACGGTACGGGCAAACGGATAGTCGATGCCTCGCTCAGCCTTTACAGTTGACCAACGGAAGATGTCGTTCATGTTGGCCTGAACGGAAAGAGCTTGCATGCCAAACTTCTTGGCGATGTTGAGCGGGAATTCGTAACCCAGATTGATTGACTCGCATGTAAGTGTATTCTCATCCATTACGAAGCGGGATGACTTGTCGGTCTTCTGTACCATCGAGATGCCCTTGAACTGGGCATTGCGGTTGTTGATGCTCCAGCGGTCGTAGAGGGCACGGCGGTCCTGGTTGTTGTAGATGTCGGCTGTTCCGATGTTCTCTACCTTGTCGAAGAGCGAACTGTTGAAGAGCTGGCCGCCATACTGGTAGCGGAAGAAACAGCTGAATGAGAATCCCTTGTAATAGAAGGTGGTTCCCAGCAGTCCCTCTACATCCGGTTCGGTATCGCCGCATACTACCTCGTCGCTGGCATCATAGGTAAACGAATAGGTGCCGTCGCGCTTGATGAACAGCTCCTTGCCGGTAGCTGGATCGATGCCTGCTGAACGTACTGCCCAGATGGCTGTAGGACTTCCGCCGTCGTAATAGCGGGTGGTGTTGTGAAGTCCTGTCTTTCCGCTCTCGTTCAGTGCGCTGAAGGCATTGCCGATGTTGGCATATTTCGACTTGGAGTGGGTGGCACTCAGCGAGATATTCCAGTTGATGCGCTCATGAGGCATATAAATAGGAGAGAACTTGACGGTGGCTTCCCATCCGTTGGTCTTCTGCTTACCGGCATTCAGAGCCTCGCTCGTTACACCCATAGAACCTGGGGTGGTGATGATGGCGAGCAATGGGTCGGTGTTCTTGATGTAGTAATCAAGCGTCAGATTCAGACGGTTGCCCAGCGTGGTGATATCGGCTCCCACGTTGTAGTTGATGGTCTCCTGCCATGCCAGATCGTTGTTGCCCAAGCTGTTGATGATGACACCGGTACCGAATACGTTGGTCATCAGACTGTTGAACATATAGGTGGTATAGGCCTGGTAGGCAGAGAAGTTTTGGTTGCCCGGATTACCCACAGAGGCACGCAGTTTGAGCATCTGGAAAATGCCGTTCTCCTGCATCCACTCTTCGTTGTGGATATTCCAACCCAGACCTACTGACCAGGTGGTACGGAACCGGTTGTCGGTGCCAAACATTGAGGCACCATCGTTGCGCAGGTTGAAGTCCAGCAGATAGCGGTTGTCGTAGGCATAGCCACCGTTCAGATAGAAACTGGAGGCATGCTTGATGCTTTCGCTGTAGCTTGGTTTGCCGCCTGTAGGGTAGTTGTTGGCAAAGGATGGGGCATCAAACTGGTCGTCGGTAAAACCGGTGGCTGAATAGCCATTGGTCTTGCTGGTGGTATTGCTGAAGTTGAAACCCAATACGGCGTTTATCTGATGCTTCTCTGCTATCAGCTTTCCGTAGGTGGCAGAAAGGTCGCCTTCGTAGTAGAGATATTTCTGCAGGCTGTGTTGGAATAGTCCCTTCTGGGTTGCTTCCTGGTCATCAAAGTCGGTATGCTCTGGCGAGAGGCGCTTGTCCTGGGTATCATCATACTTGGTGATACCGAATTTGCCACGCACACGGAGATCAGCTGTAGCAAACCATTCGGCGATGAAGTTGTTGGTAAAGCCGAAACGCTGTCCCTTGTCGTAGTTGTTGAGATGCGCATTCCAGAGTGGGTTTGATACAGGGTTGTCATTCAGCCCCTCTTCCGGATAGTAAAGATATTTGCTGATCTTGCCGTCGATACCATACTTTCTGTAATATGGGTTGGCATAGGCATATTCCGAGAAACTAACGGTCGGGTTGTTGGTCTCCAGATAGTCGATGGAGAGTTTGTTACTGAACTGGAATTTGCCGGTGCGGTAAATCAGGTCGAGGTTTCCGCCCAGAGTCTGGCGGTCTGAGCCCTTCATTACGCCGTTCACCTGTCCGAAGTTCAGCCCCAGTCCGTATCTCACGTTGCCTTCTCCACCTTCGGCATATACGTTGTGCTTATGGGTGAATCCGGTGCGCAGAGGCACACTGAGCCAGTAGGTATCTACGCCCTGCTCGATATCGCGCAGACGGGAATTGTAGAGATTATCCAACTTGATCTGGTTGAACGGATCGTTGGTCTTGTCCTTGTATACGCCTGCCAGTTTTTCGAACTCCAGCTTTTCGCGGGAGTTCATCAGATTGTAGTCTGAAAGGTCAGCGAAATCCAGACTGTAGTCGCCCTTATATGAAATCTGCAGCTTACCCTTTACCGGAGCCTTGGTCTCGATGACAACCACACCATTGGCAGCTTTTGAACCGTAGATGGCTGTAGATGCCGCATCTTTGAGCAGCGTAACCGATGCTACGCGGTTCATGTTGAGGTTCATCACGGTTTCCAGGGTTGTTTCGAAACCATCCAGGATAAAGAGTGGCTGGTTAGGGTCGGAACCATATTCCTCCTTCAGTCCGGCAACGCTCGACTTACCTCGGATTTCCACGTCAGGCATCTTGTTAGGGTTAGATCCTGAGAGTGCGTTGTCCATAATCTTGAAAGATGGGTCCAGGGTTTTCAGACTCTGGAGCACGTTCTGTGCACCCACGCTCTTGAGTTCATCGCCCTTGAAGGTAGCCGAAGAACCGGTAAAGCTTTCCTTCTTGCGTCGGTATACACCTGTAACCACCACATCCTTGATACTCTGGGCTTCAGATTTCATCATGATGCGGGCAAAGTCGGCATGGTTGCTGCCTGTAAATCGGATTATTGTCTTTTTGTAGCCGATGAAGGAGAGTACGATGTTGCACTCCTTCCTAACGGGCAGTTCGAAGTGTCCATCGATGTCTGTCGTTACGGCGTTGGTTGTACCTTCGATAGCTACGGTTACACCAATCATGGGTTCATGGTCACTGCTATCGAAAACTTTTCCCTCTATCACTCCTTGCTTAACAGCAATTTCTGTTTGGGCTGCTGCGTTCCCATTCACATTCTGTGCCTGTATCGAGGCAAGGGATGGGGGGGTGAGGCAACAACCTAGCAAAATCCAGCGGCAAGCGCTAGGGGTAAACTGATTCTTTTGCATAAAGTTTATTTTTTGTTTCTCGTATTCTTTTTCTAGTTTTTCTGCAAGCTCTTGCTTTTTATTGTGCATGTTTCTTCAAGTTCTTGCCAAATCTTTTGCAAAGATAACATATTTTTTGAAAAATAACCTCTTTTAAATGTTAATTCTGCACTTTTTTTTCACATTCTTACAAATTGATGCTATTTTTTTCATTTTCGTATATGATTTTTCTGATAACTAGTCCATATAACGCCGATGAAACAGAAAAAGCCCCGCAGGAATACTACCTGTGGGGCTTGAATCAACTTAAAAAAATAAATACAATGAAATCCTTTCCGAAAATCGGCTAGATGTGGAAATCTACCAACTTCAGCCATCGCTTGACATCAAACGACGGACAGTCTTTGTGAACGTTCGGCAAA
>ERZ773202.2051-NODE-2051-length-11365-cov-3.104863_pt1 | contig 11365 bp, 10 predicted proteins | sample MGYA00580998_ERZ773202 | MGnify/ENA primary metagenome ERZ773202 (study PRJEB29015, sample SAMEA2737803) | human gut metagenome | biome: human gut; feature: human-associated habitat; material: faeces | place: China | collected 2012 ...
AGCGCTTTCAGGCGGGTGCGCACCTCGGCACGGCGGCGGCGCTGCTCCTTGCCATAGCCTGCCTTCTGGGGCTTATCCTCCTGCTTGGCGGGTTCCGGCTGTTTGGAAGTATCGCGGTCATGCAGTTTCTGGAAGTTCTGGTAGAAAGTCGCCTTGCCATCTTCCAGGTACAGGATCGGGCAGCCGAGGGTCTGCATCAGGTAGCGGTCATGGGTGACCAGCAGCAGGGTACCCGTGTAGGCAGACAGCGCATCAGTCAGCGTTTCGCGCATGAAAATATCCAGGTGGTTGGTCGGTTCGTCCAAAAACATCAGATTCGGGCGTTCCAGGGCCAGCTCCGCAAAGCGCAGGCGGGCCATCTCACCGCCGGAAAGGGTGGCGCAGTCCTTGAACACTTCCTCGCCGCGGTAGCCGAACCTGGCCAGGTGGCTGCGCACTTCCAGCTCGGTAAAGCGGGGGTACTGGTTCCAGATGGCATCGATCACGCGGCCTGCGCGGCGGGCCTGCTGCTGCACAAAGATGCCGGGCTTGGCACCGGTGCCCAGCCGCACCATACCGCCGGAGGGGCGGCGCTTACCGTCCAATACCTGCAGCAGGGTGGATTTGCCGGTGCCGTTGGGGCCCGCAATAATCAGCTTGTCCCCACGGTGGACGACATAATCCAGTGCTTCCAACAGGGTGCGTTCCCCAATGCGGATAGTTAAGCCTTTCATGATGACCAACTCATCATACGGCTCAATATCATACTCAAAGCGGAAATTCAGCTGGTGGGCTTCCGCCTGGGGTGCTTCGGTGATTTCCAGCTTTTCCAGCTGTTTGCGGCGGCTCTGGGCCATTTTGGTGGTGGAAGCGCGCACCAGGTTGCGGTCAATATAATCCTGCAGCTTGGCCGCCTTTTCCACATCGGCATCATGCTGTTTTTGCAGGCGCTCGTCCGCTGCTTCGCGCTGGGGCAGGTAGGCGGAGTAGTTGCCGCGGTAGGTGGTGATGGTTTTGCCGCGCAGCTCCCAGATACGGGTACAGACAGAATCCAGGAAGTAGCGGTCATGGCTGACCACCAGCACTGCGCCGCGGTAGGCTTTCAGATAGGTTTCCAGCCAGTCCATCGTTTCCAGATCCAAATGGTTGGTGGGTTCGTCCAGCAGCAGTACCTGGCCTATATTCTTCTGGGCATCTGCGTGGGCATTGCAGGTGTGTTCCAGATGTTCCGCAATTCCACGGTCTCCACCGCAGCCGGAACCGGCATCGAGTTCAACATCATGCTGGCAGTGGTCCTGGGCGGCTTCCCCATGTCCGGCGGCGATAAGGCCAACCTGCCTGCCGCAGTCGTGGGTGCCATCACGGCGACGCTTCTGACCAACGGTCTGGCAATGTGGGGTCTGGAGCCCAACCTGGTCAACGGCGTCAAGGGCATTATCTTCGTTATCATGGTCGGCCTGAGCTATGACCGCAGTGCGGGCAAGCTGGTGACCTGATATATGTATTCCGTCGCAAACAGCGTAAGCTGAAAAAAGTGAAAAAGGAAGGATAAAAACATGAAAAAGATCGTTTCTCTGATCCTGGCGCTGGCGTTGCTGCTGGCTCTGACCGCCTGCGGCTCCGGCACCTCTGCCGGTACTGCCGAGACCACCGCCCCTGCCTCCACCGTGGACGACAGCAAGGGTACCCAGATCGATGCCGATGGCAGCGTCATCACCAAGTATGACAAGGCCACCGTCAGCACCGACAAGGAGCTTCCCCATTTCAAGATCCTGGTCCTGTACAACAGCTTCACCGATAAGCTGGGTTCCCAGTATAAGTCCTCCATGGAGTATATTGCCGAGCCCCTGAACATTGAATTCACCTTCCTGGAGACCGGCAGCAACGCCGATGAGGCAACAGCCGCCATCGAGGCCGCTCTGGTCAACGGTTATGACGGCTGCATCGGCACCGTCGCTACGGAAGCCCGTGCCGCCCTGTTTGATAAGGCCGGCGTTCCCTATGTGGTCTGCGGCGGCATGCCCTCCAGCGAGGAGCAGGCCAAGACCATGGCTACCTACGGCGCTTACCTCGGCAGCGTTGTCGTGGACGACTACGGCGCAGGCTGGGCAATGGCAGAAGCACTGTATGCAAACGGCTGCCGCAACGTCATGTGGGACGGCCTGTCCCGGGGCTACTCCGGTCAGCATGATGCCCGTGCCGCTGGCTTCTTCGATGCCGTGGCCACCCACGACGATATGAAGATCATTGTTGAGAACTGGGACTACACCCAGTGGGCAGACGGCATTGCAACCGCTGCTGCCACCTATCCCGAGCTGGACGGCGTTGGCTGCACCTGCCTGATGGCCAATATCTACAATACCATCGAATCCGAGGGCCTGGTCGGCAGTGTCCTGCTTGCCGGTATCGACGTTTCCGAGGGCACCGGCCGCGCATTTGAAAACGGCTCCCTGGCCTATATCGCCGGCGGCAACTATGCCTGTGAGCAGATCTGCTTTGCCGTGCTGTACAACTATCTGCTGGACGGCACCCGTGTGATCGCCGATCCCGCCGTGAACCTGGCTATGAACAATATCAACCTGAACAGCCTGGATGATTACAACAACTATATCAAGTATCTGGACTCCGCAGTCCCCGCCTACACCGCCCAGGAGCTGCTGGATATGACCCACTATGTGGATGAGACCTTCACCGCCGAGAAGATGGTCGAGGTGTGCAAGACCTATTCTCTGGAGGATGTCATGGCCCGTCATGCAGATCTGGTTCAGTAAGTTTTATCGGTAAATTAGAAGCGGCCATAGAATACGGCCAATGGAGGTATTACCTTGAAACATCAAAATAAACTTGCCGGAAAGCTGCTGGGGCTTGCCAAAACGCTGGTCATTCCGGTTGCCGTTTATGTGCTATTCGGAATTCTCTCCGGCGGCCGTATGTTTAACTCCCGTGCAATTCTTACGGTATTGCGTCAGGCGATCCAGCCGTCCATCATCTGCTATGCCCTGCTGCTTGGCATGAGCATCGGCATGATGAACTTTGGCGCGGGCTCCTTCGTGATCTGCGCTGCCATTATCGGAAACGGCCTGTCCAATATGCTGGGCTGGGGCCTGCCGGGACTGGTGTTCTTTGCGATCCTGATCTCCCTGATCTGCAGTGCCATTATGGGCCTGCTCTACAATTGGCTGCGGGTCCCCTGCATGGTGCTGAGCCTTGGCATGATGCTGGTCTTCGAATCCATGCCCCGGGTATTTTTCCCCGGCGGCGCCGTGATCGCCACGGAAAACGCCTTCCTGGCGCGGCAGCCCTGGTGCTTTGTGATCATGGCTGCAATGATGGCGGTCTTCTACATCATCTACAACAAAACGCCGTATGGCCACAACATCCGGGCAATCGGTTCCAATCAGTCCGTTGCTCTGGCGGCCGGTCTGAACCTGGATAAGATCAAGTTTACCAATTTCATGGTAGGCGGTTTCTTCCTGGGCGTTGCCGCAGTGCTCTATATGTCTGCGCAGGGCAAGGTGCAGAACGTGAGTGCCCTGGGCTCCATGGCTGTTATGATGGATGGCTTTATGGGTGTGTTCCTTGGTATGCTGCTGGCCCGGTGGTCGGATCCCAGCATTGCCGTGTTCTGCGGTGTGCTGACCATGAAGATCCTGGCCAATGGTTTTGTGGCGGTGGGCCTGGAATCCACCTGGAAGGATGTTGTGACGGGCCTGTTTATGCTCATCATCATGGCCGTATCCGAAAATGCAACGCTGCCCGGCAGGATCAAAGCCGACAAGGCCTTCGCCGCAGAGGCTATGGCTGAGCGCGCATCCTGAATCGTGTCAAAATCAAGGCCAGCACTGCGCAATCCGTCTGCGGAGGACGGCGGCTTTTTCCGCTGCCGCTATCTGCCGGACCGCGCGGTGCTGGCCAAAAATGAAAACGGAGGTGTTCCCCTATGCAGAAAAGCAGTTTGAATCAACACTGGAAATTATCTCACCATCTGGGCTCTCTGATGGAAAGCATCAGCGGCGGCACGGATCGCCCCGAGGAGGTCAACCTGCCCCATGATGCCATGTTGGCCATGAAGCGAAGCCCGGATTCTCCCTCCGGCGCCAATACGGGGTATTTTGAAGGCGAAAATATTTGCTATATCAAGGAATTTACCGTTCCTGCAGCCGAGAAGGATAAGGTGCATTATCTGTACTTTGACGGGGTCTACACAAATCCCTCCTTTGTGATCAACGGCGCATTTGTGAAGAAATTTCACCATGGCTATGTCCCCTGCTGTATGCGCATTGACAAGTTCATCCGTTATGATGAACCCAATGTGCTGAAGGTTTCCATCCGGGGCACGGCGCTTCCCAACAGCCGCTGGTATTCCGGCCAGGGCATCTACCGGGATGCGTGGCTGCTCACCGGTGACAGGCTCCACATTTCCCAGGACGGCCTCCATGTGACCACTCTGGACTGCTCGGAGGAGCTGGCACAGATCGAAGTGACTGCGGATGTTTGGAACGAGGGCCCGTCGGCCAGAGAGGGCTATGCGGAGCTGACCGTATTGGATGGCAGCGGCAAGGTCGTCGCAGAGCGGAAGGCACGCTTCTATGCGGATGCCAACGGCAAGGTCCTGATCCGGCAGCGTCTGACGCTGGATAAGCCGAACCTGTGGGATGTGGACAGCCCCAATCTGTATTCCGTGAAATGCCGCCTGACGGACCGGGGGACCGGGGAGACCGTGGACTGTGAGGAAGCGGCCTTCGGCATCCGGAAGCTCCAGCTGGACAGCAAATACGGCCTGCGGATCAACGGAAGGGTCGTCAAGCTTAAGGGCGGCTGCGTTCACCATGACAATGCCTTCCTGGGTGCCGTATCCGTGGAGGATGCAGAGGTGCGCAGAGTGCGCCTGCACAAATCCATGGGCTACAATGCCATCCGTACGGCCCACAATCCCCCCAGTACAGCCCTGCTGAACGCCTGCGACCGGCTGGGCCTGCTGGTGATGGATGAATTCACCGACATCTGGACCGAGGGAAAGACTGCCTATGACTATTCGGAGTATTTCCCCGAATGTTTTGAAGAGGATGTGGAGCGAGTCGTCCGCCGGGATTACAATCACCCCAGCATCATTCTGTGGTCCATCGGCAATGAGATCCCGGATACCGGATATCCCATCGGAACCCAGTGGGGCAGGAAGCTGGTGGAAGCCTTTAAACGTCTGGATCCCACCCGTTTTGTTACCAACGGCCTGAATGTTATGCTTTCCGCTTCCTCCTGCATTGGTGAGATCATCCGGCAGAAGGAGACAATGGCAGCGGACGGCGTCAATGATATCATCGGGGCTTCGAATATGATGGACCTGATCACCGGAAGCCCGCTGATCGATCCATATGTGGAGGAGTCCTGCGATATTCTGGACGTGATCGGTTACAACTACGCCAACGCACGCTATGAGCGGGAGCATCCGCTGCATCCGGAGTGGATATTCTTCGGCTCGGAGACCTTCTCCGGCGCACTGGACACGAACTGGGATACGGTTACGCGCAATCCCTACGTGATCGGTGACTTCTGCTGGACCTCTATGGATTATCTGGGCGAAGCGGGCTGCGGCCGGATCGCGGCGCTGGACGAGGACGCCGGCGCATTCTGCGGGGCCTATCCCTGGATTGCCGCAGCGGACGGAGATTTTGACCTGACAGGCTTCCGCAGACCCATGTCCTACTGGCGGGAGATCATCTGGGGCGGCGGTGATCACCAGCCCTATCTGGCCGTCCACAGAATGCAGAATGTGGGAAAAGAGCTGTATGTCAGCCGCTGGAATTTCACGGACGCCGTCCACAGCTGGACCTGGCCGGGCTACGAGGGCAAGCAGACGACCGTGGAGGTCTACTCGGATGCCCAGGAGGTGGAGCTCTTCATCAATGGGGTATCCCAGGGCAGGAAGCCTGTGGGGAATGATTTCCACCGGTGCTATACCAGCTGGGATGTCACCTATACGCCCGGTGCGGTGGAAGCAGTCGCCTATATGGACGGGAAAGAGGTTGGCCGTCACAGCCTGAAAACCGCAGAGGGCTGCGGAGTGTATGCCGCTGCCGATAAGACGACCCTCCGGGCAGGCAGCAGCGACCTGAGCTATCTGGAGATCGAGCTGCGGGATCCGGAGGGAGTCATGGTGATGACCTCGGATAAGACCGCGTCCGTCCATGTCACGGGACCGATCCGTCTGGCAGGCGCGGGCTCCGGCGATCCGAAGACCACCGAGTGCTACCTCGACAATACCCACCGCTTCTTCGAGGGCCGTCTGCTTGCCATTCTGGCGGCGGAGGAGCACCCCGGTGAGGCCACTGTCACGGTCACCTGTGAGGGCCTGGAGCCGGTCACGCTGACCTATACCGTCGTATAACATATCGGTTTTCTTCCGAAAACGCATAAAACAGCAAGGCATTCCGTTTCCCTGCAGGGGGGCGGAATGCCTTGCTGTTTGTGCATAAGATCCTTGGAAGGCCTTTATTCCTTTTCCAGTGCCATGACCTTATCGATCCGTCTCTGGTGCCGAGGCTCTCCGGAGAAGGGGGTGGAGACCCAGGTGTCTACGATCTCCAGGGCCAGGTTTTCGCCGACGATGCCCGCACCCAGGGCCATCATATTGGTGTCGTTGTGCAGCCGGGTCATTTTGGCGGACAGCACGTCGGACAGCAGGGCGCAGCGGATGCCCTTGATCTTGTTGGCACACATCGACATGCCCACACCCGTGCCGCAGCACAGGATGGCGAAATCGCTGCTGCCATTGGTCACAGCGCCGCAGGTGGCGGCGGCATAATCGGGATAGTCACAGCTGGCGGTGCTGTTGGTGCCGAAATCGCGGTAAGCAATGCCGCGCTCTTCCAAATGCTGTTTGATGGCCTCTTTCAGCTCATAACCGCCGTGGTCAGCACCCAGGGCAATCGGTTTTTCAAATTGTACAGCCATAATCAAGATCCTTTCAATTCGTGGCGGATTGTTGGGCGGCTTCGCGCTCGGCGCGCTCACGTTCAGCCTGGCTTAAACGGTGATAATCCGGCAGCAGCTCTGCGGGGGAAACGCAGGTGCCCGCATCCCACATGGCTTTGCCCGCCAGGGCAACCCCTGCGCCGCGCAAAACGCGCAGCGGCTGGGGGCAGGGCAGAATGCCGGGCTGGTCTTTATATGTATTGTAGCACAATGCGGCACCATCGCCAACAAAAATCAAAGGCTTTTTGCACTCTTTTACAAAAGTTTCCAGCGCAGTGACCGGTTCGGCGGCGTCCGGGGTCAGCCGGGCGTGGGTGGCAAGGTCAAACCCGGCCCAGTACACCTGGCCGCGGCGGGCGTCCTGTGCGCCAATCACAGTGCCTTCCCCGCACACGCCGTAAGCCAGGGCAGCCATGGTGGAAACCCCGGCGCAGGGGGTGTTGGCCGCAAAAGCCAGCCCCTTGACGGCGGCAAGACCGATGCGCAGCCCGGTAAAGCTGCCGGGACCGTTGGTCACGGCGTACAAATCCAGCTGGGCGGGGGTCAGGCCGCAGGCTTTCAGGGCGGTATCCACCATGGGCAGCAGGGTCTCGCTGTGGGTCAGCCCGGTGTTGGAAGCCATCTCATATAATAAAGTATCGTCGCGCATCACAGCGACGGCGGCAGTTTTGCCCGCCGTATCAATGGCAAGAATGTTCATTCGGGGTCAGTTCTTCCTTTCCAAAAGGGCGTGGCGTCAAGCCCCAGGCCGGGTGATGGTAATCTTGCGGGTGGTTTCATCCAGCCGGTCAATGTTAATATAAATCGGGTTTTCCAGCGCCAGCAGGTCGGCGCAGTTTTCGCTCCATTCCGCCGCAACCACAGCGCCCATATCCAGGTAATCATAAAAACCGGCGGCAGAAAGGTCCACTTCGGTATGGATGCGGTACAAATCAAAATGTGCAAAGGGCCGCGGGCCGCGGTAGTAGTTGACAATGGCAAAAGTTGGGCTGGAAACAGGGTCCGTGCAGCCAAGGCCCTCTGCAATGCCCTGGCAGAACGCGGTTTTGCCAGCGCCCAGCCCGCCGGTAAAGGCAATCAGGCTGCCGGGGGCAAGCTCTGCGGCAAGGCGGCGGCCCAGGGCCACGGTTTCATCCCGCGAATGGGTAATATATTCTTCCATACAGCAGGCCCTCCTACAAGTAAGCGGCTAAGTCAGCATAAACTACTTTATTATACAACATCCAGCCTGCTTTGTAAAATATTTTTGTGTGGCGCGCCATAAAACGCCGCAAAGCGTGGCATATTGCACAGGAACGCGGTATAATAATCGGTAATACGAGCAGGAACCAATACCATTGCACAGGGCAATGTGCTATACTGGGAACAAGAAAAACAAAAGTGAAAGGTGGCAGGCCATTGCTGCAGCTGACACGCCGCTATTTGCGGCAGATCGACGGAATATTTCTGGCGCTGTGCGCGGCGTGTTCGGTGCTCAGCGTGGTAACACTGGTTTCCATTGGGCATAACCAGCTGGGGTCCATCAACAAAGCATCGGTGCAGTTTATTGCCAGCGCGCTGGGCATCCTGTTGGCGCTGATCGTTTCCACGGTGGACTACCGTGCGCTGGCCCGTGCCTGGCCGCTGCATGCGGTGCTGGCTTGGGGTATGGTGCTGCCCACCCTGCTTTTGCACAACGTCCGCCTGGGCTTTTTAACGGTGGGGTACGATGCCGGCGGTACTTCCAACTACAGCTGGTACCGGGTGGGCGGCATGACTTTCCAACCGGCGGAACTGGCCAAAATCAGCTTTGTACTGACCCTGGCCCTGCATCTGAACCATGTGCGCGGCCGGGTGAACAAGCCGGCCAATTTGCTGGCGCTGGCGGTGCATGTGCTGCTGCCGGTGCTGGCCATTCACATCCAGGGCGATGACGGCACGGCGCTGGTATTTTTGGGCATTGGGCTGGTCATGGTGTTTGCGGGCGGTATTTCCGGCTGGCTGGTGGCTGGCGGGCTGGCCGCTGCGGGCGGTGGTGCGGCCCTGCTGCTGAAACTACGCCCGGGTCTGCTGAAAGGCTACCAGGCCAAGCGTATTTTTGCCGTGCTGGACCCCGAAAACCCGGCTCTGGCCGATATCGCTTACCAGCAGAACAAGGGGGCTATGGCCATCGGAACCGGCGGATTGACCGGAACCGGCCTTTGGGGCGAGCATGTGTTTGTGCCAAACTCCTGGAATGATTTTATCTTCAGCTACCTGGCCAACGCGATGGGCTTTGTGGGGGCGGTAACGGTTCTGCTGCTGTTGCTGGGCATCTCGGTGCGCATTCTGCTGGCAGCGCTGCAAAGCACGGATGCTTTGGGCCGCTATCTGTGCGTGGGCATCTTTGCCGCACTGTTCTGGCAGTGCATCATCAACCTGGGCATGAATTTACAGGTGCTGCCGGTCATCGGGGTCACGCTGCCGTTCTTCTCGGCAGGCGGGTCCAGCGTGGTCATGGTGTATTTGTGCGTGGGGCTGGTGCTGGCGGTATCCCGCAAGAACCGCCGCAAAAAGCTGGCGGTGCCCATTGAGCTGGAACAGGTTTGACACCGGCAAATGGACGCACTAAAATAGAAAAAGGCACTGCGGTAAGCGGTTGGCCTTTGGACTAAGAGCTTAGTAAACTTAGTAAACTAAGAACCGCCACTTGGCCCGGTGGAGGTTCTTGCTTTTCACAGTGACCGTTGCGCTGCTGCCGCAATTCGACCGCCTGTGCAAGACAAAACAATAAGACAGACAAAATAGAGCCGGTGTACCGTAAGATGAATCAAACGGTACACCGGCTTTTACAGTGTCAGGCTTCCTCTTTTTTACTGGGGCTGCACAATGCGGGGATCAGGCAGATGGCTGCCGCCGCTACCAGAATATACACGGTGCGGGCCGCCCAGCTTGTCTGGCCGCCCAGCAGCCAGGCAATGATATCCAGCTTCCAAATGCCCACTAAGCCCCAGTTCAGCCCGCCAATGATAGCCAGCAGCAGGCAGATTTTTGAAAGAACAGAATTGCACATGTTGGAAAACACTCCTTCCTATAACGGAAGTATGCCCATGCCGCGGTGTGTCTATTCGATTTTCTGCCACCGGGCGGAAGTTTGGGCAAAAACAGCACCGCACAGCAGAAGGGCGGTGGGGTTGGTCGTCAGGTGGAAGGGCTGAACTTCCATATAGGCGTAAGCCAGCATGGCAAACAGGCAGCAAACCTCAACCCGGCGGCCCTGTTTGGCGTGACCCCACAGGGCGGCGGCAAACAGAATACCCAGCAGCGCGGCGACCACCGGACCAAACTGAAACAGTGCAAAAGCAAAGCTGTTATCCACTGTGGGCCAGTTGAACACCTGCCCTGCAATTTTGACATCCAGCAGGCGGTAGGCCATCCAGGTCAGCGAGATGCGGCAGGTGAGCAGGGAGTCCAGCTTTGCCAGCCATGCGGGGCCGATATCATTGTTCCACGGTCCCACCTTGATGACCAGCAGCGGCAAAAGGTAACTGACCGCCGCCGTAAGCCCCACCATACCGGCGCAGGTGCCGGGCCACCAACGGGGTACACTGTGCCCGGCGCGCAGGCGGCAGAACACCAGCCCAACGGCCAGCGCCAGCGTGCACAGCGCAGCGCTGCGGCTGGCGGGCCCCACCAGCAAAAACACGCCGACGGCAAATACCAGCAGGCAGTCCACCCAGCGCACCTTTTGGGCACGCAGCAGGGCATAGGCCAATACCAGGCCGAACACCAGTCCGCCGAATGTGTTGGGGTGGCCGTAGCCGTAAGTACCGCGCAAAGCGCCCATCCGCTCGCTGGTCAGGTCCGGGGCAACGATCCCGGCAAAGTGCAGTGCCAGCACCACCGCCATGGCGGCACAGCCGCTGGCAAAATAGACCTGCAGCGGGCGGCGCAGGGGAACATCCTTGGCGGCAAGCACCGCCACCACAATGCCGATCCACCAGATGTTCTGGCTGTTGAAATAGACCCAGCGGGCAATGAAATACAGCGCTCCGCCAGCCAGCAGCTCCCGCCAGGTGTAGCGGGTGCCGAACAAAATCTTGGCACCAAAGCACAGGAACGCGAGCCATTCCAGCACGGGGCTCATCACGCCCTGCACCCACGCCCAGTTCTGGCGCGCCATGCTGTTGCAGAACACCACGCTGATCTCATACGCGGCCAGCCCGGCGGCAAACAGAATACGGCCAAGCTGCAGTCGCCATTCGGCCAGCTGCTGCCCAAATAACAGGTGCGGCGTGTTCCACAGGCCGTGCAACGCCCCGCGCAACCCGCCGCCCCTGGCAAGGGCAAAAATTAGGTCAAAAACCGCTGCGGCAAAGAGCGCCAACAGCAGAAAATTAGCAAAACCAAACAAGGGATTCCCTCCTGAAAAAACGCATGGCCCTGTGTTTGACAA
>ERZ773202.2052-NODE-2052-length-11363-cov-2.828705_pt1 | contig 11363 bp, 6 predicted proteins | sample MGYA00580998_ERZ773202 | MGnify/ENA primary metagenome ERZ773202 (study PRJEB29015, sample SAMEA2737803) | human gut metagenome | biome: human gut; feature: human-associated habitat; material: faeces | place: China | collected 2012 ...
TCTCGATGAGCTTGATAGCATCGAGGCCGATGATCTCCGCGTTCGTCGCCGCCATTTTCTGCGCCAGCGCGCGCGGGATGCACTCGTGCACGATGGCGTCGAGCTCGGCGAGCTTTTTTCTGTCCTTGAAGACGATCAGGCCGATGGTGTGGACGTCCACGCTGCCGTCCTGCCGAAAAATGACATCGCCGAACGCCTCGCGCAGCGCGCGCAGCAGCGGCTCGTCATCTTTTAACATCTCGTGATAGACCGCGTCACAGTCGAGCACGCATGCGCCCTTTCTTTCAAGCGCGCGCAGAAGGCTCGTCTTCCCCGCGCCCGTGCCGCCGGTGATGCCGATGACGATCTTGCCGTCGTCCGCGTCCTCCACATGGAAGCCCGCGGCCTTTTTGAGGCGGTTGCCGATGGCTAGGCCAAGGCCTTTACTGTCCGGACATTGTGCCCAGATCTCGCCCACATTCGTCTCGTCGAACGTCCGCAGCGCGTCGAAGACGTGCTGCGCCTGCGCGCGCTTATCGTCGCTCGCACCGAGGGGGTGGACGATGTGCCCGTCGAAGAGCCGCGTGAACTCGTCAAAGCAGATGATGCCGGACTTCTCGCCCGCGTGTGTGAGCAGATAGCGCGCGCTCGCCTTCGCCCCGCCGGTCACGACCGTGACGGGGGCCTTAGGCGCATAGTGGCGGTACTTCATGCCCGGGGCGCGCGGCTTTTCGCCGTCATTCATCTTCTGCGTCACGGCCTTGTCGACCGTCACCTCGCCCAGCGCATCGCGCAGGCTCTCGAGCGGCAGTCCGCCCGGGCGCAACAGCTGCGGCGGCGTGACCGTCAGGTCGATGATCGTCGACTCCACGCCCACCTGACAGGGGCCGCCGTCGACGATACCGTCGATCTTGCCCCACATGTCCTCGCGCACGTGCTCTGCCGTCGTGCAGCTTGGGCGGCCCGAGGTGTTCGCGCTCGGCGCGGCGACCGGCACGCCGGATGCTTCGATGATGGCGCGCGTGACCGCATGGTCGGGGCATCTCATGCCGACGGTCTCGAGCCCGCCGGTCGTGCGCAGCGGCACGCAGGGCTTTTTCTTTAAGATCATCGTCAGTGGGCCGGGCCAGAAGCGCTCGGCCAGCTTGTAGGCCGCGTCCGGCACGTCCTCACAGTAGCGCGTAAGCCAACTTGCATCTGGAATGTGCAGGATGAGCGGGTTGTCCTGCGGGCGGCCCTTGGCCTCGAAAATGTGCAGCACGGCGGTCTCATCGAGGCCGTTCGCGCCGAGGCCGTAGACCGTCTCCGTCGGGATGGCCAGAAGCCCGCCGCGGCGCAGAATGTCCGCCGCCTGCGCGATGCTCTCTTTATCCTCCACCGTGCGGAGGGTAAACCATTTTGTCTCCAATGTTCTCTCTTCTTTCTTAAGCCTCGGTGCTCTCGCGCAGCTTTTCGGCCTGCTCCTGCATCGTGAGCGCGTCGATGATGGGGTCTAAATCGCCGTTCATCACGGCGTCGATGTTGAAATTCTTGTTCTCGCCCGTCAGGCGGTGGTCAGTCACGCGGTTTTGCGGGAAGTTATAGGTGCGGATACGCTCGTTGCGCATGCCGCTGCCGACCTGCGCGCGGCGCTCGCTCGTGATCGCACCCTCCACGCGCTCGCGCTCAGCCTCGTAGAGCTTGCTCGCGAGCATCGCCATACACTTGGCGCGGTTCTGGAGTTGGGAGCGCTCCTCCTGACACGAAACGACGATGCCCGTCGGCTTGTGGATGAGGCGCACGGCAGAGCTCGTCTTGTTGACGTGCTGGCCGCCGGCACCGGACGCGCGGTAGACCTGCATTTCAATATCCTCGGGACGAATTTCGACCTCAATGTCGTCGGGCAGCTCAGGCATGACCTCGAGGGCTGCAAAGCTCGTCTGGCGGCGGGCGTTCGCGTCGAACGGGGAAACGCGCACTAAGCGGTGCACGCCGTTTTCGCCCTTCAGATAGCCGTAGGCGTTCTCACCCTTGACCATGACCGTCGCGCTCTTGAGACCGGCCTCGTCGCCGTCGAGATAGTCGAGCATCTCGAATTCAAAGCCGTGCTTGTTCGCCCACTGCATATACATGCGGTAGAGCATCTGCGCCCAGTCCTGCGCCTCGGTGCCGCCCGCGCCGGCGTGGAACGTCAAAATCGCGTTGCAGTTGTCGTATTCGCCGGAAAGGAGCGTCGTGAGTCGCGCCTGCTCCACATCGGCTTCGAGCTTTTTGTAGCCCTCTTCGAGCTCTGGCAGCAGGCTCGCGTCGTCCATCTCCGTTCCCATGTCGATCAGCGCGAGCAGATCGTCGCGCGTGGAAACGAGCTTTTCGTAACGGTGAATTTTATTTTGCAGCTGCTTGGAGCGCATCTGGTTTTTCTGCGAGCGCTCCAGATCGTTCCAGAAGCCGTCCTCGTGCGCCTCGAGCTCGAGGCGGTTCAGCTCCTGACGGGCCTGCTCGATCTCCAGCGCCTTGAAGAGGTTTTCAAATGTTTCGTCCATCGCAAGCAGCTTCTGCTTGTAGGAATCGTATTCGATCACAGCCATGGCGTTCTCTCTCCTTACTTTTATCCTTCATTAGCCGAAAAAGTATATCACACACACCGTGCAAAGGCAAGAAAAATCCGCCTCTCGGGACGAAAATTCCCATGGAAGCGGCCCTTTTTCGCCTTTCCGGCGATAAAAACAAAAAAGCCACGCTTTCGCGTGGTCGATACAACGGATCTCAGCGCTCGCTGATGATCTGCTTGGTGCTGCCGAAGATCATATCGTCAACATCCTGCTTGATGAAGTTCTCAAACATATTCGTTTTCACGCTCCTTTCCTTTATTTACTTCAGTTTGTATTATAAGCGCGGAAAACGCAAATTTCAATCGTCAGCTCTCATGGCTTTGCCCAAAAAATTAGCGACTTTTTCATGCAAGTTGCTATATCTACACTTGCATTTCCGTTATTTTCCACTTATAATAAAATAGAAATGATATTTGAAGCGGAGGAGTCGGACTATGGCGGCTTTCGTCACATTTGAGGATGTTTCCAAGGTCTACCACAGCGGAGAGATCGAAATTCGCGCGGTGGATCACATCAGCTTTACGATCGAAAAGGGTGAATTCTGCGTCATCGTCGGCCCCTCGGGCGCGGGAAAGACGACGGTCCTCAACATGCTCGGCGGCATGGACGCCTGCTCGGGCGGCACCATCACGGTCGACGGGACGCGCGTGAGCGGCTTCAACGCCCGCCAGCTCACGACCTATCGCCGCCACGACATCGGCTTTGTCTTCCAGTTCTATAACCTCGTCGGCAACCTGACGGCGCTTGAAAACGTCGAGCTCGCGGCGCAGATCTGTAAAGACCCGCTCGACGCAGCGACGGTCTTGAACGAAGTCGGCCTGTCCGCGCGCGCGAACAACTTCCCCGGTCAGCTCTCCGGCGGCGAGCAGCAGCGCGTCGCCATCGCCCGCGCGCTGGCGAAAAATCCGAAGCTCCTGCTCTGCGACGAGCCGACCGGCGCGCTCGACTATGTGACCGGCAAGCAGATCCTCAAGCTCTTGCAGGACACCTGCCGGCAAAAGGGTGTGACGGTCGTGGTCATCACGCACAACAGCGCCATCACGCCGATGGCCGACCGCGTCATCCACATCAAAAACGGCACGGTAGAGAGTATGCAGTGCAATGAGCATCCGACCAGCGTGGAACTGATCGAATGGTAACGAAGAAATCGGAACGAAAGGGGGCGGCGCGATGAAAAACGCCATGCAGAAGGACTTCTGGCGCGAGATCCAGCACACGCGCAGCCGCTTTTTCTCCATTATGATCCTGGTCGCGCTATCGGTCGCGTTTCTCTCCGGTCTCAAGGCGACCGCGCCGGACATGAAGAAGACCGGCGACGATTATCTCGATTCGCTGCATCTGGCGGACATTCAGGTGCTTTCAACGCTCGGCCTGACCGACGACGACATTACCTCTCTTCGAGCACAGGACAAGGTCGAGGACGCCGAGGGCGAGTACGTCATCGACGCGTTTGCCTCGTCCGACTCACTCGACGCGGTGGTCAAGGTCCTCTCCCTCACGGGCCGCGGCATCAACGAGGTGCTGCTGCGCGGCGGGCGCATGCCCGAGCGCGCGGACGAGTGCGTGGTGGAGGAAAACATGCTCTCGCTGATGAACATTGAAATTGGCGATCGCATCACTCTGACGCCGGGGGACGATCTCTCCGACGCGCTCGCGCAGGACACGTATACGGTCGTCGGCACGGTGCGCTCGCCGGTGTATCTTGCGGTGGAGCGCGGCACGTCGACACTCGGCAGCGGCACGGTCAAGGCGTATCTGTACCTGCCTCGCGAGGCGTTCACGCTCGACTACTACACGGCGGCCTATGTGCGCGTCTCCAGCGCGGCGGAGATGACCGCGTTTTACAGCGACTATGACGACTATATCGACTCCGTCATCGACGAGCTGGAGCCGTTCGGCGACGCACGCTCTCAGCTGCGGCACGACGATCTTGTCGACGAGGCGACGGAAAAGCTCGATGATGCACAGAAAGAACTGGACGACGCGAAGGCCGAGGCCGACGAAAAGCTCGGCGACGCGCAAAAAGAACTGAGCGACGCGCGCAGGAAGCTCGACGACGGCTGGAAGAATTACTACGACGGCCAGCAGGAGCTCAAGGACGCGCGCGTCGAGCTGGACGATGCAAAGATCGAGCTCGACGACGGCGAAATGCAATACCTCAACGGCATGGAAGAGTACGAAGACGCGCTGGACGAGTACGAAAAGGGCAGGGCAGAGTATGAAGACGGCCTCGCCCAGTACGAGGACGGCGTCAAGGAGCTTGAGAGCGGCGAAAAAGAGCTTGCCGCAGGCAGGAGCAAACTGGAAAGCGGCCAGCAGCAGCTCAATTCGCTGGCCAAGACCGTGACGGACGCGCTCGCGGGCACAGGCTCTCCTTATGCGGGCGCGCCGGGGAAGCTGCTCGACGATCTCGGCCGCGGCGACAGCGCAGCCATCGCCGCGACGGACGGCGCGCTGGGCGGTATGCGCGCGCAGCTTGAAGGCGGCATCGCGCAGGCGCAGGGCGAGATCGACAAGATGCAGGCACAGCTCACTGAGGTCAACAAGAACCTTTCAGCGCTTGAGCAGACGCCCACTGAGGGAATGCCGGAAGAGCAGCTTGCGGCGTATCAGGCGCAGCTTGCGAAGCTGCAAGGCACAAAGCAGAAGCTCGAGGCCGGCATTGCCGAGGCGCAGGCGAAAAAAGCGGAGCTTACCCAGCAGCTTGCCCAGCTGCAAAGCGTCAGCGCGAGCAGCATCGCCGCAAACAAGCGGGAACTGGACAACGGCTGGAGCGAGTATTACAGCGGCGCGGCCGAGCTCGACGCGGGCAGAAAAGAGCTGCTTGACGCCAAAAAGCAGCTAAACGACGCAAAAGCGCAGCTCAACGACGCGCCCGCGCAGCTTGCGGACGCGAAAAAGGAGCTTTCTGACGCGCGCAAAAAGCTCGACGACGGCTGGAAGGACTACTACGACGGCGAAGAGCAGTACGCCGACGGCGTCAAGGAGCTCTCGGATGCCTACACCGAGCTGACGGACGGCGAGCGCGACTACCGCAAGGGCCTTCGTGAATACGCGGACGGCAAGGCGGAGGCCGACGAGAAGATCGCCGACGCGCAGGAAAAGATCACCGACGCGCGCCGCAAGGTCGCGGATATCGACAGCTGCGAATGGTACATCTTCAGCCGCAGCTACAACCCCGGCTACACGGGCTTCGGCCAGGACGCCGACCGCATGGCGAACCTCGCGAGCGTGCTGCCGATCATCTTTTTCCTCGTCGCGGCGCTCGTGTGCCTGACGACGATGACGCGCATGGTCGAAGAGCAGCGCGTGCAGATCGGCGCGCTCAAGGCGCTCGGTTACAGCCGCCTTTCGATCTCACGGAAGTACATCGGCTACGGGCTGCTGCCGAGCCTTGTCGGCGGCGTTCTGGGCCTTGTCATCGGCTATATCCTGTTCCCGAAGATGATCTTCACGGCCTATCAGATCATGTATCAGATGCCGGATATCGAGCTGCACGCCTACACGGATATTTCGCTCTTTTCCGTGCTTGCGGCGGTCGCCTGCACAACAGTCGCGACGCTCTGGGCCTGCCTTGCCACGCTGCGCGAAACGCCTGCGAGCCTGATGCGCCCCCGCACGCCGAAGGCGGGCAAGCGCGTGTTCCTTGAGTATATCAAGCCCCTGTGGAGACGTATGTCGTTCATCCACAAGGTCACGGCGCGCAACCTCTTCCGCTATCAGAAGCGCTTCTGGATGACGGTCATCGGCATCGGCGGCTGCACGGCGCTCATCATCGCGGGCTTTGGCATGAGGTCTTCCCTGCTCTTTACGATGTCGCGCCAGTATGACGAGCTGTTCCACTACTCGGCACAGGTGACGCTTGCCGACAACGCCCTGTCCGAGGAGCGCGCGGCGGTGGAGAACTTCCTTGAGCATGACTCCCGCGTTGTAAACTACATCCCCTGTGCGGCCTCGTCCGCCACGGTGGTCACCCCCTCCTATTCAACCACCGCCTATGTCGAGGTGATGGCCTCCGACGAGATCGGCAATGTCGTGGACCTTTTCGACTACAAGAGCGGAGATCCCATCACAATGGGCGATGAGGGCGTATACATCGACCAGAAGCTCTCCGAGCTTTTGAAGGTCTCGGTGGGCGACACCTTCTTCCTCGACGGCGACGTGCGCGGCGATGTGACGGTCGCGGGCATCTACGAGCACTATACGGGCCACTTCATCTATATGACGCCCGGCTACTATGAAAATGCGCTCCACGCCGACGGCGAGCCGAACGCCTACCTTCTGAACTTCACGAGCGACGATACCGACACCTGCAACGCCATTTTTGAAAAGCTGCTCGACATGAGCGGCGTGGCGACGACCTCGCGCATGCGCGACACGCAGGATACCTACATGCACAGCATGGAGCGCGTGGACTTCGTTGTGGTCATCATCATTCTGGCGGCGGCGGCGCTGGCGATGGTCGTGCTCTTCAACCTCTCGAACATCAACATCACCGAGCGTCAGCGCGAGCTCGCGACGATCAAGCTGCTGGGCTTTTACGACGGCGAGGTCTCGGCCTATGTGTATCGCGAGAACATCGTGCTCACGCTGTTCGGCATCCTGCTCGGCTGCTTTATGGGTCACTGGCTGCACATTTATCTTGTGCGCTCCACGGAGATCGACCTCATGATGTTCGGACGGCAGACGGCAACGTCGGCCTATGTCTACGCGGCGATATTGACGATGCTCTTCTCCGTCGCGGTCAACATCCTCGCGCACTTCCGGATGAAGAAGATCGACATGGTCGAGAGCCTCAAGAGCGCGGAATAAAATTTCTTGTTTCAAGGCGGGACAGTGTGCTACAATAAGGGGCGGCAAAAAAAGCCGCCCCTTACTATTGTCGAAAAAGCGGCATGCCGCTTTTTCGAGGAGAATTCGCTGCGCTTCGTGCCTTGCCACCCGCAGGGCGGCTGCGACATTGCACCGTCGCGGCATTACGATTCCCGCGCCCTTTCAGGCGCGCCAATCGTGCCGCTTCCTCGAAAACGGCTTGCTGTTTCCGTCACAGACGGCGCTTCACCGTTTTCCGCTCCGCGCAAAGTGTTTTCTGCCAGAAGGTGAATTGCCCCGCAGCGGGCAAGAGAAGCCCCTCTGGAGGGCGCACGTGTCGCGGCAGAAAACGGATTTGAATTGATTGCGTGCCGTGCGCGGTACGCAACTCTGCGAGGCTTTTTGGCTTATAGCCTCCTTTATAGATTGGAGTTCCCATGGCGAGACAAAGAAGAAAACATCATTTCTGGCGCAACCTGCTCATTTTGATCGTGCTGTTCGGCATTTACCTCTACTGGGGCAACCGCAGCATCGAGACCGACGAGGCGACATTCACCTCAGGCGCGCTGCCTGCGGGCTTTGACGGCTGCCGCATCGTGCAGCTCAGCGATCTGCATGGCAAATACTTCGGCAAGGGCAACGAGCGCCTGTACAGTGCGGTCAAGGCCGCGCATCCGGAGTATATCTTCGTGACGGGCGACTTAGTCGACCGCAAGACCGAAAACCCGACCATCTACGCTGGCGAGGTCGGCGCGGCGCTCTCGGCCATCGCACCGACGTATTACGTCACGGGCAACCACGAGTGGGGTCACGGCACAAAGGTCGTGGAGGAGATCAAGCGCACGCTGCGGGAGAGCGGCGTGACGGTGCTCTCCAACGAGTTTACGTATCTTGCGCGCAACGGTGATACCATCGTGCTCGCGGGCATCGACGATCCGAACGGCTACGCCGATCAGGAAACGCCGTACGAGCTTGCGCAGGAGGTCTACGCCGCCTGCGGCGACCCCTTCTGGCTGCTGCTCGCACACCGAAACGACCGCTTTGCGCGGGAATACAGTCTCCTCGGCGCAGACTTAACGATCTCCGGTCACGGCCACGGCGGCATCTGGAGATTTCCGTTCGTGGGCGGGGTGTTCGGCACGCAGAGGAACCTCTTCCCCACGCACACGGCGGGCTTTTATTCAGACAACGGCGCATCCGTCTTCGTCAACCGCGGGCTCGGAAACTCGCCGCGCGTCATCCCGCGCATTCTGAACAGGCCGCAGGTGGCGGTCATCACACTGGAAAGGGGCTGAGGCTATGCGTGAATTTTCTGCCGGAAGCTACGATGTCGCCGTCATCGGCGCGGGACACGCGGGCATCGAGGCATCTCTTGCCTGTGCGCGCCTCGGCATGAAAACGGTGTGCTTTACCATCAACTTAGACGCGGTGGGCAACATGCCCTGCAACCCCGCCATTGGCGGCACGGGCAAGGGCCATCTCGTGCGCGAGCTCGACGCCCTCGGCGGCGAGATGGCAAGGGCGGCTGACTTAGCCTGCATTCAATACCGCATGCTCAACCGGGGCAAGGGCCCCGCGGTCTGGTCGCTGCGCGCGCAGGCCGACCGGCGGCGCTACCAGAGCGTGATGAAGCACACGCTCGAAACGCAGGAAAATCTGCTGCTGCGGCAGGCGGAGATCGTCGACTTACGCGTCACCGACGGCCACGTGTCCGCCGTTGTGACCGAGACAGGCGGCGTTTACGCGGTCAGGGCTGTCATCCTCTGCTCGGGCACATTTTTGGATGGCCGCACCATCGTCGGCGAATGTGTGCGCGAGAGCGGCCCCGACGGGATGCACGCCTCGCTCACGCTGGCGGACGCGCTCAAAAAGCTCGGACTGCCGCTGCGCCGTTTCAAGACCGGCACGCCGCCGCGCGTGAACGCGCGCAGCGTCGATTTTTCTCAGATGGAGGTGCAGCCGGGCGACAAAACGCCGCTGCCGTTCTCGTTTTCGACGGAACACCCGCCCGAAAATCAGGCGGTCTGCTACCTGACTTACACCACGGAGGAGACGCACCGCGTCATCCGCGAGAATCTGGATCGCAGTCCCATCTACTCCGGCGTCATCGAGGGCGTCGGCCCGCGCTACTGCCCGAGTATTGAGACAAAGATCGTCCGCTTTCCCGACAAGCCCCGCCATCAGCTCTTCATCGAGCCCATGGGCCTCGATACAGAAGAACTCTACATTCAGGGCTTTTCGTCGTCCATGCCCGAGGAGGTGCAGATTGAAATGCTGCACTCGGTCAAGGGCCTTGAGCACGCGGAGATCATGCGCCCGGCCTACGCCATCGAATATGACTGCATCGACCCGACCGCGCTCTACCCGACGCTTGAATACAAGCACATTTCGGGCCTGTACGGCGCGGGACAGTTCAATGGCTCGTCGGGCTACGAGGAGGCGGCGGTGCAGGGCTTCGTCGCGGGCGTGAACGCCGCACGCAAATTAAAGGGCGAAACGCCGTTCATTCTGGGCCGCGAGCAGGCGTACATCGGTACACTCATCGACGACCTTGGGCCCAAGGGAACGAACGAGCCCTATCGCATGATGACGAGCCGCAGCGAGTACCGCCTCATCCTGCGGCAGGACAACGCCGACGAGCGCCTTGCGCCCATCGGGCACGAGCTTGGCCTTGTCAGCGATGAAACGCTGCAAAAGGTCGTGGGCAAATACGACGCGGTGCGCCGCGAGATCAAGCGCCTCGAGCACACGGGCGTCCCCTCGTCCGACGCGCTCAACGCGCTGTTGACTTCGCGCGGCACGGCGGAGGTGCATGACGGCAGCCCGCTCATCGCGCTGCTGCGTCGCCCGCAGCTCACCTATGACGACCTGCGCGATTTTGATGCGGGCTGCCGCGCCTTCCCGCCCGCACTCGCCGAAAGCGTGGAGATCGCCGTCAAGTACGAGGGCTACATCCGCCGCCAGATGGCGGAGGTCGCGGAGTTTGCGCGCCTGGAGCGCCGCGCCATTCCCGAGGATATCGATTACGCGAAAATCGACGGTCTCCGTCTGGAGGCGCGCGAAAAGCTCGCCGCCATTCGTCCGCAGAATCTGGGGCAGGCGGGGAGAATCTCGGGCGTCAGTCCGGCGGATGTTGCAGCTTTAATGCTCTATATTACTTCAAAAACGCGGGACTGAGTCCCGCGTTTTTGAGTATTTGAAAAGGCGGCTATGCCGCCTTTTCAAGGGGATTCGCTGCGCTTCGTGCCTTGCCGCCCGTGAGGCGGCTGCGACACGAGCTCCGCGCAGAGAGTAATTTGTCACGCGCATGTCGCGACAAATTACGATTAAAATTTATTTCGAGCCTGCGGGCTCGAAAGTCTGCGAGGCTTTTTAGTGCTTTCTTAAATAAAAAAGAGGACTTCCGTTCGGAAGTCCTCTTTTTTGACTCAGTTGAGCTTGAGGTGCTTCTGCATCACGCCGAGGAGGGGGATGCCGAGGACATAGCAGGCGACAGCTTCGCCGAGACCGACGGTGGGGGCGTTATAGAAGAACGCGGGCGGGAAGCCGTTGCCGACGCCTGCTTCCTCCCAAGCGATGAGCGCGCCGATGAGGATGGCGTTGCAGAGCACGGGCGGCAGCGCCGCCGTCCACTTATTGCGGCAGCGGGCGGTGAGGAGCGCTGCGAGCAGCGTGGCCGCCGAGCCGACGATCATGTCGAGCGGGCCGTAGGGGCTCAGGATGTTCGAGAGCACGCAGCCGATGAACAGTCCCCAGCTCGCCTCGGGCATCAGGAACGGCAGAACCGTCATCGCCTCGGAAAAGCGGAGCTGGATGGGACCGTAGGCAAGGTTCAGGGCGTTGGAGAGCATCGTCAGCGCGACGTAGATAGCCGCGATGAGGGCGCAGCGGGTGAGCTTTTTGGTGTCAAAGTGCATGGGTCGGGTTCCTTTCTGAAATCATGCGGGTGGGGTGGAAACGGATGAAAAACATGGCGCGGGC
>ERZ773202.2057-NODE-2057-length-11344-cov-3.460891_pt1 | contig 11344 bp, 9 predicted proteins | sample MGYA00580998_ERZ773202 | MGnify/ENA primary metagenome ERZ773202 (study PRJEB29015, sample SAMEA2737803) | human gut metagenome | biome: human gut; feature: human-associated habitat; material: faeces | place: China | collected 2012 ...
AGTATCCTGTCATACCTTCACCTACAAGTGCAGGTGTATTTGGCATTAATCTTACTACACGGACATTTTTGCCGAACATACCATTTAACATTTCTATAGAAACATTTGGTGCAAGAGAAATGATAATCTTAGAGTCATCAACAAATTTTCTGATTTCATCTACTACATTTTCATAAACCTGTGGCTTAATTGAAAATACCACGTACTTGCAGTTCTTTACGCAGTCTGCATTTGACTCAAAATGACGCACTCCTGTTTCCTGTGCAATGCTTTCAGCCTTATCAAATGATCTGTCTGTTACTCCGACATTTTCAGGAGAAATTGATGATAATGCTCCCTTTAACATTGCATATCCCATGTTTCCAGCGCCGATAAATCCTATATTACTCATAATTTTCCTCTTTAAAAATTCATATATCAGTATGTTATGTAATAACCAGTTGTATAGATATCACATTGCTGCCCGTTTTAAATACTTAGCCGCTTTAATAACAGTTAAGCATAACTGTTATGTATAACATAATACCATTAACCGATATTTAAAAATTGTCATCTGTGTTTATGTTACCTTTTACTGCAATAAATAACAATAAAATAAAAAGCAGGTGCCTCATCACCGAAACATTGTATCTCTGATGATTATACACCCGCTTTATATATGATGTTGTATACTCTTAACTTCTAATGTAAAGCATATACTAAATTTTATTTATTATCAGCCTTCTAAAAGCTTATTCACACTTGCTAATTTAACTGCAACTGCAAAAAGGTTGGCTGCTTCTTCTAATTCCTCAACTGTAGGATATGTAGGTGCAATTCTTAAGTTTGAATTGTTTGGATCCTTTCTGTAAGGGAATGTAGCACCAACTGAAGTAAGTGTTACACCTGCTTCCTTACAGAGATTATAAACTTCTGTTGCACAGTTAAGAGTTGAATCAAATGATATGAAATATCCACCCCTAGGCTCTGTCCATTTACCTACGCCTAAACCTGCAAGCTCTTTTTCAAAAACAGATAAAACAATTTCAAACTTTGGTCTGATAAAGTCTGCATGTTTCTTCATGTGTTCCTTTAATCCATTGATATCCTTAAAGAATGCCACATGACGAAGCTGGTTAATCTTGTCATAACCAATAGTCTGGAAATGTAAATGGCTCTTTACATCAGCAAGGTTTGCCTCACTTGCAGCCATACCTGCAATACCTGAACCAGGAAAGCTTATTTTTGATGTTGAAACAAACTCAAATACCATATCAGGGTTTCCCTCTTTCTCGCAAAGCTCAAGGATATTTGGAATCTCTGCCTGTTTATCATCATAGAGATGATGAACTGTGTATGCATTGTCCCAGAAGATTCTAAAATCATCTGCTGCAGGCTTAAGCTTTGCAAAGCGCTCAACTGTCTCATCAGAGTATACAACACCCTGTGGGTTAGAGTATTTTGGAACACACCAGATTCCCTTTACAGAGGCATCGTTATTGACATATTTCTCAACCATATCCATGTCAGGACCATCCTCAGTCATAGGAATGTTTATCATCTCAACTCCAAACTCCTCTGTGATTGCAAAGTGCCTGTCATAGCCCGGTACAGGACAGAGGAACTTCACCTTGTCAAGCTTGCACCATGGTGTATTGCCGCAAAGACCAAAGATAAATGCACGTGCAACCTGATCATACATGATATTGAGACTTGAGTTTCCATATACTATAGCCTGCTCAGGCTTTGCTCCTACCATGCCTGCGATAAGGGACTTTGCCTCAGGAATTCCGTCCAGACATGCATAGTTTCTCACATCAAGCCCTGATTCACTTTTCATATCACTGTCTGATTTCAAGACATCGAGCATAGGGAGTGAGAGGTCAAGCTGTTCTGCTCCCGGCTTTCCACGCGACATGTCAAGGCTTAAGCCAAGATTCTTAATCTTCTCGTACTCAGCCTCAAGTGCTGTCTTTTCCTGCATTAACTCGTCCTTTGTCATTTCTGTATACTTTTTCATTTAAAGATCCTCCTGGTCTGATTTTTCTAAATATTTATGTTATTATCAAATATTTGCAATTATTCAAGCTTCATCTATGCACTTTCATGTATCACAGTCTCTGTGAAGCTCATCCATGTGTGCTTTTATCTTTGCCTCATAGCCTATATCCGTAGGCTTGTAAAACACTCTGTCTGTAAGGCCATCCGGCAGATACTGCTGCTTCACATAGTGATTTGGATAGTCGTGTGCGTATTTGTACCCGACTCCGTGCCCGAGCTTTTCTGCCGCGCCGTAATGGGCATCCTGCAGATGTGCCGGAACAGCCGGTGTCTTAGTCTGCTTCACGCAGCTCATTGCTGCCGATATCGCATTATATGATGCATTGCTCTTTGGCGCGCATGCCATGTATGTGACAGCCTGTGACAGAATAATCTGTGCCTCCGGCATTCCAACGCGCTCGACCTCTGCCGCCGCCGATGCCGCTACAACCATAGCCATCGGGTCTGCATTGCCTATATCCTCCGATGCAAGTATCATGATTCGTCTTGCGATAAATTTCACATCTTCTCCGGCATAAAGCATCCTCGCCAGATAATAGACCGCCGCATCCGGGTCTGAGCCGCGCATGCTCTTTATAAAAGCAGAGATGGTATCGTAATGGTTATCCCCCTTCTTATCATAGGAGATAACTCTTTTTTGTATACATTCGCTCGCCACATCGATAGTGATATGAATGATGCCATCGTCTGACCTGTCCGTGGTCAGTACACCAAGCTCAATCGCTGTGAGCGCCGCTCTCGCATCTCCGTTTGACACATCTGCAAGGAAATCAAGTGCATCATCATCTATCTGTGCATTGTATGCACCCATGCCCTTTTCTGTGTCAGTCAGTGCTCTCTTAAGAAGTACCTTTATATCATCCGTTGACAGCTTTTTAAGCTCAAAAATGACTGAGCGTGAAAGCAAGGCTCCGTTTACCTCAAAGTAAGGATTCTCAGTGGTAGCTCCTATCAGAATAATGGTGCCATCCTCCACAAACGGAAGCAGATAATCCTGCTGCCCCTTGTTGAAGCGATGTATCTCGTCGATAAAAAGTATCGTCTTCTTCTGATACATTCCCTGATTATTCTTCGCCTGCTCCACGACATCTTCCATGTCCTTCTTGCCTGCAGAGGTTGCATTAATCTGCATAAACTCAGCACTGGTAGTGTGGGCTATGACCTTTGCCAAAGTAGTCTTTCCGGTGCCCGGCGGCCCGTAAAAGATGATGGAGCTGAGCTTATCGGCTTTAATCGCACGATACAAAAGCTTGTCCTTCCCAACTATGTGCTGCTGCCCGACCACCTCATCAAGTGTTGTCGGACGCATCCTTGAAGCTAAGGGACCGCTTGTCTCCTTATTCTGTTCTCTCATGTAATCAAATAAATCCATATCATCCCCGCCTGAAATGCATATTTGATATACCTGTTATATCATTTTGCAATTTCTTTTAGCAAAAAATTCATTTTGCATTGATATAATCGGCAATTACGTGTTTTATAAGTGCTAATTATGCATAAAAAAGTGGTGCAAAATTCATTTCCTTATAATAAGATACATGAATTTGCACCACTTTACAACACAAAATTTAATTTTCTACGAAATGACTAATATTTGCCCTTTAATGCAGGATAAAACTGCTTAAATTTTGCATAGCCCTTCTCATATTTTTCGACAAGCTGTGGACTTGGCATGGTTGTATCCTTCTTTCTCACAATAGCCGCTGCCGCAGCCTCCACATTTTCAAAGCAGCCGTTTGCAACTGCAGCCAGTATTGCACCGCCGTATGCCGGTCCTTCCTCGACCTCTACCGTGTCAACCTGCATATTCATGACGTTTGCAACTATCTTTCTCCAAAGCACACTCTTTGCACCGCCACCACAGATTGTTGTGCTTTTTGGTGCCACACCAAGGCTCTTTGCCACCTCAAGTGAATCTCGAAGACCATATGCCACCCCCTCAAACACAGCCTGCAGCATGTCGGCTCTGTCAGTGTCCATGCTCATCCCGATAAACGCTGCCCTTGCAGACGGATCATTGTGCGGAGAGCGCTCTCCCATCAGATAAGGCAGAAAATACACATGATTCTCACCAAGTCTGCCATCCTCCTCAAGAGGCTTCTGCTCATTCACAAAGTCATCGGAATGAAGGATATCCTTCATCCACCAGTTGTTGCAGCTTGCAGCCGAGAGCATGCAGCCCATCAGATGATAGCCGCCGTCAGCATGGTCAAACGAATGAAGCGCATTGTGCGAATCCACTCTGAACTCATCACTTGTAATGAAAAGTGTGCCGCTTGTTCCAAGAGAGAGGTTGCACTTTCCGGCTCCGACTGTACCTGTGCCTATAGCTGCAGCCGCATTATCTCCTGCCCCGGCTGCAACTATGCAGTCTTTAGGAAAGCCAAGCTCACATGCCACATCAGCTTTCAGAGTGCCTGTCTTTTCACTGCTCTCATAAAGCCCAGGAAGCCACTCCTCTCTTACATCGCATATGTCAAGCATCTCCTTTGACCAGCACTTATTTTTGACATCCAGAAGAAGCATTCCCGATGCATCAGAATAATCGGTACTAAATACACCTGTCATGCGGTATGCAATATAATCCTTTGGCAGCATAAGCTTTTTTATTCTGGCAAAGTTTTCCGGTTCATTTGCTTTTAGCCATAAAATCTTTGGCGCTGTAAATCCGGCAAACGCTATATTTCCGGTGAGCTCAGACAGCTTTTCTTTTCCTATTACATTATTTAAATAGTCTGTCTCCTTCTGTGTTCTTCCGTCATTCCAAAGTATAGCAGGTCTTATTACATTGTCGTTTTCATCCAATACGACAAGTCCATGCATCTGACCGCCGAAGCTGATTCCCGCAACAGCGCTCCTGTCAAAATCTTTAGTCAGCTCTATAAGCCCAGCCACGGTCTGCTCCCACCAGTCACATGGATTCTGCTCTGACCAGCCCGGTTTTGGAAAGCTGATTGGATACTCCTTTGAGACTATATTTAATACCTTTCCGCTCTCATCCATGAGCAGAAGCTTTACTGCACTTGTGCCTAAATCCACACCTATATATAGCATATCTATTCTCCATTCACGTAATATGTTTACATCAGATAACGTAACTATTCAGACCCCACTAACAGAAAGGATTTTCTGTCTTGTATGGCAGTGATGCCGGCTGGTTGTAGTTAATATCCTCAACTGGCACGCCAATATATTTAAATACCTCAAAAAGGGCTTTTCCGTAATGACCGAAGGCTACAGCTCCGTGATGAGGATAATTCTTCTCAATAAGCACATGACGGTAGAAACGTCCCATCTCCTTTATCGCAAACACTCCGATACTGCCGAATGAACGTGTTGCAACAGGAAGCACCTCGCCCTGAGCCACATAGGCGCGAATCTTACAGTCTGCTGTAGACTGGAGACGGTAAAATGTAATATCTCCCGGCACTATATCTCCCTCGAGAGTTCCGTTTGTCACCTCTATAGGAAGGCTTCTTGCCATAATCATCTGATACTTCATCTGTGGGTTGCAAACCTTGCTTGAACAGGTGTTTCCACAGTGGAAGCCCATAAATGTGTCTGTATGCTTGTAGTCAAATCTGCCCTCAATTGACTCCTTGTACATATCCTTCGGCACTGAGTTGTTGATGTCAAGAAGTGTTACCGCATCCTCGCTGACGCAGGTTCCGATGAACTCACTGAGCACTCCATATATATCCACCTCACATGAAACCGGGATACCTCTTCCTGTAAGACGGCTGTTTACATAGCATGGTACAAATCCAAACTGTGTCTGGAATGCAGGCCAGCATTTTCCTGCGATTGCCACATACTTTCTGTAGCCCTTATGCTCATCAACCCAGTCTAAAAGTGTGAGCTCATACTGTGCAAGCTTCTCAAGAATCTCAGGCTTTTTGTTGCCCTCGCCAAGCTCCCTCTCCATGTCCTTTACCACATCCGGTATTCTCTCATCACCGGCATGCTTGTTAAATGCCTCAAACAAATCAAGCTCTGAATTTTCCTCAATCTCAACACCCACGTTATAGAGCTGCTTGATTGGTGCATTGCATGCAAGGAAATTGAGTGGTCTTGGTCCGAATGAAATAATCTTAAGATTATTAAGTCCGTATATAGCCCTTGCTATTGGCAGGAATTCATGTATCATATCTGCGCAGTCATCTGCATCGCCCACAGGATACTCCGGAATATACGCTCCTATATTTCTGAGTGCCAGATTGTAGCTTGCGTTTAACATACCACAGTATGCATCTCCACGTCCCTGAATTAAGTTCTCCTGTGTCTCCTCTGCTGCTGCAACAAACATCTTTGGTCCGTCAAAGTGCTTTGCAAGAAGAGTCTCTGAAATCTCCGGTCCAAAGTTTCCAAGGTAAACACAAAGTGCATTGCAGCCTGCTGCCTTTATGTCCTCAAGTGCCTGTACCATATGTATTTCGCTCTCCACGATACATACAGGACACTCGTATATGTCTGCTGCATCATACTTTGCAGCGTATGCATCGACAAGTGCTTTTCTTCTGTTTACTGACAGACTTTCCGGAAAACAGTCACGGCTTACCGCAACTATACCGATTTTCATTTTTGGAATATTGTTCATAGTGTAAATCTCCTTCTCTCATATGCCCCATCGGACAGATTAATTGTTCTTATGTGCTAAGTATATATCCGGTGCAGCTTAATTGATACCTATAATTTAGTAAATTTAGTGTATTTTTCAACTTAATTTACTAAATTATAATGTTAATACTATATTGTCATGTTATAATAAGGCAAATAAAACATAAGGAGCTATGCCATGTCTATCACAGCAAAAGAACTTGCCAAACAACTTAATCTTTCTGAAGCAGCTATATCGATGGCACTTAATAATAAGCCCGGTGTCAGCACACTCACCAGAAAACGTGTGCTCGAAGCTGCGGCCTCTGCCGGATATGATTTTTCAAGAATATCAAATACCAATGAAGCTCCGGCCTCCAATGGCACATTATATTTTGTAATATACAGAAAGAATGGTGCTGTAGTTCCTAATTCTCCTGTTTACACACATACAGAGCACGGCGTTTTGGTACAGGATGTTCCATTCTTTTCACAGCTGTCAGAGGGTATTGATTTGGGCTGCAGGCACTGCCACTACTACCTGAATATCAGCTACATATACGAAAATGACGATATTGAGGCTTTGCTATCTGAGTGGAAAAGACTTGGAGCAAAGGGTATCCTGCTGCTTGGAACCGAGATGGAAGAGCATGACATAAAGCCCTTTACAAGGTGCGGTCTGCCTGTTGTGCTAATAGACAACTATTTCGAAGCCTTAAACCTCGATTGCGTGACTATAAATAACCTTCAGGGTGCCTATCTTGCCACAGACTACCTGATCAAACAAACACATGCACAGCCCGGATATCTGCATTCCGCATACAGTATAACCGGCTTTGAGGAAAGAGCCGACGGCTTCTATAAAGCAATACGCAAAAACGGTATGTCAACCTCGCGCTCAGTCGTACATCACCTCTCCCCTTCAGTTGACGGTGCTTACTGTGATATGAAGGCAGTTATAAAAAGCGGTGATGAGCTTGTCCGATGCTACTTTGCCGACAATGACCTGATTGCTGCCGGAGCTATGCGTGCACTTTCGGAGGCAGGCTACCGTATCCCTGAAGACATATCAGTAATAGGCTTTGATGATATGCCAATGTGTACCTACATTACACCGCCTCTTTCGACTGTGCATGTGCCTAAACAGTACATGGGTGAAATTGCAGTAAAAAGGCTTGCAGAGATAATAAATTCTACCTCTGCAAGCCATGTAAAAATTGAAATAAGTACAGAAATTATAAAGAGAAAGAGCTGTTAAAGACTCTTCTGCATTCTGCCAGTCTACAAAGCAAACGGGGTCATATTAATTTTTATAAAAATCAGCTATACCATATCAGGCATAGCTGATTTTGAGTGTTTTTATAATCCCCGAACATTTTTACCATTCTTCTAAAAAATTCTCCATAAACTGTGTTGGAGACATAATTTTCGGCTTCTCGACATCTATATCTGAAAAATCTTTATCTCCTGTCACAAGAATATCAACATCCTCAATAATAGCCGTATAAAGTACTGGATAATCTTTGATATCTCTGATATTAAATAGTCCACTTTCCATACTACCAGGTGTGTATACATACTCAAAGCTCATCATCATAAGTAATTTATTGATTATCATTTCTTTTCCAGGAAACTTTCTCCTGACTACATTTTTTAACTCATCTACAACGTAAGATGACAACACAAGCTGATGGTTAGTAAATATATAGTTCATCATTGCATCCATCTTAGTCCCCGGAAAAAGTAATGCCGATATCAATACATTGGTATCAAGCATAATTCTCATCTACTTCACCACACTTTCCTGCCTAAGAGATTTTATCATTTCCATTACATCATCATCGTCTTTAAGTCCGAGCCTTTCTGCCTCTCCTGCAAATGATCTCTGTGCTTCACGAAGTGCATCCATAGATGAATTCATCATATACACCCTTCCAGACTCTTCCACAAACAATATCTTATCGCCATTCTTAATTCCAAGTTTTTTTCTAATTTCAATAGGTATTGTTATCTGCCCTTTTGATGTTACCTTTGCTAATTCCATACAAAAACCTCCTTCCCAAGTAATGAATTCCTTACTTTTCTTACAATATAATTATATCCATTTTTCATAAGTTTATCAACCACAATCCACCGATAAAAACTTGGTTGTTCTTTCTCTCAAGTGCAATCTTTTTATCATAGTCTGTAGTTCCCCAATCAGTTGCTTTATATCCATAAAATCTCACCTTCTTCTCCCTTACTGTTTTATTTACTAAAACAATAGAATAATCTATAGTCCCTTGTAATATCTCATCATCAATTGTGCCATCAGCTTTCTTCTATCAGCCAAGAATTCATCATAGTTCTCTACAGTCATTGATACAATGCTTTCTGGAATTGCATTCTCACTAAGATTCTTCATAAGAGCATCTCTTTCAAATATATTTCCAAATGCAATGTTCTTCTTGTCACACTGTTCCAATGCACTTTGAAAATATATATTCGGGGCATCATCACTTATAGCCTTATTCACTTGAGTATCAAGATATGTAAAATTTGCAACCTGATTATACCTCCCCTTTGTATCAATGCCATTATTTTTCAAATATGCCTTAGGAAATATATGATGTACATCTCCTGATATATTAATTAAATCTGAAATCATTGTTCCATGCATAAATAATGAATTGCAATTAAGATTAATCTGTGCTGCAAGAAACGTATTAAATGCCGGACTATTAGTTGACGTTGTCTCTAGATTCTGTGGCAAAGATATATCCCAAAATGTATCTGAAAGAACCGATGCTTCAATCTCATAAAAAAAGTTAATAAAACCTTTTTCATTTATTAATCTAATATCCCTACTCATTACAGACTCAGGCGATCCAACATATCTTCCTGTAAGTGTTGAAAGAACAAACCATTTTTGCACATGATGCTTTACTTGATCATGTGGTATTGAAGAATCTTTTGATAGTTTAAGATATAACATATATGCAAAATCAAGTGTCATCTGAGAATTGAGCTGCTTACTAGATTTAAATCCAGCACCTTTAATAGCCAATACAAATTGTTCAAAATTATGTTCATTGATAAATACTTTGATACCTTCACAAAGTTTATTATATGAATCTTCTACAATTTCTTCCTTAAACTCACGTGTTTCAAAATCTCTACCTGAAAGCAAGCTAACTAAATCGGAGAGCTTTGCACGATTAAAACTATACATGAAAGCGACACGAAGCATATCATTATAATCAGGATTATAAATATCCTCATTATCTTTAGCTAGCCATTTAATTTTAGATGCAAATTCTGTTTTTTCAAATTCTAAATCTTTAATCATTTGGGGGTAAAAATCCGGTTTTACAGCTAAATGGCAAAAATAATCAACAACCTTACGCAGTATATTTCCTCCATGAACCGTATCTGCAGCCATTTTGGACATAACAAAATCAGACTGGCTTAATGCAGTTCCCTTAGAATTAATACGAATAAATATTTCCGTTACTTCGTCAATATCAAGAGAATGATCAAGCTCTATAACTCCAATCTGTCTATTTGCAATCCCTCTCAGCTTCATAATTGCATTATTTACTTCATTGGGTTTCACGCCCAAATTATTATTACAATACTTAGGGACAAACTCAAATGGATCAAAATCATTTTTAAATACTTCTGAAATATCTGGAATCCATTTTTTATCCTTTAAATGAGATGCATCTTGTACTGCAAATCTCTTATCTGAATCGGTTGCAAGCGGATTAAATGCGATTTTAACCCTATCCCTATTAAAATCTTCATCTAACACTTCAAGACCTGCTATTGATGCCATCAATGCTGTAATTCTCTGTTGTCCATCAATTAATACATGCTTTCCATTTGCTACTGTTCCATCCTTTGTCTTAACATCCGGATTCTTCCATGTAATAATATACCCTGTAGGGTATCCATTATACAAAGAATCAATCAAATCCCTTACCTGAGCTCTTTTCCATACAAATGGTCTCTGAATCTCAGGAATAACAAATTGCCCTGCTTCAATAAAACCCAATATTGCATTAACATTATATTGCATTAATGTAAACTTTTCTCCTTGCATAATCTTATCACCTCAAACATTTGATTATTAAAATTTTCGACTTATTTTCTAGTTGCTTACATTAATTATATATTTTTTCAAATAATGCTACATCATCATTTGTCAGATCATGTACAAGAAATGGCTCGTCAAACTGAATCCATTCTGCTCCAAGCTTTTCAAATTCACTGACATACGATTTATACGCATTAATTAATTCATCTACATAATCATCACATTTTTTACTTCCTGTATATTTTAAAAGCTTTAAAAGAGTGAATGGTCCCGCAATAACAGGCTTTGTCTTAACCCCTGCCGCTTTTGCCTCTTCATATTCATCAAACGGCTTGCTTCCTGCAAGTTTAATCTGTGTATCATCCTCAATTTCAGGAACGATATAATGATAATTGGTATTAAACCACTTTTTCATTGCAAGTGCTTTAACATCTCCGGCTTCGCCCTGATATCCTCTCGCCATTGCAAAATATCTCCACATAGGTGATACATCAAGATTAACATATCTTTCGGGAATAATATTAAATAATACTGCTGTGTCAAGCAGGTTATCATAAAATGAAAAATCATTTGACGCAATATAATCAATTCCTTTGCTGCTCTGTAACAGCCATTGGTTTTTTCTTATCT
>ERZ773202.2059-NODE-2059-length-11334-cov-9.082011_pt1 | contig 11334 bp, 9 predicted proteins | sample MGYA00580998_ERZ773202 | MGnify/ENA primary metagenome ERZ773202 (study PRJEB29015, sample SAMEA2737803) | human gut metagenome | biome: human gut; feature: human-associated habitat; material: faeces | place: China | collected 2012 ...
GTGGCTTTATGTGTCATTCTTTTTTTGTGTTGCACTTATATTGTAAATCTATCGATAAAAAGAGCATGTAAAGTTTTCAATGATTCGGTAGTACAGAATGTATTTAATCGTACTGTTTTAAAACCGATTTTTGACGGCGTACTTAGATATGTTATTACTATGGTACTTCTTTTGTTTTTATACAACTTATCATTAAATCCACAAACCAGCTTTGCACTGTTAGTTCTTCTTATAATGCTTTTTGGCTTAAGTTTAATTCTTGTATCACCATTTCAAAAATAGCAATATCTATTCATATCTTTCATAGCAACAAAAAGGTGCATATTATTATAATATGCACCTTTTTGTTGCTATTCACGCCGAAATCCGACAATACCGTTCCCCTTCCAGCACCTGCTGCATGTACTTTTCCGGTGTTGTCATGCAGACAGCACTCTGAAACGTGAAAGGACTACAGCCGGACACCAGCACTGCACCGGTATCGTCTTTCTTCACCGGAAACTGCCGGTTTCTGCTGCACACGTTCCAGTAGACCACCGCAGGCAGCTGATAGCCTGCCGCCTGATATTCCTGCTTCATCTGCTGGAATATCGTCACGCCGCTGCCGGACTGCTCATCGAATTCCATGTCCGAGATCACGTAGATCACTTTCGGCAGTTCCTCCGACGGCACGTGGTGCTGAACTGCACTCTGAAGTATCAGACGAAATACTTTTTCCAGATCGGTATTGCTGACTTCATTATAGGACATACAGTGCTCCACCTTTTGAAAAATGTCCTCCCCTTTCAGAGCAATCAAGCGGGGGTTGTCGGAAAAGGTGATAAAGTGGTTGTGGAAGTATCCCTCATTTCGTTCGGCACAGTAAATGCCCAGCGAAACGGCAACATGAATCGGCATCACATCGCCGGAATAGTTCCAGTACATGGAACCGGAACCGTCTACCACGGCAATGGCATTTTGTTCCGGCATATAATCCGGCAGGGACTTCCATGTCACGTCCAGTATCCGCTGTTTTTGTGCAATGTCATCATAAAACATTGCGTTTTCCTCCAACTCGATGCAGTCCCGAACGATCTCATAGGGGAAAAGCTGACCTGCTTTCAGCATTCCCTTTTCCTGCTCTGCCCGTTCCAGAAACTCGGAGTACCGCTGTCTGTCATGCTTGCAGAATGCTTTCTGATACTTGTACAAGGCTCTGGAGGGCAGTTTGGCATAATCAAAGGTGTAATCCTTCCGGCAAAGCCGCTTTTCCAGCACGTCTGCATAGGTGCGAAGCTGGGAGAGCATTTTCCGGTAAGCCTTTTCCGAAAGATGTAGCCGCTTACAGAGCAGCTTTGCCTGCCGGCACACGTTCTGATTGGAGGTGTGCACAGAGGGCAGCCACTTCGCCAGCAGAGAGATCGGCTTTTCTTCCAGCATGTCCTGCCGGTCTTGCTGTAGCTGCTTCTGAATCAACTGTATCAGTTCCGGCTCACAGGGCGTGTTCAGCAGTACCATACAATCGTCAAACCGCCCGTACTCCGGAATCCACTGCAAATTTTTCCGGACACTTTCGGGATAGATCGTTGCCGCATATTGCAGCAGCTGCCGGAACACGCTCCGTTCACCCAATCCGCCGCGGGTGTCCCGCAGGTAAAACAGGATCCGCATCGCGTATACCGGATTCTCTGCATATGCCGCCAAGAACATGTCTTTCAGACGTTTTGCAGAAGCTTCCCGCAACGCACCGGCTGTGGAAAACAGGTTCAGGCACGCATCGCCGGTATCGTGATACGCCAGTGCTCCGTTTTCGGTGTTTGTCCAGTTCAGTTCCTCTGATAATGCATTCAGCATGAAAAACACGTCCTTTCTTTTTATGTACTGTACAATTGTTGAAGAAACCCCACACGAAACCGGTTTCATGGCTTCGTGTGGGGCTGCCTAAAGGCAATACCGCACAAAGATTGTGCGACAGATGCGTCGTCAAATTTTTCGTCAGATGAAACAAAAAGCGGAGTGAATACTTGATGTATTCACGAGCATTTTTGTGAAATATGACGGGAAATTTGCAAGCAGATGGCGTGCAAAGTCGCCAGACGCTCTTTGTGCGGTATTGCCTTAATGTTCCACGATGCTGTTTTGACGGAGAACCCATCTTATTCAATTGTAAGGGGAGTCGCGAAAAAAACGCCATACGGCTGCATCATAAAAATGACGCAAAAACAAAAATAAAATAAACAACATTCATAAAATATTGCTGTAAGCATCGTTCTGAGCGATAATTTAAGCTGCACACAGTGCAGCAGTGTCGGTATATTTCTTCTGTTTTTTCTGAGCTTTCAGTTTGGTTTTCTCCAGCAACTGCATGCCGTGTTCCGCTTCCAGATACCGTAGCATCAGAATGATTCGCTCCTGAATCTTCTGCCGGTGCGTGTCCCGACTGTTGCGGAAAATAACGTCCAGCGGCTTTCCGCCGGAGAATTCCTGATAGATCTTCTTGGAATAATACCGTGTAGAAAACAGGTAGAATTCCTCTGCACCTACAAGCAGGTAAAACTGCATTGTGCCGCGTTCTTGGTTGCGGCAGATCACCTTGCAATTGCTGTTCTTTCTCATGTAAAATCCTCCTTTGAAAATGATAATACACATGGCTGTGCCTGGCTTACTTCTATCGGAACGTCACCCAATGCCGAAACTTGTCCACGATGCTGTTTTGACGGAGAACCCATCTATTTCATTGTAAAGGGAATCGCAAAAAAACGCCATACGGCTGCATCATAAAAATGACGCAAAAGCAAAAATAAAATAAACAACATTTATAAAATATTGCTGTAAGCATCGTTCTGACAAGAGAAACACGGCACAAAACCGTCAGGCGGGCTTGATGCAGCGTTTTCCAAGGTTTCCAGCGGGATTTTCTCTTATGCTGTGCACAATTTCGGCAGCAGGTACGCAAGTCTGGTGACCGCAATGCATACTATCTGCTGCATCAAATCTTTGGGTGTTTGAGGCGTGATATGCAATTGTCAAGATGCAGGAAGGAATAAAAAAAAGGAATATTTATTTAAAAGCAGATATAACAACCCCGTAATTACACTAGGGTTTCATCACGTCATTCTACTTTTAAATAAATATTCCTTCTCTCGCATTCCTTCCTCGAATTTGAGATTGCTTTTATTATATCACTTCCTGATCGACTTGTCAAGCCTTTTTTCAAATTTTTTGGAAAAAAATCGAAATGGCTCAAATTCCGGAGAATCCAAGCCATTCTGTTACTCGATTTTGTTTTCGGGTGTGTTGACATGAAGCCTGACACGTATCTTTTGGGGTGATTTTTCCCCGTTCGTCATTAAGGAAACACTGTATAAAGCCCGCCTGACGGCTTTATGCAGCGTTTCCTTAATCTCTGCGGAAAATATCTCTGGTATAGACTTTGTTCTCCACATCGTCCAGACAGACATCATACCGGTTGGCAATGATCGCATCTGCCGCCGCCTTGAATTTTTCCAGATCGTTGACCACAACACTGCCGAAGAACGTTGCTCCGTCCTGCAATGTCGGCTCATAGATAATGACTGTAGCACCCTTTGCCTTGACACGCTTCATCACGCCCTGAATCGAGGACTGCCGGAAATTGTCACTGTTGGATTTCATAGTCAGACGGTACACGCCAATGGTAACCTGCTTTTCCGTGCCGGCATTCCAGTCGTTGTTCTGGCTGTAATCATAGTACCCTGCCTTTTCCAGCACGCGGTCAGCAATAAAATCTTTTCGTGTCCGGTTGGATTCTACGATTGCCGACATCATATTCTGCGGCACATCGGCATAGTTGGCGAGCAGCTGTTTGGTATCCTTGGGCAGGCAGTAGCCGCCGTAGCCGAAGCTGGGGTTGTTATAATGCGTTCCGATCCGCGGATCCAAACATACGCCGTCAATGATCTGCCGCGTGTCCAGTCCCTTCAGTTCCGCATAGGTGTCCAGTTCGTTAAAATAGGACACGCGGAGGGCAAGATAAGTGTTGGCGAACAGCTTGACCGCTTCTGCTTCGGTGAATCCCATGAACAGGGTGTCGATGTTCTCCTTGATTGCCCCCTGCTGAAGCAGTCCGGCAAAGGTGTGAGCCGCTTCTACCAGTCTTGCATCGTCCATGTCCGTTCCCACGATGATTCTGGACGGATAGAGGTTGTCATACAATGCCTTGGATTCCCGCAGGAATTCCGGACTGAAGATGATGTTCCTGCTGCCGGTCTTTTCCCGAATGCTTTTGGTATAGCCTACCGGAATGGTGGACTTGATGACCATAATGGCATTCGGATTATACTGCATGACAAGGGCAATGACCGCTTCTACAGCACTGGTGTCAAAGAAATTTTTCTTGCTGTCATAATTGGTCGGGGCAGCAATGACCACAAAATCTGCATCTCGATATGCCGCTTCTGCGTCCAGTGTTGCCGTCAGATCCAGTTCCTTTTCTGCAAGGTATTTCTCAATGTAATCGTCCTGAATCGGGGACTTCTTCTGGCGGATCAGTTCGACCTTTTCCGGTATGATGTCTACCGCCGTAACTTTGTTGTGCTGGGCAAGCAGTGTGGCAATGGATAACCCCACATAGCCAGTTCCTGCAACTGCAATATTCATGGATAAGAATCCTCCTTATTTTTCCAAAAATACAATTAGGCAACACCGAACAAAATCTTCACACGGTATTGCCTATATAGTATACCACTATTTTTTTACATTTTCAAGAAAATTCCAGCAATCTCATGAAAATTCGTTTTAAAATATCCCCAGCTGTCGTCTGATCCACGCCGTTTCCAGCACATCATAGACATACTGATTCGGCGTACCTTCTTCAAAATATCTGCTGTTGTCGCCCCCAAGCATCTCTACCGCAAATGCACCAACTGCACGCGATCTTGACTGTCCGGCATAGCAATGAACCAACAGCGTGTCAGCAACTCTCTTTTTTTCCGCAATAAAATCGATAATCTTATCCGCCATCTCATCATCGAACAGAACAGCACCGTCTACCTCTTTTACAATGTCGTCGAACAGCAATGTCAGAACACCTTTGCAGAACTGGTTCTCGGTAAACTGCATACCAAACCCATTTGTGTGGCTGTCCTGAATCGAGATCACGACATAAGTATCAGTCAATGCACCCTGTTCTGCAGCTTCATCAGCCATGCCAAAGGGATAATAATGCTCCATGACATAGCCAAAGGCTCCGTGAACGGATTTTACAAGAACTCGTTTCATGCTCAGTTCAGGCTCTCAAACACCATAGTTGCCTGAATGCGGTCACCGCCCAGAAATCCCTTGCTTCCGGAAGAAGAAGTGGTGATCGTGTGCAGACGGTATCCCTTGGCAGCCTGTGCGTTGATGACCTTTTCCAGTTCAGACAGATTTCCGGAACCGGTTCCGATCAGCTTCTCCTTCAGAACGACCTGTAAAACAACATAATTTGGCACATACATTCTCCTTTACAAAAATATAGATATATTATAACATGAAATTCCGCATATGTCAATATTGTTATTTGCGTTTTTCCGAATTCTGTGCTATAATATACATATGACAATACCGCACAAAGAGCGTCTGGTGACTTTGTGCGGTATTGCCCATATCAAATTTTACGAAATTTATTGCACAGGAGGAATTTCCAATGTGTACCGCTGTAACTTATCAGACAAATGATTTTTATTTTGGCAGAACGCTGGACTACGAAAGTTCCTACGGGGAAGAAATCGTCATTGTGCCGCGGCAGTTCCGGCTGTCATTTCTGCACATGGGCGTATCTGCACAGCACTACGCCATGATCGGCACTGCACATGTTGCCCAGGGCTACCCGCTTTTTTATGATGCCGTCAACGAAAAGGGGCTTTGCATGGCTGGGCTGAACTTTGTGGGCAACGCCTGCTACGCCTCTCGACCTGCGGATCATTCGGACAATGTGGCACAGTACGAGTTGATCCCATGGATTCTTAGCCAGTGCTCCAGCATTGCCGAAGCCAAGGAAAAAGTGGAAACGCTTTGCCTGCTGGGCACACCGTTTCACGAAAAGATGCCTGCGGCACAGCTGCACTGGCTCATTGCTGACAAGCACCAAGCCATTACAGTAGAAGCCACTGCCACAGGGATTCAGGTCTATGACAATCCCGCCGGTGTCCTGACCAACAATCCGCCTTTTCCGGAGCAGATGTTCCGCCTCAACGACTTTCTACACCTCTCCCCCAAGCAGCCGCAGAACAACTTTTCGGACAAGCTGCCGTTGCAGACGTACAGCAGAGGCATGGGAGCACTGGGGCTTCCCGGCGACCTATCCTCCCAGTCCCGCTTTGTGCGGGCGGCTTTCGTGCGGGCGAATGCCGTTTCCGGCAGTTCTGAAGCGGAAAGCGTCAGCCAGTTTTTCCACATTCTCGGAGCCGTTGACCAACCCCGCGGCTGCTGTGAAGTGAAAGACGGACAGTACGAGATCACCATTTACACTTCCTGCTGCAATGCCGACAAAGGCATCTATTACTATACTACCTACGAAAATCACCAGATCTCCGCAGTCTGCATGCATCAGGAAAATCTGGACAGCGACCAGTTATGCCGCTATCCCATGCAGACCGGAGAACAGATCTGTTATCAAAACTGAGAATCTGTCTTCACAAGACACGTGTATACGCTTGTGAAGACGGGTTCTGAAAGGACAACATCGATGTCAAATGTAACCAAACGGGCTCTGGAACAATCCCTGAAAAATCTGCTGCTGAAAAAGCCGCTGACAAAAATCACTATCGGCGATATTACCGAGGACTGCGGCATCAACCGCATGACCTTTTACTACCATTTCAAGGACATCTACGACCTTGTGGAGTGGGCTTGTCTGGAAGATGCCAGACGGGCTCTGGACGAAAAAAAGACCTATGACACGTGGCAGCAGGGACTTTTGCAAATCTTCGAAGCAGTACAGGAAAACAAGCCGTTTATCCTGAACGTCTACCGCTGTGTGCATCGGGAACAGGTGGAGAAATACCTACAGCCGCTGGTAGACCAACTGCTGCTGGACGTTATCGACGAGGAAGCCGCAGGCATGACTTTGCGGGACGAGGACAAGCAGTTTATCGCCAAGGTCTACGCCTATATTTTCATTGGCGTGATGCTGGACTGGATCAAGGACGACATGCGAGAAAATCCACAGGAGATCGTCAGCCGGCTGGGAAAGCTGCTGCAAGGCTCTGTCACCGCAGCCATTTCGCGGTTCCGGTTATAAAGGGAACACCGATTTTATCATTTTCGCATTTTTGATAGAATTTTTTACACTTTTCGGCTCTGTGATAAGTTTTTTATCACGGAGCCTTTTTTGCTGATTGTGAATTCCTGAAAATCGGGTATAATAGAATTATACCAATGGCAATATCACAAAAAATTATTTTTATAACTATTTTTATTTTATAAGGAGGCATTGTTATGTATTATTCCGCAGGAACTTATGAAGCATTCGCACATCCCGAAAAGCCGAAAGATGTGGATAAAAAATCCGCGTATATCATCGGCACCGGTCTTGCCGGTCTTACCGCAGCATTCTATCTGGTACGGGACGGACAGATGAAGGGAGAACATATCCACCTGTTCGAAAAACTGGAACTTGCCGGCGGCAGCTGCGACGGACGCAAGGACATCACCAAGGGCTTTTTCATGCGTGGCGGACGGGAAATGGACAACCACTTTGAAGTCATGTGGGATACATTCCGCGATGTTCCCTCCCTCGAAACGCCGGACGTTTCCGTGCTGGACGAGTACTACTGGCTCAATAAGCACGACCCCAACTATTCCCTCTGCCGTGCTTCTGTTGACCGCGGCAAAGATGCTCACACCGACAAGAAATTCGCTCTGGACAAGGCATCGGCTCTGGCACTTTCCAAGCTGTTCCTGACACCGGAAAAGGATCTGGAGGACAAGAAGATCTCAGATGTTCTGCCGGACACATTCTGGGACACCAACTTCTGGCTGTACTGGCAGACCATGTTCGCCTTTCAGCGTTGGTCCAGTGCGTTGGAGATGAAGCGGTATCTGTGCCGCTATGTGCACCACATTGACGGGCTGCCGGATTTCAGTGCACTGCGGTTCACCAAATACAACCAGTATGAGAGCATGATCCTGCCGCTGGTGAAATATCTGGAAGCCCATGGCGTACAGATCGAATACGGCATGGACGTGAAGAACGTCATCATTGAAACCGTAGGCAGCAAAAAGGTTGCCAAGCAGATCGTATACCGGAAAGACGGCAAAGAACAGACCATTGACCTGATCGAAGACGATCTGGTGTTCATCACCAACGGCTGCTGCACAGACACTTCCTGCTACGGCGACCAGACCCATGCACCGGATCTGTCTCATCTGAAAAACGGCTGCGGGGAATCGTGGGATCTGTGGAAAGCCATTGCGGCTCAGGCGGTTCACGGCGAATTCGGCAATCCGGAAGTCTTTTGCAGCGACATTGATGCAACAAACTGGATGAGTGCCACCGTTGCCACCGCAGACGAGGAGATCATTCAACACATTATCAACGTTTGCAAACGGGATCCCCGTGCCGGAAAAGTTACTACCGGCGGCATCGTCACCGTAAAGGACAGCACCGACAACTGGTATCTCTCGTGGACGATCAACCGACAGCCCCAGTTCCACTCGCAGGACAAAAACATGGTGCTGATATGGCTGTATTCCCTGAACACCAACAAAGAGGGAAACTATGTCAAAAAGGCAATGCGGGACTGCACTGGCGAAGAAGTTTGTCAGGAATGGCTGTATCACATCGGCATACCGGAAGAAAAAATTGCATCGCTGGCGAAAAACGCCTGCAACACCACGACCTGTTTTATGCCGTATATCAACGCCTTTTTCCAGCCCCGCAAGGAAATCGACCGTCCGCGTGTGGTTCCGGAAGGAGCCGTCAACTTCGCCTTTATCGGGCAGTTTGCAGAAACACCCCGTGACACCATTTTCACCACGGAATATTCCATGCGTACCGGTATGGAATCTGTCTACACCCTGCTGGATATTGACCGCGGTGTGCCGGAAGTCTGGGGCAGCAAGTACGACATGCGGGAACTGCTGCGTGCCTGCTATTATGCCATTGACAAAAAGCCCCTCACCGACGAAAACCTTTCTTTTGTGGAGAAGAAGCTGCTCAAGATCGTTCTGAAAAAAGTCAAGGGAACAGATATTGAAATCCTGCTGAAGAACAGCGGACTGATCGAATAACCACAATCCAGACCATATGGTAAGATATTACAAAAAATGCGTGCCGGCCAAAAATCGGTACGCATTTTTAGAATTTGCATATTTCAGAAAAAGCGATTATCCCCAGACTTCTTCTGCGATTTCCTTTACCAGTGCGAGCTTTGCCCACTCGTCTGCTTCTGTCAGCTTGTTGCCGATTTCGCAGGAAGCGAATCCGCACTGCGGGCTCAGGCAAAGGCGATCCAGCGGGATATACTTTGCTGCTTCGTAAATCCGTGCAATCACTGTCTGCTTGTCCTCCAGTTCCGGCTTCTTGGAAGTGATCAGACCGAGAACCACCTTTTTATTCGGAGAAACCTTTGCAAGCGGTTCGAAGCCGCCGCTTCTTTCGTCATCATATTCCAGCAGCAGGGCATCTACATTTTCTTGTGCAAAAACATAGTCTGCAACAGAATCATACGGTCCGCTGGTGAAGAATGTAGAGTGATAGTTGCCGCGGCAAATATGAGAAGTGATCACCATGTCAGCCGGCTTGTTCTCCAGTGCCAGATTGTTGACCGCGAGAAGCTGCTTCTTGACATCTTCCAGATCAATGCCCAAGGACTGATACCGCTGTTTTGCAGCATTTCCCACGATCGCACCCCAAGTGCAGTCGTCCAGCTGCAAATTGCGGCAGCCTGCATCATAGAACTGCCGGATCACTTCCTGATATGCAACGCCGATGTCGTGGATCAGTTCTTCATTGGTGGCATAGAATTCTCTGGTACTCTGGAAGTTCTGCGGCACGATCATCTGCTGGAACATCTGTGCCGGTGCAGGAATGGTGTACTTTGCAACCGTTTCATCATCTTCAAACTGTTTCAGGAACTGGAAGTATGTCACAAACGGGTGCGGCACTACCTTGACCTTTCCGGTCAGGTAGGTATCTTCCAGATCTGCCATTTCTCCATTGAACTGCACACCGCCGCCGGTCTTTTCATGTCCAACGCCGGCAAAGCCCCACATAAAATCCAGATGCCAGTATTCACGGCGATATTCACCGTCTGTGATGATGTGATAGCCTGCCTGCTTCTGCTTGGCAACCAGTTCACGAATCGCAGCATCTTCTACAGCGGTCAGCTGTTCCTTGCTGATTTTTCCTGCTCTGTAATCTTTTCTTGCCTGCTTCAGGTTTTCCGGACGCAGGAAGCTTCCGACAAAATCATAGCGGTACGGAGATGTGATCTTCTGCATAGTCAATTCCTCTTTCTGAACAAATGTATTTGATTTTAGTATACCATGAAACAGCAGGTTTGGGAAATATATTTTTAGAGCAGTTGCCTATAGCTTTAAACTATATCGAAAAATCTCTTTCAGTTTTTAAGAAAAATCTGCAAGCGGATTACGTGCAAAGCCGTCAGGCGGGCTTTATGCGGTGTTTTCTTAACCTTCTTAAAATACGTCACCTTGCCAACTGTAGTTCCGGTAGGTGCCATAGTCCGTGATTTCAAATTTTTTGGTAGCTGTGTAGGTGGTGCCTGCCCAGCTGTAAGTATACCGATAAGTGCCCTCCATTCCAGAAACTGATGCATCAACACTAGTCAGGTTCCAGTCGTAACTGGAACCGCCGTACTTATCGGCAAACACGTTGGCTGCTTCAATTGCCAGTTCCGAATTGCCGTTGCAGGGAATGTTGTAGGAATTGGTTTTCTGATACTTGGACGCTTCCGTCGGCGGCTGGGTAATGACTTCGGAATATTCGGAGCTTCCGGAATTTCCGGTACTTTCTTCGGAATCGTCGCCGGAAGAACCGATCACCGCCGCGAGAACCACGACCACCAGAACGGCTGCCACCGCCAGAATGATCCACTTCTTTTTGGACTTTTTCTTTTTCATAGGGCTCTCCGCCTCTGCCGCAGGAACTGCCTCGTCCAGCTTTTTTCCGCACTTCTCACAGAATTTGGAATTGTCCTCAATCTCACTTCCACAGTATTTGCAAAACATTGTTCAAACTTCCCTTCCTCTTTTTCTGTCGTGGATAACTTTAGGCAATACCGCACAAAGATTGTGCGACAGATGCGTCGTCAAATTTTTTCGTCAGATGAAACAAAAAGCGGAGTGAATACTTGATGTATTCACGAGCAT
>ERZ773202.2062-NODE-2062-length-11317-cov-3.002309_pt1 | contig 11317 bp, 13 predicted proteins | sample MGYA00580998_ERZ773202 | MGnify/ENA primary metagenome ERZ773202 (study PRJEB29015, sample SAMEA2737803) | human gut metagenome | biome: human gut; feature: human-associated habitat; material: faeces | place: China | collected 2012 ...
CAACGTCTGGATCCAATCCAAAATACTTAATTCAATGTTCATAAATTTCCTCCTGCTTTCTTCATCAGTATTTTTACTTTTCTATAGAATAACATAGATTACAGTTTATATGAATTTTTAGAATTACAAATTTTTTACAAACAATCTTTTGAAAAATGACGGTTACACAGGGCGTAACTTCAACCGTCCCGGATTTCAGGCAATGCTTGCAGAAGCCGAAGCCGGGAAAATCGGAACAATCATCATCAAGGATATGAGCCATTTCGGCAGGAACTATCTTGAGGTCGGCTTTTATACCGAGATTCTGTTTCCCAAGAAGCAGATACGCTTTGTTGCAATCAATAACAGCGTGGACAGCGACAAGCCGCAGGATAACGACTTCACCCCGTTCCTCAACATAATGAACGAGTGGTATGCCAAGGACACCAGCAACAAAATAAGCCGAACAAGAAGCGGTGGAAAAAGCCGACACCGTAACGGCGAAGCTGAAAGACGATTCCAAACTTTCCTAGACTGGCGATACAAGCAACCTTGCTTTGTGGATCGCCCTGCTTCTTGCAAGCGGCGGCGCAGTAACCGTAACAACCATTTACGGCAGAAAGAAAAAGAGTTTGACAAAATAAAATTTAATATCTTTCCGAGCAAGGAAAAAGCGTCGTAGCAATACGGCGCTTTTTTGTTACCCGGAAGCGACAAGCAGCGGTAATCAGTAAACGGCGGTAAGGATACCGCTGCTGTTTTGAAAGCCGCTCATATCGAAAGAAATCGCCCCGAAAACATACAGTGGGATAAGGTTCGGGCGTTTTTGCGTTTCGGGAGCAAATCGGCAAATAGGCAGCACAAAAAGGAGGTGGACGCTATGCCTCGTGTGCCGAAATATCTAAAGAGAGAATGGGCGTTCTTTCTTGACGAGCGTGGACGGAAGAAATACAACGCACTTTGCAGAAAATGCGAAATGAGCTGCAAGCAGAGCTTCCGTGCCGTCGTTATTCAGTGCCCGCACTATCAATCGAAAGGCAGACAGAAAACGCTGTCATCTACAAAACGAAAGAAAGAGGTTATACACGATGAAAAAGACAGAACAATTAGTAAATGAAATCTTATCCCCACCGAAGAAAAAGGCGGCGAACATACCCATTGAAAAGCTCCATACCTTTAACGGACATCCGTTCAAAGTCCTTGATAACGAGGAAATGGAGATTTTAACGGAAAGTATCCGTCAGCAAGGAATACTCTCGCCGCTTATTGTAAGACCGATGGAAAACAAACCCGATGAGTATGAGGTCATATCGGGACACCGCAGGTTGTACGCTTCTGTGAAAGCAGGGCTTACGCAAGTACCTGCTTTAATTTATAGAAGTCGCCGCCGTCCTCGGCCGGGATGCGGTCGAGGTTTTCCAGCTCACGGATGTCGTTGGCGGACATCCAGCCGTTCTGCCGCCCAATGACGTACCCGTTCATGCGACTCTGGTAATCGCCACGGAGCAGTCCTTCCACATTGAATTTTGCAAAATACCGCTTCTTTTTTCTGCGTTCAGCAGGGAGCGTTGAATGGACTGATCCCAACGGATGCCCCAGGGGTCAAGGGTGTATTTCACGAACTCAAGGGATTGCTGCTCAATATTAGAAAAGCTCGATTTTTCCAGGTCGCCGACCATATGGGGTGGGACTCGGAAAATTCGAGCAATTTCATTGATTTGGAATTTGCGTGTTTCCAGGAACTGCGCCTGTTTTTTCTTTATTTTTCTGATTCTCTCTACCGTTCGATCTGACTCGTTCGGGAATCGTCCCGGCGGTTGCTGCCTGACGGGGCGGTTCGATTGATAATCCTGCATAATGTGGTTCTTCTCCAGTCCAAGCGAAAGGGCGATGACGGCAATGTCCGTCACCGCCCTTTGCTCAAAGGTTCGCAGCTGATTTATTCAGCGTTTTCTTTCTTCTTTTTGCTGTAAACGGTGATGCTGATCACTGCGCCACCGCTGATAAACAGCAGTGCGATCCACAGCATGAGATTGCTGTTATCACCGGTTTGGGGAGACTTCGGCAGCTTCGCCGTTACCGTGTCGGCTTTTTTGATTTCCTTGGTGCCGTCTTTGTCACTGTAATACTTATTGCAGCCTTCGCAGTACCAATACTCGATATTGCCCTCGGCATCCTCGGTCGCCGCCTTTGCGGGGATATACTTTAAGTCGGTGTGGTTCTTCGGGTCAGGCTCTCCATAGGCTTTGCCGCAGACCTCGCATATCGCCCTTTCGGTGCAGATGGCTTTTCCGCCGGAACAATCCTTTGTTTCAAGCCCGTTGCAGCCGTCCACCGTGCATTGACGGGTGTGCGTGCCGTCGCCGTTCGATACCCATTCACCATAGGTATGCCCGTCGTTGACCGTTACGGTCATCTCGGCGGTGTTGCCCGCCTTGTCGGTGACAACGATTCTCTGCTCGCCGTCTGCGGGAGCGAGGGTAAAGCTATTGTTTTCGTTAAGCGTGACCTCTGTGCCGTTTACGGTGACGGCGTCCACATACTTTTCGTCAATGGTGACCGTCTGCGCCTCGCAGTAGGTCTTTCCGTCCTCAATACCGGAGATCACCGGCCGAACATTGTCAAGCGTTACGCGGTCGGAGCGAAGGTATGTTATGTTCAGGCTCTCGTCAGCGAGCATTGCATAAACAATATATTCCCCGTTGGGGTCTATGCGGAACGGCTCCTCGTACGCATGGTACACAAGAGACCCCAGCTCCGCCTCGGATAGATCCTGATCTGTCACCAGATAAGAGACAACCACGGTTCCGCTGTTGTCGGCGACGTTTATCGTCACCGTTTGCGTGTCCTTAAAGAACAGCCCGAAAGTGAGCGTGTTTAAGAATTCCCGCCATTTATTTGTGCCTATGATAATTTCGCCCGTGGGCTTTTCGGTGTCTTTCCATTTCGCCGTAATTGTGATGTTTTCCGCAGGCATGGTCGTGGGAATATCCCTGTCCCAACCTGTAAAGGTGTAACCCTCTCTTGTCGGGTCGGCAGGAGCGGTAATATTCGTGCCGTAGTCCTGTGTAATGGGTGCGATTTCGCTGCCGCCTGCAGTATCAAAGGTTATTGTGTAGGTATTCGCCGTCCATTTTGCATATAATGTTATGTTATCGGTGACTTTATCGCTTGCATAATCCCACGCCGTGCCGTCGGCCTTGTTCCAGCCGCCAAAGGTGTAGCCCGGTGTGGTGGCGGGAGTGTCGGGACACGTCGCGAGAGTGCCGGAGGGAAGAACCTGCTTTGCGTATTCACTGTCGCCGTCCTTGTAGGTCACGATGACGCCGGTCGTATTGCCGTAAATATACAGACCGCCGTAGAAGAGGCCCCAGTCAACATGGCTTGCATTTACACCGGAAGCTCCGCCGATCACCGTCTTGCCTTTGAAGGCGGTAATACCGTTATCTTCTGCAAGACAGGTGATCTTACATGCCTGATTTAGGTAAACCTCACCGTATACCTCGCCGCCGTTGGCGTAAATTGTGGTCTTATACACAGCATTGATAGCGTATTTGCCGTTGTTTTTGATCAGGCCGCCGGTCTGATCACGCCGGTTGTGTCTCCGTTCGCCATCGGACCAAAAGCGTATATGCCGCCGTAAAAGGCCTCTCCGGTCGTTAATCTGTTTGGTGTTGAGCAACCGACAATGCTGCCGGCGTTCATGGTGAACGAACCGTCTGAGAGGAACAGGCCACCGCCTCTATTGGCTATGCAGCCGACGATATTGCCGCCGTTCATGGTGAGTGCGCCGCTGCCGATGATCACGCCGCCGCCTCCCACCCCGTTGGAGAAGAAGATTCGGCTGCCCGTGCCGCCTGTGATGATGCCACCATAGACGGTCTCTGTACCGCTGTCGTCCAGCACCCAAGGTTCTGCGCCGTTAACCTTGAATTTGTGCTCCGCCGTGGGGTTGCTGTCGATAAGGGTCAGGTCGCCGGTGATGCCGCTCTTATTATCGAGGATAATAACGCTGCCGCTGCCGGTCATTTTCAGAACATAGCCGTTGAGATCGAGGGTGACCTTGCGGAGGACGGTCAGGGTCGTGCCGATTGCAATGTCATTTTTCAGCGTGATGATGTCTACGCTGCTGTCCGTCAGCGCATCGACAAGCTCTTGTTCCGTTTCGACTTTCCTGTTTGTCTCACCCTCGGCAAACGCCGTAGTCGGCACAAGGCAGAACAGCATACATAGGGCGAGCAGGATACTAAGTATTCGTTTTTTCATTTCTCGTTACCTCCGGGTCGATACGATTTTTGCGTTTCACGGTAAGTGCCGTGCAAGCGCCGCCGCTGATAAAGATCAGTGCGATCCACAGCATAAGATTGTTGTTGTCGCCGGTTTTCGGGCTTTCTGCGCCGGTGCTCGGGTTGGTTTGCGTAGGATCGGTCGGTTTTGTTGTGGAGCCGGTAGCCGGAATCTCAACTGCCGCCTTCTTGTAGCCGCAAACCTTGCACTCCTCATGCTTGGAGCCCTTTTGCGTTGCGGTCGCTTCCTTGTCAACAACCCACTTGAAGTCGTGCGCCGCCTTATCGGCCTTATCTCCGCAGGAGCACTCATGCCAGTGGTTGTCGGCATCGTACTTCCAGTCGGAAGCGTTATGACCTGTTGCCGCAAGGATTACGCTTGTCTTGTCGGTAATTTCGGATGCACCGGTTGCATCCTCAAACCACTTGTCACAGCCGTTGCAGGTATAATATGCCGTGTTGCCTTTCTCCGTGCAAGCAGGAGCCTTTGCGGAAACGAGGGTCAGATTGTGCGTATGCGGTACGGTCTTGTCATATCCGCAGGTGTCGCAGATGTTATCGCTGCCGTAATCGTGAGCTGCCTCGTCCTTCTTTTCGTGGCAGCGAGAGCATTCTTTCCAATGATTGTATGTGTCCTTGCTCCAATTGCTTGCCCATGCGTGCCCGAGCTGTGTACCTGCTGCCGTAAAGGCTTCTGTTGTGCTGATCTCTCCGCAGGAGCAGCTCTTGAAATATACTGCATCGTTGGTGCAGTCGGCAGCCGACTTGAGGGTTTCCGGCTTCTGAATTTCCTGATCATAGGTATGGGTATGCGGTGCGTTCTTGTAGGTCGCTTTCACGCTGACTTCACTGTCAGGCATTATGAAAGTAGTGGTTTCACTGTTCGCATCTTCAAGAGTAGCGCTGCCGCTTTCTACTACCCACTTATCAAACACCTTACCGTCAGGAGCCGCATTTGCGGTCAGAGTAATGGTTGTGCCTTGCGTCGCTTTACTGATTTCGCTTCCTGCACCGATTGTCGCTTTGCCGTCCGTTACGATGATGGAATACTCTTTACTCTCCCAGATTGCATAGAAGGTAGTATCCGAGCTTACTTCATAGGTCGTGCCGGAAATAACCGAACCGTCGGCACTGGTTGACCAGCCCTTGAATTGCTTGCCTTCCGGTTCAGTAAAACCGCAGGCGGGCAAGGTGTAGCTGCCGGAAACGCCGGTGACATCTGCCATTGTGCCGCCGCCACCGTTGGCATTGAATCTGACGGTATGCTCGGTAGGTACAGGAGGCCCGTCTTTCTCGAAGATGGCCTTGATCTCCACATTGCTGTCCGGCATGGTGAACTTGTCGTCCACGATTGTCACGCCGCCGCTGATGACCTGCCACTCCTTGAGGCGGTAGCCATCTTTGGGCGTTGCGGTCAGGGTGATTTCCGTACCAGCCACGGCCTTGTCAGGAGATGCGGAAGCCGTTCCGTTGCCGTCCGGGCTGACGACCTTCACGTGGTGTCGCCGGTAGATCTTCACGGTTGCCATGGTGGTATTGCCCGCGTTGTCAGTCGCGACCACGGTATGTTCCGCTCCCGCGTCATTGTTGCCGCCATCCGGCGCGGAGAGACGATAGGTGGGGCCGTCTTGCGGCTCGCCGTTGATGGTCACCGACTTGACGCCGGAGGACGTCTCTCCCAATGCAGCTAGGTCGCTCACGGTGAAGGTGTACGCGCCGGGATTTCCATCGATGGTATCCTCGACGGTGTAGCTCTCACCGTCCTTCAAACCCTCCAGCACCGGCGCCTTCGTGTCCGTTCCCATCACATGGCCGCACACAGTGCAGAGCTGCTTCTGATTGCCCCAGTCGCCGGGAATGTGTTTGGCGTTTTGTTTGGACATTTCCGCAGCGGGGTCTCGCGCGCCGCATTTCACACAGGCCCAGATGTGGCAGCCGTCCCGGTCCGTCCAACCCAGTTCATGGCTGCATATGCTTTCCTCGCAGCGCAGCTCCAGCTTGCTGATCACTCTGCCGTAATTGTAGGCATATGGCAGGCTCAACCGCTGCAGGTCCACGCGCCCATTTTCGTTGGGGATAAGAAGCTCCGTTGTGGTGCCCCAGTACTTCTTATACGGTTCCTGGTTGTGGCGCCACTGCCACCCTGTCGCGCTCAGCCACACGGACTTCCCGTCCGAGGCTCCGATTTTGATGTTCTCTTCTATAATCATTGCAAATTCCTGATCTTGCATCACTGCCATGTAGTACGCCCGGTTCGAGCCTCTTCCGACCGCGGATGCAGACAGCGCTGTATAACCGTAGTCCTGATAAAGCGGAAAGGCCAGCGCAGTCAGCGTTGTGTCCTTGATCAGAATGTTCCCGCTGTCGCCGTTCATGCCGCCGCCGATGCCCGCGCCCAAGTAGCCCTGCGCCTTCACATTGCCGCCGGTGATGGAAATGTCACGGCCCGAACCGTTTCTTCCGCCGCCGATGCCCGCGCCGGCATAGTTACTCCAAGCTTCGACCGTTCCACCGGAAATCTCGATATGATGCGCATCTTCCGACTTGTTCTGTCCGTCTTGATCGCCGCTGCCTATTCCTGCTCCGCCTGACTCGCTGCCGGCATTCACCGTGCCGCCCTTGATATAAATAAAGCGTCCGACGCCGCCCTGACCGCCACCGATCCCTGCGCCTTCCGAAACGGACCGCACCGTCAGCTTGCCGGAATACACATAAATCCACTCGCCGACGCCGCCCTGACCGCCGCCGATACCCGCACCGTATACGCCGCTGGTCGCAAGAATCTCACCGCCATAGATACCCGTCGCCAGAGAGCCGAAATGAAGGTTCATGCCGTGTCCCTGCGAGAAGTTCTTGATTCCGACCTTTGAGCCTCCGATGCCAGCGCCATACCTGCCGCCTTCACACGTGAGCTTTGTCCCCGTCTGCACCAGAACCCGGAGATAGCCATCGGTTTTGTTTTTCTGCAGCGCAGCGAAGTTCTCCGCGCCGATCAGCTCGCTGTCCCCGCCGATAAAGTACAGGCAGGCGGAGGCGCCGCCGTAAAGCTCGATGGCAGGGCCGTCCTCGGGTGCCTGAAGGCGGACGCCGTCCAGAAAGATGTGCGGCGTATTGTTTTTGCCATCAATTTTGATCCTATGCTGAAAATACCAGTTCGGATCTGTGGAGCCCTTGATCAGATAGGTCTTGCTGTCCTTGATTTTCAGTTCTCCGTTCTGCTTCGTAAGGTCCACTGTTTTGTCAAACGTCGTTGGGACGGAAAGCTTGACATCCGGTAGCTCACCCGCAGCAAAGGCCGCTGTCGGCAGCAGCGTCAGCACCATGCAGCACAGCAGCAGGATACTAAGTATTCGTTTTTTCATTTCCCGTTTCCTCCGTTTCCGTATATGTCGGCTCAGTCAAGAGCGGTGATCGTAATGGTGCCGCTGAACTCCACAAGAAGTGTATTGTATTCCGATTGCTCAAATAAAAATTTCAATGTTATATCTCGGGCTGATGCGTCATACATTCTGTTGAAGTTAAAGGAATGATAGTTGTTACTATACGGAAGTTTTGCTCCATCTCGTTTTATGCGTGTGATATTCCTGCAAAAATCTGCATCCTCACTGCTGTCTGTCATTTGGATGCAATAATAACCGGTTTTGTCGGAAGCGTTCGAGCCGACTCCGAGAGAGCCACTTATGATGACGTTGTATATATGCCCCTTTTTCAGCGTAATTTCATTTGGGGAAGCTGAAATCAGACCGCCTCTGTTTATTTTTTCAGTAAATCCAATTCTTGCGGAACAGTTTTGAAGAAGAGCCGTCCCTACTGTCGCTTTTGCATGAAAATACCCGGAGCTTCCGCCGTTCTGACCGGGGTCGCCCTTGTCACCTTTATCTCCCTTGTCGCCTTTTTCGCCGGGGTCGCCTTTGTCGCCCTTGTCTCCCTTTTCGCCGTCTGTTCCGGCAGCCTTCACGCCGGTGTCGGTTTCTCCGATCCACCAGTTGCCGTTCTCACCGATGAACGGGGTGCTGCCGTCTTTGCCGTCGGAGCCGTTTTGCCCGTTTGTTCCGTCTTTGCCGGCGGTTCCGTCCTTACCGTCAAGGCCTTTCAAAACCGAAAGATCATACAGGTTCAGCCATATTTCATCGCCGACATAACGCCACTGCAGGGTGCTTTCGTTCACGAGGAACTCCGGTGTTTTTCCGTTTGCTCCGGCCTTACCGGTCTGTCCGGCGGGGCCTGTGATATCGGCTATCGCCACAAGATTCTGCCACTTGTCACCCGCGTAACGCCACTGTATGTGGGTTGCGGCTCGCTGCACCTCTATGCTTTTGCCGTTAATTCCGTCTTTACCGTTGGCACCGTCCTTACCGGCTTCTCCGGCAGCGCCCCGCAGCTCGGTAAGCGCCACAAGGTCGTGCCAATCGGCTTCATCGCTGTATTTCCACTGGATCGCCGTGCCGTTGTTCCGCACCTCCGGCAGTGCAGTGTCGGTTTTTGCCGCCTTGCTCCATCCTGCGGCAAGCACGATGCAAAGCACCAATAGAGCGGCGCAAAGCGCCAAAAGTGAGCCTGTGAGTAGTTTTTTTCCTGTTTTCATCTTCTTCCCTCCGTTCGGAATTGTTTATCACGGCGAAGCTCACCCGCAGTAAAGGTCGCTGTCGGCAGCAGCGTCAGCACCATGCAGCACAGCAGCAGGATGCTGAGTATTCGTTTCTTCATTGGCTTTTCTCCTCCTGTTCATGCCGGTTCGGCTTATCTGCCATGCCTTTTTTCTGATTTTCTCTTTTCCTGAGCCGGAAGCACAGCGCGGTGATGACCACCGCTGCTGCAAAGCAGACAACGCCCACCAGCACATAGCCGCCCGCGTCCTCCCGCAGCAGCATCGCGCCGAACACGCCCCATGCGGCGGTCTGTCCCTGCACTGCAAATGTGTCCGCCGCCTGCATCAGCGCCGTGCACAGCAGCATACACGCGGCACTCAGTCCATAGATGCCGCGCCGCTGCCTCCGGCGGGTGTTTTCCCGCACCCGCTGCTTGACGAGTGCGACCCGTTTTGCGGCATCGTACATTTCGCTTGAACCTCCTCTCTGGATTTTTTGAAATGCGGCTTAAAAACCCCTTCACTTATATAGGTACAAAAAATCGAAAAAACTCTCACCCAAAACGCAAAATTTTTCAAAAAAATTTGAGAGCCGCCAAAAAGCAGCTCTCAGGGAGTAGATATTCGGTTATTTCCTCTGCGATAAGCGGAAAGCGGACAATCTTCCCGCCGCCACCAGCAGCACCGGCAGGGCGTAGGCGATGTACTGCGCCGCGCCGCCGTAGGCGATGAGCAGATTGTAGATGGCGTGGAGGGTGATGGCCGCGCCCAGCAGCCCGCAGGTGCCTGCGACCTTCAGCCATGTCCGCCGCCATGTGTAGGCAAGCCCGTCGCCCACAATCAGACCGCAGAGGACGTGCATGGCTCCCGTGCCAAAGCCCCGGAAGAAGATAAAGGAAAAGCGATCCGCTCCGTTCTGAATGAGATAGCAGACGTTTTCAAAGGTGGTGAAGGCGAGGGCAATCGTGATGGCGGCAGCCTTGATTTTATCCCCCTCCGGCTCGAACACCAGAAGATAGAACACCAGCGGCAGCAGCTTCATCATTTCCTCCACCACCGGCGCGATCTCCGCCGTGGCGGCAAGGGCGTCCGCCTGACATACCGCCGCGAGGAAGGTGTTGATATAGGCCGAAAGCAGGCACACCCCCATCCCGGCAATGCAGAACAGGAAGAAGCGGAGCTGCCGCCTGCCCATGCACAAAGCGGCCACCAGCAGCGGGGACACCATGCAGATAAAAATATTCTCGATGTAGGTCATGCAGCCACCGCCTTTCTCGTGGCGGGCAGCAGCCCCAGAATGGCAAACGTCAGCAGCATATCGCACCAGAAGGTGGGGCTTGCGGGAGAAGTATCCGGCCAAAAGCAGCCCGCCGTCCAAAGCAGGTACTCCGCGAACGCAAAGCACAGCACGCCGATGTGGAAGTACCGCATATTCCGCGCCGCGCCCGTCTGCGTTTTCACATAGACAAGCCCACGAATGGCGCAGAAGGAGAGCCATATCATCATGCCGCACCAGATCAGGTTGGAGAGAATGTCCCCGAAGGTGCAGTAGAACGCCAGCAGCGGCACGCCGAACGCAGGCGCAAGCCATGCCCTGCGGCAGCGGAAGGCGCGCTCATCTGTTCCGGTGAGCGTGGCCTGCAAAATGCGCAGGAAAATCACGCTCGCCACCCAGCCGAACTCCGACACATAAAAGACTCGCGGCGTGGTATCGAACAGCAGCAGGTACAGCGTCCAGTAGAGCGCACCGAGGGCAAAGCAGCCGTAGAAGCACAGCAACAGGAAATACGCCTGCCTGTGGCTTTTCCGGTAGGAGATACCCGAAAGCAGCGCGCCGACAAACGTGACAAGCAGTTGCAGCAGGTTCTCAATCAGCTCCATGCGTATCCTCGCTTTCCCTGTCCTGCCCGTCCTCCCGGTTCATCTGCCGCAGCCGGAAGCACAGAATGGTCACGCACACGCCCAGAAGAAACGCCAGCAGCCCGATGACAATGTATCCCAAAGCCGCGCCGCCGTGAAAGATGCTTGCCGCCGTTTCAAAGCCGGAATAATCGCCTGACTGTATTTTCGCGGCAATGCCGGGCATGGCGAGAGACACGCCGACAAGCAGCACAAGGCACGCCGCCACGGCGGAAGCCATGGTGATCGTATTGCGCCGCAGCCGTTTCTCCCGCTCAATTTTGGCGATGCGCCGCTTCGTCTCCGCAACGCGCTCCTCATGACTCCGCATTTGTGATCCCCTCCCGTTCTAAGAGCCTTCGCAGGCTCTCTTTTCCGCGATACACCATGTTGGTGATCTGTTTTACCGTTTTTCCCGTGACCTCCGCCGCCTGCGCGTAGCTCATCCCCTCAAAATAGGTCAGATACAAAACCTCCCGATAGTCCGGGTTCATTTCACCCATACAGCCATGCAGGATGCGGTTGCGCTCCGCCGTGCCGATGACCTCCTCCGCCAGCAGCTGCC